>Ga0210400_10002173_pt1 | contig 18522 bp, 17 predicted proteins | sample IncBWH26MmetaG_FD_155456 | JGI IMG/M metagenome (GOLD analysis project Ga0210400, IMG submission 155456) | Forest soil microbial communities from Barre Woods Harvard Forest LTER site, Petersham, Massachusetts, United States - Inc-BW-H-26-M | ecosystem: Environmental > Terrestrial > Soil >...
GATTTCGCTTATAAACAAGCCGAATTTGGATTTCTCGCCGGCGGATTCGCGCCATCGTCCCGCCCCTTCGCTCGCCAGCTTGACGCGCACACCGATCTTGGGCCGCACGCCGTATTTTTCGGCGTGCTTCAAAATCAGATGAATTTCTTCGTAGTTTTCGACCACCGGAATAATGGTGCGGCCAAGCTTGGTGGCGATGATGACTGCTTCGATATAGCTGTCATCCTTGAATCCGTTGCACACCACCAGCCGCTCGGGCGCATTCTCGGTGATGGACATGACCGCGAGCAGTTCCGGTTTGGAGCCGACCTCGAGACCGAAACCGAATTCCTTGCCGTAGCGGTATACCTCCTCGACCACGAGCCGTTGCTGATTGACCTTGATGGGGAATACCGCGGCGTAGCGATTCTTATAGTCGTTTTCCGAAATTGCCGAGGCGAAGGCATCGGCAAGATGGCGCAGACGGTGCGCCAGAATATCGGAGAAGCGAATCACCACCGGCGTATGAAGATCGCGCGCTTTGAGTCCCTGAACCACGTCGTATAGATCGATTTCGCGGCTCGCATCCAGGTTCGGACGGATGACGACATGGCCGTGCGCGTTGATCGAGAAGTATCCCTTGCCCCAGGCCTCGACCTGGTACAGATCCAGCGACTCGGCGACCTTCCAGGTGTGGCTGGCGGCGGTAAGCACTTTTGCGGGCGTGTTCATGAGGCGCGCACGATAACAAATTGTGGCTGCATGTAAATGACGGGCTACCCGCCTCGGGCGATGGGCCGATGCGGATCGCGAATCCATTCGCTCCAAGAGCCTGCATAAAGCTTGGCGCCGCTGAAACCAGCGACCTCCAAACTCAGCAAGTTGTGGCAAGCGGTGACCCCCGAGCCGCACATGGCCGCCGCCTGTCGCGCGTCTCTGCCGGCGAGACGCTTCTCCCACAACTGGCGCAATACCGGCGCCGGCAGGAAGCGCCCGTCTGCGGCAAGATTGGCGGAAAAAGGCTGATTCACTGCCCCGGCGACGTGGCCCGCAACCGCATCGATGGGTTCCACTGCCCCGGCATATCGCTCCGCGGCGCGGGCATCGATCAATAGAAAGGACGGGTCGGCAAGCCGCATCTCGACCTCGGCGGTATCGATCACAGCGGCCGTATCGACTTGCGGGGACCAACGGCCTCCGCCGGCCGCTGCCGAAGGCTGTGGCTTTGCCTCACCCGATTCCATCGCGCCGCCCGAGCCGATCCAGGCCTTGATGCCCCCGTCCAACACGGCCACGGCCTGATGTCCCACCCATCGCAGGAGCCACCAAGCACGGGCCGCGAAAGCGCCGCTGCTATCGTCATAGGCGACAACTTGGGTGGCGCGGCCTACGCCCAACCGATCCAGCGTCGCGGCGAAGTCCGCCGCTGCCGGCAGCGGGTGGCGCCCGGACGACGGGGTCATCGGGGCCGACAAATCCTGGTTGAGATCGGCATAGCGCGCACCGGGGATGTGCCCCTCAAGGTAGGCGCGGCGACCGGCTTCGGGGTTCGTCAGATCGAAGCGGCAATCGACGATGGCGGTATCGGGCTTGCCCGCCAGCTCGCGAAGGGCGGCGGCGTCGATTAGGGTCGTAAATGTCACCAATCCAGCTTAGCGCGATGACGGGTGAAGTTCATCCGCTACAATCCACGTTATGGCACTTACTCTTTATTGGGGCAGCGGCAGTCCGTTCTCGTGGCGAGTTCTCCTGGCGCTGGAGCACAAGGGACTGCAATTCGAGTCTCAGCTCCTGCACTTCGACAAGCAGGAGCAGCAATCGCCGCAGATGTTGAAAATGAATCCGCGCGGCCGCGTGCCCGTCCTCAAGGACGGCGATTACGTGGTGTTCGAATCCGTGGCCATCCTCTACTACCTGGACCTCAAGCACCCGCAGCCGCCCATTTTCGGTCTAACACCTGAAGAGGCCGGGGTCATCATGCGCGTGATCTGCGAGTTTCAGTCCTATGCGGAGCCCTCGCTGCAGAAAATCGTCAGTGCCATCTTCGCCGATCAAGTCGCCGCGGATATCGACAATCTCACCGACGCCATGCACCTGGTCGGGCGTGAGGCGCGCACGATCGAGGGGCGCTTGAGCAAGGAAGAATGGATCGTCGGCACACATTACTCGGCGCTCGACATGGTGATTTTCCCGTGGATACAGGTGCTGCGGCGGGCGCTCAATCGCAGCGCCGCGGCGGAGCTCGGCGCGCGCTTCCTGCCCATGGAACGCAACTACCCCGCATTGGCTCGTTGGATTCACCGCATCGAGTCGCTTCCCGGGTATGAACGTACCTATCCGCCACATTGGCGGGACGCTTGAAAGCAACCTTGAGGAAAAACGACATGGCAGAAAAATTATGAGCACACACGAAGTGCACGTGAAATTCGCGGGCAGGATCGTCATGGTCGGCTTCGGCAGCATAGGACAGGGTGTGTTGCCTTTGATCTTGCGTCACATCGGCACTTCGGCGGATCGGATCACCATCGTCACGGCCGAGGACAAGGGCAGTTCGGAAGCGCGGGAGTTCGGCGTCAAATTCGTCAAGACCGCGCTGACGCCCGAGAACTACCGCAAGGTCCTGGAGCCCTGGCTTGGCGCCGGTGATTTCCTGTTGAATTTGTCGGTGGATGTTTCCAGCGTCGCGCTCGTTCAACTGGCGCGCGAACGCGGCGCGCTGTATCTGGATACGTGCATCGAGCCGTGGGCGGGCGGTTATACGGATCCGAACATGCCCGTCGAAGCGCGCAGCAACTACTCCATGCGTCTGGATGCGCTGAGGCTGCGCAAGGGCCACGAGAATGCACCGACGGCCGTTCTTACGCATGGCGCCAATCCCGGCTTGGTTTCGCACTTGGTCAAGCAGGCACTCGTGAATATCGCCAAGGACACCGGCGTAAAAACCGCGGTTCCAAAAGACCGTGCCGGCTGGGCAGCGCTTTCGCAAACGCTCGGCATCAAGGTCATTCATGTCGCCGAACGCGACACGCAGGTTGCAAATGTGCCAAAGCAACCCAACGAGTTCGTCAATACCTGGTCGGTCGATGGTTTTGTCAGCGAGGGGGCGCAGCCCGCTGAACTGGGGTGGGGCACGCATGAGAAGCACTTCCCGGCCGACGGAGGGCGGCACAAAGCCGGCTCACGCTGCGCCATTTACTTGAATCGTCCGGGCGCCAGCACCCGGGTGCGTACCTGGACGCCGGCGGCGGGACATTTTCACGGGTTTCTCATCACGCATTCGGAAGCGATTTCCTTGGCTGACTACTACACCGTGATGGAGGGAGAGCGGGTGGTTTACCGGCCGACGAGCCACTATGCCTATCATCCCAGCGACAACGCCGTGTTATCAGTGCACGAATTCGCGGGCCGAAATTGGCATCTGCAGGACCGCAAACGCATCATGCTGAACGAGATTAGCGAAGGCATTGACGAACTCGGCGTGCTGCTTGCCGGACACGCGAAGAACGCCTACTGGTACGGCTCGCAACTGTCCATCGGCGAGGCTCGAGCGTTAGCCCCCTACAACAGCGCGACCAGCCTTCAGGTTACAGCAGCGGCGCTCGCCGGCCTGATCTGGGCCATGGAGAATCCGAATCGCGGCGTGGTGGAGCCCGATGACATGGACTACCAGCGGCCGCTGAAAATCTGCCTGCCCTACTTGGGGCCCGTGGTGGGCAAGTACACCGATTGGAATCCCTTGTATCAGCGCGGCGAACTGTTCGCCGAGGACCTGGATCAATCGGACCCGTGGCAATTCAAGAACATTCGGGTGGTTTGAGCGAATAGCTGATCGCGGCCACCGTGAAGGTGGCCGCACCTCCCCCTCCCGGCAGCTCGACAAGGACCTCATCGTCGAGCCTTTTGCCCAAGAGGCTGCGTCCCAAGGGCGAATCCATGCTGACGTAGCGGCCATTCATATCGAATTCGTCCGGGCCGACGATTCGATGCCAGCGCAGTGCGCCCGCACCGCTTTCGATCTGCACCCAGGCCCCAAAGTACACTCGTTTTGGATCGCGCCGTTTAGGATCCGCCATAGGATCGACGATCGCCATGCCCTCGAGCCGCTTGCGCAAGAAGCGCACGCGCCGGTCTATTTCATGGAGACGTTTTTTGCCGTAGGTGTACTCGGCATTTTCCGATCGATCGCCTTGCGCCGCAGCCTCGGAAACCGCCTGGGTCACCCGCGGGCGCTCCTCGTGCCACAGCTGATCCAGTTCGTCCCGCAACCGCTTGGCGCCTTCCGGGGTGATGTATTTCGATCCAGGTGGTGTGGGCGGCCGATATCTTGACACGGTGCAATAATCTTTAAGAGACGTTCAAGACGTGAATTGGTTCTTGCAAGACTGCAGCCGACTGAGCAGTTGCTCACAGATTGCGGAAGGCTCGAATCATAAGCTCTCACCCATGAGCGCTAAATACTACACCCACTTTATCGCGCAATCGGAAGACGCCATCGAGTACAACGAGTATCGCGGCGTCGTCGAACTGCTCGGTCAAGCGGCAAGTGTGGAAGGCGATCGGGATATCGCGCGCATGCTGGCGCGCAGCTTTGATCTCGAGGAGAACGACATCCAAGTCCTACAGTGGCACCAGCTGCACTAGGCAAATGATCCCCTAGCGGGCTTTACTTCCCTTCATTGAAGTCCGCCTCTCATGCCCCGGGCTAACACCCGGGGCTTTTTTTTGGCAAGTGGTAGACTTCGCCCAACGCCCAATCAAAAGGGCAGGAGGGGAAGATGGGTAAATTTGCGCTCGCTATGGTGGCTGTTGCCGGCCTGTTCTTGTCGGGGTGCGGCTATAACAAGATTCAAACGACGGATGAGCAGACCAAGGCTGCCTGGTCCGAAGTGCTCAATCAGTACCAACGGCGCGCCGATCTCATTCCCAATTTGGTGAAAACCGTCCAGGGCTACGCCGCCCAGGAACAAACCGTACTGTTGGGCGTGACTGAAGCGCGAGCCAAAGTCGGCTCGATTCAAGCGACGCCTGAATTGGTCAACGACGCGGCCGCGATGGCTAAGTTCCAGGCGGCGCAGTCGCAACTGACCAGCGCTTTATCGAGACTCCTGGTGGTGACCGAAAACTATCCGCAATTGAAGTCCGATCAGAATTTCCGCGACCTGCAGGCGCAGCTCGAAGGCACGGAGAATCGCATTACCGTGGCGCGTAATCGCTACATCCAAGCCGTTCAGGCCTACAATCTGGCAATCCGCTCCTTTCCGTCGAATCTGACGGCCATGATGTTCGGCTACAAGACCAAGGCGAATTTTTCGGTGGAGAACGAAGCGGCGATTTCCAAACCCCCTTCGGTGGACTTCGCGCCGCCTCCGGCGCGGGCGCCGGCCGCTCAGCCGCAGGCCACTCAGCCGCCACCGGCTGCGCCCGCACGCTAGGAGGCTAAAATAGTCGGACAGCCCGCTGTCGTGCGCATTGCCCGCCTCGGGGCAGGGTTGCTCTTGCTATTCTCGTGCGGGCTCGCCTGCGCCGATGTCGCCGTGCCGCCGCTCACCGCGCGGGTCACCGACCTGACCGGTACCCTGACTGGTGGGGCAGTCGCGCGCATCGAGGCCAAGCTCGCCGACCTCGAGGCCAAAAAGGGCAGTCAGGTTGCCGTGCTCATCGTCCCGACCACGCAGCCGGAGGAGATCGAACAGTATGGCATCCGCGTCGAGGACACTTGGAAGCTGGGCCGAAAGGGGGTCGATGACGGCGTCTATCTGATCGTGGCGAAGAACGATCGGCGGGTGCGAATTGAAGTTTCCTACGGTTTGGAGGGCGCTCTGCCGGACGCCGTCACCAACCGAATCATCACCGAAACCATCACGCCACACTTCAAGCTTGGCGACTATGACGGCGGCGTCGAGGCAGGCGTCAACCAGATTATCTCTGTGATCAACGGTGAGCCCTTGCCCGCGCCGGACAGAAAATGGGAACGGCGCGGCGGATTGGGAAATCTGCTGCCGGTGCTGTTGATCGTGGTGTTCGTCGCCAGCGGCGTGCTGCGTGCCATTTTCGGCAGGCTGTTTGGATCCATCGCAACGGGCGGATTGGCGGGCGGCATCGTCTGGCTCTTGAGCCACTTGATTCCCATCGGCGTCGGCGCAGGTTTGCTTGCATTTCTGTTCGCCATGTTGACCGGGGGTTCACGTTCCGGTTGGACGAGCGGCGGCGGCGGCTTCGGCGGTGGGCTCGGAGGCTTTGGCGGCGGTTTTGGCGGAGGAGGGAGCTTTGGCGGCGGCGGCGGCGGCTTCAGTGGTGGCGGTGGCGGCGGCGGTGGCGGCGGCGCTTCGGGTAGCTGGTAATGCGGATCGGACGTTTAATTCGGCACGCGGCAGCGACGCATTGGCGCACGCGGATGCTATTTCCCACCACAACGCTCGACGCGATTGAGCAGGCAATCAAGAGAGCGGAGCTGACGCATGCCGGCGAAATTCGTTTTGCCGTCGAAACAGCATTGACGCCGCGCCACATCCTGAACGATGTCGCGCCGCGCGCCCATGCCTTGGAAGTGTTCTCGCAATTGCGCGTGTGGGACACCGAGGCGAACAACGGTGTGCTGATCTACGTCCAGCTGGCGGATCGCAATGTCGAAATCATCGCCGATCGCGGCTTTCAAGGGCGTGTCAGTGCGGCGGAGTGGGAGGCCGTGTGCCGTCTCATGGAAGAGCATTTTCGTGCGGGCCGCTTTCAAGTCGGAGCCATTGCCGGCGTCGATGCAATCGGCAACCTCCTGGCGCGTCACTTTCCCCAAGCCTCCGGCAAGGCGATTCCTTCGAATCAATTGCCTGATCGCCCGACTTTGTTGTAGATAGAGCAATGTCAGCTCAATTCACTACTCTGTTTCGCAGGGCCGCCTTGGGCGTGTGCGCCGCTATTGGGGCCGGCGCACTCGGCATCGGCGGCTGCTCGTTGTTTCACCCGGTTCCAAAAGAACCACCCGCCGTCGCCAAGGCACTGCCGCCGCCGAAGCCGGTGCTGCCTAAACCCAAGGCCACACATCACTTCGACGTCGATCCGAACAGCGACATCGTCGGCTATGTGCAAAAAACCACGATCGGCAAGGACGATACGCTGCCCGATATTGCGCGCCGCTTCGATGTCGGCTACGAGGAAATGCTGACGGCGAATCCGGGCGTCGACCCGTGGCTGCCGGGCGCTGGGCGCGAGGTCGTCGTCCCGACGCAGTTCATCCTGCCCGCGGCTCCGCACGAGGGTGTCGTGGTGAACGTTGCCGCGATGCGGATATTCTATTATCCGCCGCACAAGAAGGGTCAACCGGAGACCGTTTATACCCATCCCATCGGCATCGGCAAGGTGGGCTGGAAGTCGCCGGCAGGCACCACCAAGATCGTCAGCCGGCAAAAGGATCCGATTTGGGTGGTGCCCAAGTCGGTGCGGGAAGAACACCAAGAGAATGGCGAGCAGCTGCCTGCGCAGGTGCCGGCGGGACCGGACAATCCGCTGGGACAGTATGAGTTCCGCTTGGGCTGGCCGAGCTACCTCATTCATGGTACCAACAAACCCTACGGCGTCGGCATGCGTTCAAGTCATGGCTGCATGCGCTTGTATCCGGAAGACATCGCGGTGTTTTTTGACCTCATTCCGATCGGCACCAAGGTGACTGTGGTCAATCAACCTTATTTGTTCGGCTGGCGCGACGGCACACTGTATCTGCAGGCCTACGCCGTCATGGAAGACGATTCGCGCAATTGGGACAAGGATCGGAAGCGGCTGCTGGCCAAATTGCTGCACCCCAAGGAGCGTGGCAAGATCGCGCAGCACGACCAAGAAATCGATTGGCAGCGCGTTGGTGATCTGGCGCACGCGCCGCGCGCCGTACCGGTTCCCGTGACCGGCGGTCACGACGGTGTCGACGGCGTCATCGCCCAGGGCGTGCTGGTCGAAAACACCCTGCCTGAGGGTTCCAATTGGGATGGTCAGTCGGGTCTTTTGGTCGACGAAAAAACCTTCAACGATTTACTCAATGGACGTGACAAGGCGCCAGCGGGAATTCCATGACTCGTTGGATCCTGGCTGGCGCGCTCGCCATTTCCCAGGCACTCCGTTGCGACGCCTCACCCGGCAACCCAGGGCCCATCGACCCCGCATTCGACTATCATTCCTACGCCAATGTGGATCAATTTCGCACCACACACTTGGACCTCGACCTGCGGGTCGATTTCACATTCAAGAACATCGCCGGTTCGGTTACGCTGGAATTGAAGCGGTTGGATCCGCGATCCACGCAGCTCGTGCTGGACACCAAGGACCTCATGATTCTGGACGTGACCCAAAAGGCCACGGATGTGCTGGGCGCAACCGCGAAGAATCAAACGGTCTGGGTTAGCCGGCCGTTTCATCTGGAAAAGCCGGATCCGATTCTCGGCAGCGCGTTGGTGATCGACCTGCCGCCATCGAAGAAAGGCACGGAATCGATCAAGATCGACTACGAAACACTGGCAACCGCCTCGGCCCTGCAATGGCTGACGGAGAAACAGACTTCCCGGCACAAGCGGTTCCTCTATACCCAGTCGGAGCCGATCAGCGCGCGCAGCTGGATCCCGCTGCAGGATACCCCGCAAGTGCGAGCTCCTTACAAGGCCAAAATACACACCGATGCTGGCCTGCGCGCGGTCATGAGCGCCGAGAATGACCCGAATGCCAAGCGCAACGGGCAATACAGTTTCGTCATGCCGCAAGCGGTACCCTCCTACCTGATTGCGCTCGCCGTAGGCGACCTGGAATTCCGGGAAATCGGTCCGCGCACCGGCGTATATGCGGAAAAATCCATGATCAAGGCAGCGGTGAAAGAATTCGCGGACACCGAGTCGATGATCCAGGCGGGTGAGAAGATGTTCGGGCCCTATCGTTGGTCCCGCTACGACATCCTGGTCATGCCGCCGAGCTTTCCGCAAGCCGGCCTGGCGAGTCCGCGGCTGTCCTTCATCACGCCCACGGTGATTGCCGGGGATAAGAGCTTGGTGTCGGTGGCCGCGCATGAACTGGCGCATTCCTGGGCGGGAAATCTCGTGGGCAATGCCACGTGGCGCGATTTCTGGCTCAACCAAGGGTTCGCCGACTACATGGGAAGCCGCATCATGACCGAGGTGTACGGCGAGCAGCGCGCCTCGATGGAGGCAGTCCTGGCGGTCAAGCCCTTGCGGGCCGATCTTGCGAAACTCAAACCCGCCGATCAAGTTCTGGCCATCGACCTGCGCGATCGGGATCCGGGCGATGGGTTCACGGACACTCCCCATGAAAAAGGCCGCCTGTTCTTGGATTACCTCGACGCCAAATTTGGCCGCGAGCACTTTGACGCATTTCTGCGCGGTTACTTCGATCACTTTGCGTTCAAGAGCGTCAACAGCGACCAGTTCGCGGCGTACCTGCAGGAGAATCTGCTCGATCGGTATCCCGGCATCGTCACCCGTGCTCAAGTCAACGGCTGGATTTTGAGCACAGGCCTGCCTGCGGACGCAGTGTTGCCGACGACCACCCTGTTTCAGGCCGCGGACGCGGCGCGGGACGAGTGGTTGCGAGGCAATCTTCCCGCGAAGAAGACCGGCACCGGCTGGGCCGCGCAGCAATGGCGGTATTTTCTCGACGGCATGCCGTCCCTGACAGCCGCACAACTCGCGGAACTCGACAAGGCGTTCGGATTGAGCAAGAGCCCGAATGCGGAAATCGCGCACAGCTGGTTCGAGCTCGTCATCGTCAACGACTACCAACCCGGCTTTCCGCGCCTCGAGGAGTATTTGAAGACCATCGGACGGCGCGGGCTCATCCTGCCATTGTATGAGTCCCTGATGAAAACGCCCGCGGGGTCTGAGGTAGCCAGGCGCGTCTTTGCCAAGGCGCGCCCGGCATATCATCCGGAAACCGTCAAGGCAATCGAAGCCATTGTCGTTCCGAAAGAGGAGGCGGGCGAGTGATTGCCGAGGGCATGATCAGCGAGTGGTTGAAAGTCATGCTCGAGGAAATCGCGCGCAAGAAGGCGGAAGAGGAACAGTGGCGCGCCGAAGAAGAGCGGCGTCGCGAGGAAAGGTGAGCGCGCGCTCGAGCTCTCGAGGTTGTGATACAGTTCGCGGGAGTGCCAAGATGAATAGAATTTGGTGACGCCCAGCAACGAAGCGCTGCAGGTCGCCGCAGAACGCGGCCCCGATCGATCCATCGCGCGTCTGACAACGGCGCGCACCGCCTTCGTCGGCCGCACATTGCGCGGACCGGTCAACCGGCCGGTTTTCATCAAGAGCTTCGCGGAATTCCAGCATGCCTTTGGCGGCCTTTGGCAGCCCAGCCTCTTGGGCTATGCCATCGAGCAATTCTTCGATAACGGCGGGCGCGAAGCCCTCGTCGTGCGGGTGGTCAATGGCGCGCGCTCGGCAACATTGACGTTGAAGGCCGGTGATCAGGCGCTGAACCTGCAAGCGCTGCGGCCCGGCACGCGTGAATTTTTACGGGCCAGTGTCGACTTCGACAACATCGGAGGCGATCAAGTTGCTGTTTTCAATCTCACGGTACAGCGAGTACGCGCCCAGGGCACCGGGCAAGTCGAAGATCAGGAGATATTTCATCGGCTCTCCGTGCTGTCGACCGATCCGCGCTACTTCCCGCGGGCGATCGCCCAGTCCGCGCTGATCCGGCTCGTCGGCGGGATGCCGACGCAGCGGCCCGATCGAACCTTGGATCCGGCCAGCGGCCTGGCCACCGCGTACGTGAATTCCAATGCGGATGGCGACGACGGTGCGCCGCTCACGGACTACGACCTGATCGGTTCGAACACGGATCACACAGGGGTATTCGCCCTGCACGATGCCGATTATTTCAATTTTCTATGCATACCGCCCTTGTCGCGGGATAAGGATGTGGGCCCAAGCGCTTTGTTGGTCGCGGCGCGCTACTGCAAGGAGCGGCGCGCGCTGCTGATCGTTGATCCGCCGTCCGGCTGGCAAACCGCGGATGATGCGCTCTACGGGCTGCGCGATTGGAATTTTTCCAATGAAAACGCGCTGATGTATTTTCCGCGCGTGCTGGCGCACGACAAGCTGCGGGGCCATTTCGAATCCTTCGCGCCTTGCGGAGCGGTGGCCGGGATGTTGGCGCGCTACGACGAAAGCACTCCGGTATGGCTTCCCGCGGATCGGGAAGAACCCAGCCTGCGGCCTGGGTTCAGGCCGGCTTGCATGGTCAGCGAAGATCGGCGCATCAGGCTCGCGAGCTTGGGCGTCAATACTCTGCAGTCGGTTCGATCCGCGGCGCGCATGAACGTGCGGCTGCGCACCCTGGCCGCGGGCAACGCAGCCAATGCCGATTGGCGCTATCTGTGCGCGCGGCGCCTGGCGCTGTTTGTCTTGAACTGCATCGAACACGGCACGCGCGCCGGCCTGGCGGCGGGATCGACGCCGGAGCTTTGCGAATCCATTGCGGCGCAGGTGCGCAACTTTTTCGAAGGATTGCTCGAAGCGGGCAGCTTTGGAACGCGCCGCATGGAAGACGCCTTTTTCGTCATTTGCGACGAGCGCGTCAACGATGCTTCGGCCCTGAGCCGCGGCGAGATTCAACTCGTGATCGGTTTCGCGGCAAGCCGCGAGCATGAGTTTCACTGCTTCCGCGTGTCTCACTCGGCGGCGGGCAGCAAGGTGCAGCCCGTCAGCCTCAATCGGCTCACCATTTCGCAGTACAGTCCGGCGGAGCTCGAATGGGTCGACAGCATCGCAAGGAGCCTGGCGGAGCATTCCAGCTAGCTGGCCGAGCACTAGCTGGTGGAGCATTCCAGCTAGCTCGCCGAGCACTAGCTGGCGGAGCAGTCTGGCTAGCCGGCGGCAATCGTGGCTGCGATGCGCCGTTCCAATTCGGCGCCCGCCGAGTTCGACTTAGGCGTAGTCACGGCCGGCGAGCTGATGCGCGGCAGGTTCGGCAGTCCATCCAGCGCCGTGCGCGCGTAGTCATAGCCCGCTTGGATGGCGCGATCGAACGCCTGCCAGTTCAATAGGTCAACATTCGCGAGCGGCGGTTTCAGCAGCACGTCGGCCAGTTCCCGCTGCACGCGTTCGCTGGCCGTGCTGTTGATCATGCCGGCATGCATCAAGACCTCGAAAATATTGACGCGGCGTTCGCCGAAATTGCGATCGGCGCCGACATCGCAGCCGATCACGAAACCCGGCGCATGGCCCTGCATGACATCGACCGGCAAGTTGTTGATCGCGGCACCATCCACCAGAACGCCCTGATCGTGGAACACCGGCGGCATCACCCCGGGAATGGCGACCGACGCGCGCAGTGCGTGCGCGACCACCCCTGAGCGGTGTTCGAACAATCGGCCCGTGGTCAGATTGGCGCTCACGCAGAAGTACGGGAGGCGCAGGTCCTCGATGAGCGCGCTGCCATACTCGCGTTCGAGCAGCCGCGATACCTTCTTGCCGCGCGTCAGCGCAAGGAACGGAAACGTATAGTCGTTGACGGGGTTGGTTTCAACGAAGCTTCTGCGATAGCGCAGTTGCATTTCCTCATCGCTCCACCCCATCGCCACACCCGCCGCGATGATGGCGCCGATGCTGGCGCCGCCGAGAAAATCGATGGGTACCTTGGCTTCGCGCAAGGCACGGATGATCCCGAGGTGCGCAAAGCCGCGCGCGCCGCCCCCCGACAGCACCAATCCGACGCCACGGCGCGTCAGCAGGCGAGCGACCCTCCCGAAGTCGGCGGGCTCGACAATCTGATGGTGCAGCGTTACCGGCAAGGATTTCAGCCAAGGAGCGCTGGAACCCGGATTGATGCTGCCCCGGTGCACCAACGCCAGTTCAACCCGCGCGCCGCGCGCGACCGCAGCTTCGACGATGCCCGCAGGCCAGGGATTGACACGGCCGCCGACCGGTGCGGCCATGAGGATGACGTCGGCTTGACGGCAACATTGCCGGGTCCAGCCTGATGCGGCCCAATTCGCGACATACACCACATAGTCGTTGACCTCTTCGATGCGGTTGAACCAGGTCGCCGTGTGCGTGGTGGCGCGCGCGTCCCAGACCAATTCGGTGCGGCCGGATTTGCTCAACTCGTCGACCAGACGCGTGGCCAAATCCGCGATGTCGAGTTCGACGCTGTTGGGAACGAGGGCGAAGATGTGCGCCCTCTTCGGCCGATATTCCTCACGGTTGCTGTGTCTCAAGCGCCGTGCGCAGAGTCTCGCGAGCGCCAGGGAAAAGTGGGTGGATCGGGCTGCGATTCGGTCCAATTCCGTGTTCGGAATCAGCAGCAGCTCACTGTCTCGCAGTGCAACAACCGTGGCGCTGCGCGGGGTGTCCAGGAGCCAGCCGGCCTCACCGACCAACTCGCCGCGCTCGATCTCGGCGGTCAGACCCGATTTCAGCTGGGTCTTGACGCCCAACCGGCCGCTGACCAGCAGATATACTCCGTCGGGATTGGAGCCGGCCTCGAACAGCAGATGGCCGGCCGGCAGCGAGAAGTGCACGGCGCCGGCCGCCAGAGACCGAAGCGCCAGGGGGTCCACGCCGGCGAGATCGGCACAATCGCGCAGCCAGTCGATCGCGCGCGGCATGTCGTGCGTCGCGTTCGACCGTTCTTCTTCCAATGCCATGCGTCTATAGCGGCCGCGAAGGGGTGTTTCTTGAGTCGAACCGTCAATACCGTCGTGTTTTCGCATGGCAAGGAAAGCGGTCCCTGGGGAACCAAAATCACCGCGATGGCAGCGGTGGTCCGCGACCTCGGATTGGAGGTGGAATCGGTGGATTATCGCGGCATGGACGATCCTGCGCAGCGGGTCGAAAAACTTCTTGCCGCGGGCCGTGAACTCTCCGCGCCCCTCGTCCTCGTGGGTTCCAGCATGGGTGGCCATGTGTCCGCCGCGGCCGCCGGCCGTCTGCAGGCCGCGGCCCTATTTTTGCTCGCGCCGGCTTTCTACATGCCTGGTTTGGAAAAATATACGCCGCAAGACGTGACCGCTCCCACGGCCATCGTGCACGGCTGGCACGATGATGTCGTGCCGGTAGGCAACAGCATCCGCTGGGCGCAAGAGCATCGGGCGACGCTGCACATACTCGATTCGAATCATCGGTTGGAAGATCAGCTCGGCGCGCTCTGCACCCTGCTGCGAAATTTCTTGACGGCGCTTTAGCGAGCTTCAGCGACGCCGACAGCCTTACGCGAGTCGATCAGGGATGCGGTTTCGCTGGAACAGGCTGCGCCTGCTCGGCGCTTTCAGTCGCGAGTTGCGCCATCGCCAATTCGCGCAAGCTCTCGCCGAGCTGCTCGCCGCAGCGCCTGCCCATGGCGTAGAAACCGGCGCCCAGTGAGGCAAGATACGCGGAAATGTACTGCTTTCCGGCGTTAGTTTGCAGAAACGACAACATGCGCTTCAAGTCGGCATCGCTCAGGTCGCGATAGCCGTATGCCAGGTAGCGCCGCGTCGGCTCGCGCATGTTCTCTTCCAGCGTTTGACGGCTGGCTTCACCGGACTTGCGGGCGCGTTGTTCGACAGGTCCGGGGTCCATGCCCGAGCCGACCGCGGTTCCGGTCGCCACGGCCGTGCCCATGGTCAAGAGAATCTGCACCGTCGATTCGGCGGAACGCTCGGCGCGCTCCAATTTTTCGAACAAGGCATCGCGCTGCGGCGTGCTGGGCGCGGCGATGTCGCCGCTCATGACTTTATCGGCTTCCGCGTCGCTCAAGGACGCCAAACCGACATCCGCGGCCACCATTCGCTTGCCGGTGTCCGTCGCCAAAAAAGCCTCGGCTTTTTTCAGGGTGTCGGCATCGAGGTTTGCCGCGAACGCGCTCAAGGCCGGCGCCTCGAACACGTCGATGCGAAACGCACGCGTGGCGGCCAGATTCACCGCCTCCAGCTGGGAGTCCGTGAGCGGCGTCGAGGTGTTGCCTTGGAACAATTTGCGAATATGTCCCGGCATCGAAGGAAGCGATGCGCGCACCTGCTCGCGAATGGCCGCCTCTTGATAAAGCTGCGCCGCGGTGTCGATGTCGACCGGCGGCACTCCGGCGTGCGCAAGACCGGCGAGACTCAGCAGGAACGCGAAGCGAGACATCTGTGTATTGTACACTCAAGCTCCTGAGGGGCCGGCAACCGCGGGGTGCATGATGGGTTACGTTAAATGTTGGACAATGGCGCTGGCAGTTTTGTTCACCACAAGTTGCTCGGCGCCGCCGCCACCGCCGCGGAAGACGGTCTTCGATCCATTGACCCAATCGATCGACAAGGCGCGCGAGGTGCAGGCGACAGTCGATGAAACCGCGGCAAAAACCCGTAAAGAGATCGATGCTCAAGAACGCGGCGCATCCACTCCCTGACGCTTAAGCGAACATGAACCCTCTTGTCGGCTTGGGCCAGGCGTGGCGCTGGAGTGTTCGCAAGATATTAGGCTTGTGGGTGCGGGTGACCATCAAACCCGAGGATGCCGTGGCGGCCATTGCGGCGCGGCCGCGTCCCGTGTGCTACGTCTTGGAACGCGAGAGCCACACGGACTTCGCGGTGCTCAACAGCGTCTGCGCGGAACATAATCTGCCGCGGCCCACGCGGCGCTTGATGATGGGCGCCAGGCGAGCGGATCGCGCCTACTTCGAACTGCTGCGCCGGCCGAGTCTGTTCAGCAGCCGCAATGCTGCGCGCGCGCCGCGCTATCTGGAGCAGTTGATCGAGGCGGCGGCCGAGCATCCGCATTTTGACGTCGACCTCGTGCCGGTGGCGATTTTCTGGGGCCGTGCGCCCCACAAGGAAATCAGTTGGTGGCGCCTGCCGTTCACGGAGGACTGGATCCTGGGAGGGCGCTTCCGGAAATTGCTGAGCGTGATATTCAATGGCCGCAACACGCTGGTGTATTTCGGCGAGCCGATGCGCCTGCGCGATGTCACGGAGGAGGGACTCAGCCGACCGCGCAGCGTGCGGCGTGTACTGCGTTCCTTGCGAATGGTGTTTCGCGCGCAGCGGGCCTCGAGCATCGGCCCGGACCTGTCGCATCGGCGCACGCTGGTGCTGCAGATTTTGAGGACCCAAGCCGTGCGCCAGGCCGTGCGCAATGAAATGCAGGCCCGGCAGCTGCAGCGCCGCCCCGCGTTGCTGTTGGCGCGCAAGTACGCCGTGGAAATCGCCGCGAACTATTCCCAGGCCTTCGTCACCTTCATGGCCATGGCGCTGGGCCGCTTGTGGAATTCGCTGTACGACGGCGTGGAACTCGAGCACATCGAGAATTTGAGCGCCGTCGGCGATGGGGTTGAAATCATTTATGTCCCCTGCCACCGCAGCCACATGGACTACTTGCTGCTGTCGTACATCATTTATCGCAAGGGATTTGCCGTTCCGCACGTCGCCGCCGGCGCGAATCTCAACATGCCGCTGATCGGACGCTGGCTGCGCAAAGGCGGCGCCTTCTTCCTGCGGCGCAGCTTCAAGGGCGACGCGCTGTACCCCGTGGTCTTTGCCAAGTACCTGGGGTACATGATGGCGCGCGGCCATCCGCTCGAATACTTCATAGAAGGCGGGCGCAGCCGAACCGGGCGGCTGCTCTCGCCGCGCACCGGTATGCTCTCCATGACGGTGCGCAGCTATATGCGCGACCCGATCCGTCCGGTGAAATTCATGCCCGTGTACTTCGGCTATGAGCGCATCGTGGAGGGGAGGACGTATATCGGCGAGCTGTCGGGACAACCGAAGCAAAAGGAAAACGTTTTTGTCCTGTTGAAGTCGATTGTCGCCGTCCTGCGCAGCAAATTCGGCAAAGTCCACGTGAACTTGGGACAGCCCATCGACCTCGACGAGCTGCTGCAAAGGCACAATCCGCATTGGCGGGCGGAGCCTGCCGAGGGCGGGGATTCGCGTGCCGGGTGGATCAGCCACGCCATATCCGAACTCGCCGTGCGGATCAATACGGAAATCAATTCGGCCGCCGCCGTGACGCCGATCAATTTGGTGGCCATGGCGATTTTGGCGACGCCGCGGCAGGCGCTGCCGGAGGTGGATCTGGTCGGTCAAGTCGAGCTGTATCAGCGGCTGCTGCGGGATGCGCCGTATTCGCCTCTGGTCACGGTGACCCCCGACAGCGGCCGACAGATCGTCGCTTACACCGAAGCGTTCGGAATGTTGGAGCGCCAGAAGCATCCGCTCGGCGACATCATGCGGATGAGCACGGAGAATGCCGTGCTGGCCACGTATTATCGCAATAACATCCTGCACTTGTTTACGATGCCGTCGCTGCTCGCCTGCGCCTTTGTGAGCAACGCTCGCATGCGCACCGCGGATATTCAGCGGCTGGTGTGGCGGGTGTACCCGTACATTTCCGCGGAACTGTTCCTGCGTTGGGACGAGGCGCAGGTCGGTGCGGTGGCCGACTCGCTGCTCGACACCTTTGCGCAGCTGAAACTTTTGCAGGGCAATGCCGATCGCAGCGAGTGGCAGCGTCCGCCGCCCACCTCGCCCGAGGCGATCCGCCTGTCGTTGCTGGCGCAGGCAACGATTCAAACCCTCGAGCGCTATTATTTGGCGATCGCCCTGCTGCTGCAGGCGGGGAGCGGCAATATCACGCCCGAGGCGCTCGAAGAGCGCTGCCATTTGATGGCGCAGCGCATGACCGTGCTCTACGGGCTGAACTCGCCTGAATTTGTCGACAAGAGCCTGTTCCGCAATTTCATCGACCTATTGCGCCGGCGCAATGCCATTCAAATGTCCGCCGACATGACACTGCTGTTCGGCGAGCCGCTGCTCGGCGTCGCCGCGGACGCCCAGATCGTGCTGTCGGAACAAATCCGGCACAGCATTTTGCAGGTGACATTGGGGCAATGAGCCTAGTCCCAGCCCTGCCGGCCGCGCTGCGATTTGGTCGCGCCGCGCCGCTTCTTCGATTCGATGCGCCGTTCTTGCGACCCCTTGGTCGGGCGGGTTTTCCTGCGGATTTTCGGCTCGATCAGGGCGGTGCGGATCAGGGCCGCCAGACGCTCCGCCGCCGCGCGGCGATTTTGCTCCTGGCTGCGTTCGCTGCGCGCGTTGAACAAGATGCTGCCGTCATCGACCATTTTTTGTCCGGCGAGCGTGCGCAGCCGGTTTCTCGCCGACACCGGCAGGCTGGTATTCCGCTGCAGCAGAAATCGCAGCTGCACCGCACTGGATACTTTGTTGACGTTTTGACCGCCGGGGCCCGAGGCGCGGATGAATTTCCATTCCAGCTCCTCGTCGGGGATGGCGATGTGCGGCGTGATCTGGATCGGCACTTGAACTCGGGTCGTCAGTCGAGTTCCGAGGCGGCGTGGCGCACGATGATCTCGCGTTGCGCCGTCGGAATGGTGACCTGGTGTTCCTTGAACAGGCGCCATATGGCCCGGTTGACTTCGGAGCGCACGTTGTTGACGCCTTCCTGCGGGTCGGAAATCCAGAACCGCAGTTCCAGCTCGATGCCGCTGTCGCTGAAGTGCATGAGCCGCGATACCGGCGCGGGTTCGCGCAGAACTCGCGCCTGTCCCTCGCAAGCGACGAGCAATATCTTCAAT
>Ga0210400_10002174_pt1 | contig 18513 bp, 18 predicted proteins | sample IncBWH26MmetaG_FD_155456 | JGI IMG/M metagenome (GOLD analysis project Ga0210400, IMG submission 155456) | Forest soil microbial communities from Barre Woods Harvard Forest LTER site, Petersham, Massachusetts, United States - Inc-BW-H-26-M | ecosystem: Environmental > Terrestrial > Soil >...
TGTCCGGCCAAGCGCGTAGTCAAATGCAACGGCGGTTCAGGCCTGCTGAAGGATTTACCTGTGATCGGGACGATCTTTGAAGCCGTGCGTTCGGCCGTGAAGATTCCTTTCACCGTGAAATTCCGGCTGGGCTGGGACGACGAAAACATCGTCTGCGTTCCCCTGGCCAAGATGGCTGAAGACTGCGGACTGAACGGTGTGGCGCTGCATGCCCGCACGCGCGAGCAGGGTTACAGTGGAAACGCGCGCTGGGAATGGATTACCGCGGTGAAAGACGCGGTGAAGATTCCCGTGGTCGGCAACGGTGACATCCGCACGCCGGAAGACGCTATCGCCATGGTGGCCGAGACCGGCTGCGATGGAGTGATGATCGGCCGGACGGCTGCGTCCAATCCGTGGATCTTCCGCCAGATTCGCCAGTATGCGGAAACTGGACGCTACGACCAGCCGACGGAAGCTGATCGATACCAGATGATCCGCACATACTTCAAAATGCTGGTGGATGAAACCATGCACGGCTCGCCCGGCAAGATGAAGCAGTTTGTCGCCTGGTTCACGCACGGAATTCCGGGAGGCAACGCGCTACGCCGTGCCTGCTATGACGCGCATACCGGCCCGGCCATTCTCGACAGCGTGGAACGGTTCTTTGAAGAGCTGCTGACCAGCCACGCGCCGGAGCAGCCTGTGGCCGTCACGGAACCCGAGATGGATTTATTGCCCGCGTGCGATTGAAGCCGCCCTTTTAGATTTCGGCAAACTCCCAGTTCATTTCGCCGGTATCACGCCCAGAGCGTGATCTAAGTCAGTCACCTGATATACAACGCCATCCCTTACCACGGTCTTCACGCGGCGAATGTCGCTGATGTGAGTAGCCGGATTGCCATCCACTAGAATCACGTCCGCCAGTTTGCCCGGAGCGATTGATCCGAGTTCGGCGTCGCGTTTCACCACGCGCGCTCCGCCCAGCGTGGCCAGTTGCAGAACCTTGGCGGCTGGGATGCCGGCTTTTTCGTACAGCTCGAGCTCGCGATGCAGGGAATATCCGGCCAGGGAATCCGTGCCGGCGACGATAGGTACGCCAGCGTCATAAAATGCCTTCGCCATGTCCAGCATGCGCTGGAATGAATCCTGGAAGCGCTGGTCTTGTCCCTGGGGAACTTCCAGTCCGCCATAGAGGAAGCCCCGCCGTACTTGTGCCGGCATACTATCGGCAACGGGAGCATAGCCCTGCGCCATTTTGCCGGGACGGTCTTCAAACATTCCTTCAAAGATGCTGAGCGTGGGATCGACAACGATTTTGTGCTCTTTTAGAAGCTGAATGAAAGCCTGTACCTGTTCGGATTTCGGATCGATCTCTGCGCCGTGCGCGGCAACTTCAGTAAAGCGCGCTGGGGTGCGGGTGTCTTTTACCTGGGGCATGAAATCCAGGAAGATGAAATTCATGTGCTGGATTTCATCTACGCCGTCGCGCACAAACTGCTCGGCATTCATTCCTGAGGGAACGTGTCCGCTCACGCGCATACCATGGGCGTGAGCCATCTCAACGATCTTGGGCAAGAGCTCAGGTTTCAGTGAGCTATAAACTTTGATCTGAATGTAGCCAAGCCTGGCGTAGTTATCGATCGCAGTTTTGGCTTCTTCTTCTGTATCGGCAAAGACTTTGGTTGGTCCCTGAAATGGGCCGCGACCGTCAATGAATCCGGCCATCACCACGCGCGGGCCGATTTCTGCGCCTTCATCGAAGCGGCGACGCATTTGCAGCAGCGCGTCCGTGTCATTGGCCAGGTCGCGGACAGAAGTCACGCCGCAGACCATGTGCAGAAGGCCGTCGCCGGGTTGCACGTGGACATGCATGTCCCACAGGCCGGGCATCAGCGTTTTGCCCGCAGCGTCAACCGTCTCAGCATTTTTTGGAAGTGGCACATGGCCGTCGGCCCCCACGGCGGTGATGCGGTTGCCGGTGATCACCACGGTGCGGTTGGGCAGCATTTGCGCTGACTCAGCGTCGAACAAATTGGCGTGCACAAAAACCAGCGGGCCTTTAGGTTTGTGAGCCAGCGTCTGTGCCAGCTTCCTTGACCGCTCGTTGTCAAACTTATCCTGCTCTTTGAGAAGGTCGCCCGCAGTCCCTTCCCAGCCCTCTTGAATGATGGAAGACCAGGTCGAAACCGACGCGAAGAGCTTGCCATCCGCATCCAGCCAGAATGGCGAGGGACTAAACCCAAAGCCGTTGAGCGCATATTGAGTGACCGTTCGCGACTGGCCATTGGCGTTGATCTTCAGCTCGCTGCGCTTCTCGATCGAAGCTTCGCCTTCGGGCAGCAAAGGCAGTTTATGGTCTGGAACGGCCAGCAAAGCCTTAGCTAGGAGTGCTGTTTCCTCTGCCGCGCCAGAGATACTGGCATAAAACACTTTTCCGTTGATTTTCTTCTGCCCTTCTTCAGAACGGTTCTTCCACGTGGCATTGCCTTGCTTGAGTGAGAAGCGCTCATCCACGGGCGCCTTGAGATAATCAACGCCGGTAATTTCAATTTCGACGGGAATACCGTCTTTGCCGGTGACGATCTTTTCGTTGACGTTGGGTCCCCGGCCGCGGTCATTGAATTCAAAATGGAGTTGCAGGCTTCCGTCGGCATTGCGCGTTGAGCTTTCAAACCCGGCTTTGTTGCCCGCCAGAATGAACGTGTACCGACTCGCTTTTGTGACATCGGGCGCTGGGGCAGGAGAAACCTGGGCGTGGACCAGAACAGCGAGTATCGGGAAGAAAAGGAGAGACAGTTTTTTCATGAGAATCCTAAGGTGGAGCATTAGGCTCCGTCATTTCTGGGTTGGCGAAATTGTGCCCTCAGAGTAGTTTGACGGAACTGACTACTCTTCTGGTAGCTCGGCGACAGCCGCCCCGCTGCGGTTCGACGGCCTGGGCCGCTTTGGAGCGGTCACGTATGCGTAAGGGTCAACGGGAGGCTCGGGTTCCCTGCGAGCACTTAACCGCAGCCAGCCCCTAAGGCGGCGAAAAAGTTCACGGATCCGGGAACGATCAGATTGGGGCATACAGTACTCCTGCCCGGGAATCGTACCACGCGGGCCCAACGGGAACTAAGTATCGGATTACGAGAAATGTGGCCCGAAAACCAGAGTAATTTTAATATCGGCCCATTTTTGGCGGGAACCCTGACTCTTAATATTGTTGGGCAGGAAAAGCTTACAATGGAGGTAAGCGACGGGTGCTCCTTTTATGCACTCCCGGACATCCAATAAGAAAGCCGATGACACAAAATCAAAACCTTTTCTTTCAGAAGTTTGGCATTACTCCCAATGATCTTCAACGCTACCTGGGCGAAGCACTTTCCGCCGGTGGCGACTATGCAGATTTGTACTTTGAATACCTGACCTCCACCTCCATCAGCGTGGATGAGTCGATTGTGAAATCTGCTTCGCAGGGGATCTCTGCCGGGTGCGGTGTACGCGTTTTGGCGGGTGAGCGCACAGGCTATGCCTACACTGACGATCTTGCTCCGGAGAAGATCCTGCGCGCCGCGCGGACCGCTGCTCTGATCGCACGCGGTCCGGCCAAGAGTCCCATTGAAGGATTCAAGGAAAATCTAAATCACCAGCTTTATCCCATTGCTTCACCCGCGGGAGGCGCCGATATTTCCGCCAAGCTCGAGTTGGTGATGCGTGCGGACCGCGCAGCGCGGGCTTACGATCCACGCGTTGTGCAGGTGCGGGCTGGTTACTTTGACGAAATGCGCCAGATCCTGGTGATCGGCTCAGACGGAACTTTTGCGACCGACGTGCAGCCGATGGCGCGGTTCAGCGTGAGCTGCATTGCCAAATCAGCCGAGAGTTCGTCCAAAGGCGCCGCGGGCGGCGGTGGACGCGTGGGTATGGATTTCTTCCTTACAGACAAGACACCCGAACATTTTGCCCAGGACGCGGCGCGGCAGGCCATCATTCAGCTTGATGCGGTTGAAGCTCCCGCGGGCGAGATGGAAGTGGTGCTTGGACCCGGCTGGCCGGGAATTCTGCTGCATGAGGCGATTGGCCACGGCCTGGAAGCTGATTTCAATCGCAAAGGAACTTCCGCTTTCTCCGGCATGTTGGGCAAGCGCGTGGCTTCAGACAAATGCACGGTGGTGGATAACGGCACGCTGCCTTCGCGGCGCGGCTCCATCAACGTGGATGATGAGGGGTCGCCCACGCAGAACACTGTGCTGATCGAGAAAGGCATTCTCAAGGGCTACCTCAGTGACAAGCTTTCCGCGCGCCTGATGGGCATGCCTGATACCGGCAATGGCCGTCGTGAAAGTTACGCGCATATTCCCATGCCGCGCATGACGAACACTTACATGCTGGCGGGTGACGATTCGCCGGAAGACATTATCCGGTCAGTAAAGCGCGGCGTTTACGCGGTGAATTTTGGCGGTGGGCAAGTGGACATCACGAATGGCAAGTTCGTCTTCTCCGCGTCAGAGGCTTACATGATTGAGAATGGCCACGTGACGGCACCGCTCAAGAACTGCACCCTGATTGGCAATGGCCCGGACGCTCTGACGAAAGTCTCCATGGTGGGCAATGATCTTCAGCTTGACGAAGGCGTTGGCACCTGCGGCAAAGACGGACAGTCAGTGCCCGTGGGCGTTGGCATTCCAACACTGAAGCTTGACAGCATGACCGTTGGCGGTACCGCCCGATGAAAGCTGCGGCAAGATAATGGCAACTCATACGCAAACAGTGAGTGAGGTCGAAACAGATTTGCGCGATCTGGCGACCAGCGTGGTTTCCCGTGCAATGAAGTCCGGCGCAACCGCGGCTGAAGCAGTGGTGCGCGAAGGCTCGGAATTCTCGACCGTCGTGCGAATGGGAGAAGTGGAGACGCTGAAAGAATCGGGATCACGCGCCATCGGCCTGCGAACGTTCATTGGCCAGCGCACTGCCAGCACGTACTCCAGCGATTTCTCTGAAGACGGCATTCAGCGGCTGATCAACGGCGCGCTCGAGCTGGCGCGAGTGACTTCTGAGGACGTTTTCTCCGGCATTCCGGAACCCGACCAACTTGGTTCTTTGCAAGGCGACCTCAAACTGTATTACGAAGACGTTTACTCGCTTCCGCCGGAGGAACGCATTGACTATGCGCGCCGGGCGGAACGGGCAGCTCTGGAAGCTGATCCGCGCATGAAGAATTCTGACGGCGGATCATTTGACGCGGCCATCGGCCACAAGGTGCTGGCCAACTCGCACGGTTTCGTCGGCGAATACCGCCGCTCGTATTGCTCAGTCTCTGCGGCGCCCATTGCACAGGACGAGAACGGCAACATGCAGCGCGACTACTGGTTTGCGCTGGCCCGCACCATGTCAAAGCTGGAGTCTGCAGAGTCTGTGGGACGCGAGGCGGCGCGCCGCACTTTGCGGCGGCTCGGCTCGCGCAAGATTGCTTCCACACAAGTTCCTATTGTGCTCGATCCCATGGTTGCAGGATCGATTCTGGATAACATCTTTGACGCCGTGAATGGCGATGCCATCTATCGGCAGTCATCGTTTCTGGTCAACAAACTGGGAGAGCAGGTGGCTGCCCGCAACATCACAGTCGTCGATGACGGCACCATGCCCGGCGGCTTTGGAACGGAGCCGTTCGACGGCGAAGGCGTTCCCACGCGCCGTACCGTGGTCATTGAAAATGGCGTGCTCAAGTCTTACCTGCTGAATACCTACACCGCGAAAAAACTGGGGCTGAAAACTACCGGCAGCGCTTCGCGCGGACTGGCCGGCCCACCGGGGATCGGTTCGGGAAATTTTTATTTGCAAAAAGGTGACCGCACGCCGCAGCAGATTATCGGGAACATCAAGCAGGGGCTTTATGTGTTCCAGTTTCTCGGCTTTGGCGTGAACATGGTTACCGGAGATTTCTCCCGCGGCGTGAGCGGCCTGTGGATTGAGAACGGCGAGCTCACTTATCCGGTGGAAGAGGTCACTGTTGCCGGCAATCTCAAAGACATGCTGAACAACATCTCTGAGATTGGCAATGATCTGGAATTTCGCGGCTCCACTGCCGCGCCGACCCTGCGCATTGACGGCATGATGGTTGCCGGCGAGTAACCACCAGGCCTTCCGAACCGTTTGGATCGCAGCGGCAGAGGGGTTAGAATTCCCGCCATGGGCGATTCCGAAAAAGACCAGGTATTTTCCCCTCCGAGCAACCAGAGCGAAAACCGAAGCTGGCTGCCGATGGCCGTCGGTGGAGCATTTGTGCTGGTGCTGCTGGTCGGACTGGTTCTGCTCACGCGAGCGGGAAAGCCCGCAAGCACTGCTCCCGGCGATCCTAATCTGGCCAAACTGCAAATCTCTGGGCTGCATATGGCGACGGCACAAAACTTTGCCGGCGGATCGGTGACGTACATCGAAGGCAAGCTCACCAATGGCACTGATCGCAAGGTCGCCGGCGCGAGCGTCCAGGTGATCTTCATAAACTCTCTGGGTGAAACCGCGCAAAAAGATACGCTCCCTGTGACTGTGTTGCTGCCGAATGTTCCGTACGTCGATTACGGTTTGATTGATCGCGCGCCGCTCGCTCCGGGCCAGACGCGCGATTTCCGCCTCACGCTGGAACATGTCACCACGGACTGGGACGGCCAGATTCCGACGGTGAAGGTCGTGAGCATCGGATATTAGCCTTTTCTGAAGCCCCCGAAGCGAAGCGAGGGGTCCCTGCCAAAACGAAAAGCTATTGGGCCGCGAATTGCCCGAATGAACACGAATCAAAACTCTTCGCGTTTTTTCGCGTGCATTCGCGGCTGGATCTTTGCTCTAACATAGTCGCGGCGATAGCGATCCTTCCCCTTCAGCAAGCTCAGGGTTCGGGATTTCAGAAAACAACTGGATTTCAGGAGCAAGCTGCCATTCCCTGTAAAATACCAACCATGGCAGAAGTAAAAACAATCCGGTTAACGGAGCAGGTCAAAGCTGCGGGTTGAGCAAGCAAGCTGAGTCCGGCGGCGCTGGACGCGGTGCTTGGACGCGGTGCTTGGGAAATTAGCCCGGCAAAATGACCCCAACGTACTGGTTGGCTTTGATACAGCCGACGACGCCGGAGTGTATAAAATTTCCGCCACACAGGCGCTGGTCCAGACCGTGGATTTCTTCACGCCCATCGTTGACGATCCATTTACCTTCGGCCAGATCGCGGCCACCAATTCCCTGAGCGACGTTTACGCCATGGGCGGACGCCCCTTGTCCGCGCTGGCCATCGTCTGCTTTCCCGATAAAGGCGATCTCGAAGTCCTGCAGCAGATTCTTGCCGGCGGCCTGTCCAAGATGATGGAAGCCGGATGTGTCGTGATCGGCGGCCACAGCGTGCGCGATCCTGAAATCAAGTTTGGCTATTCGGTCACCGGCATGATTCATCCGCAGAAAGTCTGGGCCAACTCGAATGCCCAGATCCTGGACTCGCTCATCCTTACCAAGGGCCTGGGAACCGGCGTGATCTCCACCGCCATCAAGCAGGGCAAGGCGGAACAGCAATGGATCGACGCTGCCACCAGGTCCATGACCACGTTGAACGGCCGCGCCGCTGAAGTTGCCGCGTCGGGCAGGTTCACGGTCCACGCCGCTACGGATATTACCGGCTTTGGGCTCATCGGGCATGCGCGGGAGATGGCCGTCGGCAGCGGAGTTTCCGTGCGCATCGACTCCGCCAAGGTTCCTCTGCTGGAAGGCGCCATGGACTGCGTGCGCGCCGGCTTCATCCCCGGAGGCCTCAACAATAACCGCGATTTCGCGGAGTGCCTGGTCAGCTATGGCGAGAACGTCCCGGCAGAAATGCGGACGATTCTTTTCGATCCCCAGACCGCCGGCGGGCTGCTGCTCTCCGTGGCCCGGTCCGACGCCGCGTCTTTGCTCACGGCTCTTTCCAGCTCAGGCGTGCCCGCCGTGGAGATCGGCGAAGTGCTTCCGCCAGGGAAACCGTTGATACAGGTGGTGTGAATTGTCCGGTCAGTATGCAGGAAACCTGTCACCAAACATTGGGGCTTTACTCTGCGACTGTTCCTCAGTGGCTTCGTCCTGAATGACATCCCAGTGCTCTACGAGGATTCCATCTTGAATGCGAAGAATATCGGCGGCGATCCAGTTCACCATCGCTCCAAATCCGGAAAAGCGCCCGTGTACGACAACGAAATCTCCTTCTGCGACGATCAAACCGGCTTCATATTTTAGAGTGGGTGGGAGTGACCTTATCAGATTGAATAGGCCTTCACGGCCGGGTTCGATATGCGCACTGTGCTGGATGTAGTCCGGCGACCAGAATCGTTCCGCGGCCGCATAATCACGCTTGTTGAAGAGCGTGTCAAACGCTTCAAGGACGAGGGCCTTGTTTTGTTCGGGTGTATTCTTCGCCATGTTGATCTTCTTTCTGTCCCTAAGAGTCCTTAGGATATCTCTTCGATTGCGTCGATCCGTGATGGATAAAACGCCAGGTATTCTTTAATGCCGGCGACTGCCTCAAAGGGATGTTCGTAGGTCCAAACAGCATTTTCCGATTTCGATCCGCCGACAGGAATGCTGTAGTACGTACAATCACCCTTGTAAGGGCAATAGGTGTAATGCTCGGTACGAACGAGCAACGACATGTCCGCGTCGTTGCGCGGCAAATAATAAACAGGCGGATATCCGTTCTCTTCCAGCCGAAGTGCTCGCGTTGATTCAGCAACTATCTTCCCAGCCAGGGTTACACGCACCGTGCCATCAACTGGAGAAAGAGTAATGGGATGGTCAGGCCCGGGAATTCTGGTCTCTTTGCTTTTGCTGGATGTGGTATTCATTTGCCCTCCTTCGCGTTGTCGTTCATAGCTTCGAACCGCCATCGACGGGGATACTGGCGCCTGTGATCCAGCGCGCTTTGTCTGAAGCCAGGAACGCGACTACATCTGCCACGTCTTCCGGCTTGCCGATTCGCTTAAGTGCTTGCATCCCCAGAGTGACCTCGCGACCTGCTTCAGTCTTAGCGAAGTTCGACATGTCGGTATCGATCACACCCGGCGCGACCGCATTTACGCGGATGCCTCGAGGCCCAAGAATAGCAGCCCAGTTTTTGACCAGAGTCTCTAATGCTCCCTTGGTCGACGCGTAGGCCAGGATTGAAGGGTTGTCCAAATCGGGCTTGACCGCATTTACGCGGATGCCTCGAGGCCCAAGAATAGCAGCCCAGTTTTTGACCAGAGTCTCTAATGCTCCCTTGGTCGACGCGTAGGCCAGGATTGAAGGGTTGTCCAAATCGGGCTTGCCAACTACCGCATGGGCCCCAAGGGAAGAGATCACGATGATGTTTGAGCCTTCACCTAGAAGGGGCAGGAGTTGCTGCACCAGGAAGAACGGGCTTCGGACGTTTGTGGCAAAGAGGTTGTCAAAATCTTCTATCGTGTAATCCACGATGCGGGCCGCCTTGCTGATTCCGGCGTTGAGCACAAGCACATCCAATCGATCTGCGACGATGGAGCGCGCCTGTTCAGCTAGAAGCGCAGCGCCGCTCGGAGTTCCCAGATCCGCCGCAATTGCGTTTGCGCGCCCGCCTTTGGTTTCGATCCCGGCGACGAGAGATTCCGCTTCCCGCGCGGAGCGTCCATAGTGAACCAGGACGTGTGCGCCCGTTTCAGCCAGCGCCAACGCAGTGGCTCGTCCAATTCCACGGGAAGCGCCGGTAACGAGCGCCGTTTTGTTGGTTAGGCTTTTGTTGGTGAAACCTGGATCCTTAACCTGTTTTTCTCTCATGTTTCGTTTTCCTTTTGGAAATCGTCAGATTGTCAGGACGACTCTGCCGAACGGGCGGCCGTCAATGAGGTACCGCAGAGCATCAGCCGCTTCGGCCAGAGGAAAGGTCTTAGCCACGATTGGTTTGATCGCGCCGGATTTAAGTTGGGAGACAATAACTTTCCAAGCGTCAATAATGGCCGCCTTCGGCTGAGCAAACATGTTGAGACCCTGGATGCTGGCTTGTGGCACGATGAGAGTTGTCACGTCAATGGTCGTCTTACGGCTTGCGGAATATCCGAGCGTTATGACGCGTCCTTCCGACGCGAGCGCTCCGAGCTCTTCGCTCAGGACTTCGCCACCGACTCCGTCGATGACGATGTCCACGCCATAACCACCCGTGATACGACGCACGCCGTCACCCAATTTTTCTAACGAGGTATCGATGACTTCGTTGAAGCCGAGCGCATTCGCCTGTTCGGCTTTCGCATGATTGGTCGTGCTTGACATGGCGTGTTTTGCGCCCAAAGCGCGCGCCAATTGCGTCACTGCATTGCCGATCGATCCTCCGATCGCCGGTGCCAGAACAGTTTTGCCCGGCCGCAAACCAGCCAGAGTAAGAGCCACCTGCGCGGTGAGATACGCGACCGGTATAGCTGCGGCACTCACGTCGTCGACATTGCCAGGAATCAGGCAAAGGTCTTCCTTCCGCACCGAAACCCACTGGCTGTAAGTTCCATCCTCAAAAGCACCATAGCCGCCGAAGAACATCACGCGCGAGCCGACGGGGAAGTCCGTTCCACCTCCCTCTTCCACCACGCCCGAAAGCACCATAGGCGCCGAAGAACATCACGCGTGAGCCGACGGGAAAGTCCGTTCCACCTCCCTCTTCCACCACGCCCGCTCCTTCGTTGCCCAGGACCAACGGCGCCTTCGATCCGTGAAATTTGCCCGAGAGAATCGTATGGTCCAGCGGCGTGACGCCGGCCGCGGTGATTCGAACAAGCACTTTTCCAGTTGTAACCGCCGGTTTTGGAAGGTCTGTGAGCTTCAGCCCTTCATAACCACTAAATGTTTCGGCTCGCATTGCACGCATATCATTTCTCCTTGCTTCAAGCGTTCATTCCACCATCCACGGTAAGATTTGCCCCGGTTATGTAAGAGGACTCAGGGCCGGCGACAAACGACACCAGCGCGGCGACCTCATCAACTTTCCCGTAGCGGTCGAGTGATGTGGCGGCCTTCTGCGGTACCGCCCAATCACCCGCGGCGGGATTCAAATCTGTGTCGATCGGACCAGGCTGCACGTTGTTGACGGTGATGCCCAGGCTCCCAAGCTCTCTGGACAGCGACTGAGTAAATATCTTTACGGCGCCCTTGGTGGCCGAGTAAGGCACAAGCCCGGGCACCAGGACACGCTCACCCACGGCCGAACCGATCATGATGATGCGTCCGCCGCTCTTCATGTGCTTCAGCGCCGCCTGCGTCGCGACGAATACGCCGCGGACGTTGATATCGAGCACGCGATCCATCTCTTCCAGCGTCGTCTCGGCGAACGCTTTCGGAATTGCCGTGCCGGCATTGTTCACAAGCACGTCAAGCCGGCCGAAGGTCGCAAAGGTCTTTTCGATCGCACCTTTGACTGCATCGGCATCGGCTGCGTCCGCCTGAATCGCAATGGCCTTTCCGCCATCGCGCTCAATCGCTTTGACAACGGCAGAAGCCGCGCTGGCGTCTTTCGCGTACGTGATGGCTACGTTCGCTCCGTCCGCGGCCAGACGCTTCGCGATTGCCGCGCCAATTCCCCGGGAACCGCCGGTAACGAGTGCTACTTTTTGACTTAATTTAGGCATATGATCTCCTCCAATTTTCTTGAACGATTCACCCGCTCCGTTGATTCAACTGACTGCTATCTTGCTCGGAGCTCTCAGGCTTGCTATCTGATGAGCCACAGTTGCACGCGGATTTGGCACTCTGGGGAATACCAGCTATTCCCAGCAGGAATGCACAGCAGAGTGCCTTCTTCTTGCCTGTATTCTTTGGCAATGATCGGAAGAATCGTTTTTTCTCCCATGGAATCCATTCCATAGAGGAATACGGAGGCTGCTGTGGACAAATTTGATGCAATGCAGATGTTCGTCCGGGTGATTGAAAAAGGGAGCTTCTCTGCTGTGGCAAAGGAGCGTGGAATTGGTCAACCTGCTGTCAGCAAACAGATCTCCGCGCTTGAAGATGAGCTCGGCACCGAACTGATTCACCGCACCTCTCGTTCCATCGCGACGACAGAGGCGGGGCGCGACTTTTATGAGTCTGCGTTGCACATTCTCGGCGACTTTGAAAACGCGACTTCACGAATCGGTCGCGGGCAAGATTCTCCGAAGGGCCTCATTCGAGTGACTGTTCCTCCAACATTTGCCCGTCTCCACATGGTGTCAAAGCTTCCGGCGTTTTTTGCTTCTTACCCTGATATGGCAGTCGAACTGGCGGCATCGGAGAGCCCGACAACGATCATCGAAGACGGCTTCGATTTGGCTATCCACTCAGGCGACCTTCCAGACTCCACTCTGGTTGCGCGAAGATTTGCGCAAACGATAACCGTTCTCGTCGCCACTCCTCAGTACCTCACACGACATGGCGCACCGGAGTCGCCGGACGATCTCAACCGTTTTCAATCGGTCATTTTTATCGAGCGAGGCTCCGTACAGCCGTGGACGTTTGGCTCTGGACGAGACGCGAAGCGTGTTGTCCCGACAGGAATCTTTCGCACCAGCGATATTGAACAGATGCGGATGGGTGTCCTTGAACATCTGGGGATTGCCCAGGCGCCGGCGTGGCTCTTCGCTGCGGAACTAAGGGAAGGTACCGTGATCCGTCTTCTGACGGCTTACGAGCGAACGGTACCAATCCTTGCCGTACGGCCTGCAAGCCGCCGACTATCGACAAAAGTCCGCATCTTCATTGAGCACCTGGAGAAGACTTTCGCTTCCCAGTTCAACCCAAGACCAAGTTAAGATCGTCGAGGAATGCGGCGTCACTATGGCGAGAACGTCCCGGCCGAAATCCGGACGATTCTTTTCGATCCCCAGACCGCCGGCGGGCTGCTTGTCTCGGTAGGCTGCTCCGATACCGCGTCTGCGCTCGTCGCTCTTACCAGCGCCGGCGTGCACGCCGTGGAGATCGGCGAAGTGCTTCCGCCAGGGAAACCGTTGATACAGGTGGTGTGAGGGGCGGGCGCGAATCAGTGCCCATTCTTGATCAAGAATGGGTCGAGCAACATTGAACAGAAACGAGGCTCAAGATCCTTTGTAATAGCTGATTAAACGTGGGTGGGAAGGGTCGTTTCTCGTTAGCTGCCGTTCGATGCTGGGCTTTAAATCGCTTGGAACAACAGAATAGGTTTGATCAACAAGAACGACTTGCCAGTCAGCAAGTTGATTTTTCAAAAGGTTATAAAGGAACGCGTAAAAGTTCCGAAATATGATCGGATTGACATCGGGAGTGATATTTTTCATCGGCGAGTCGATCATTAGCAGACTAGGTACAGGCAGGTTTTTCTCAGCGGCGGTGAGGTGTAGTGCCAAGGCAAAGCAAATCTTAAGTAGCGTCTTTTTCCCACCGCTTCCAATGTCAAAATAGGTCCAACTCTTTCCAGCGTTCTGGCCTGACTGTATAACCTCTGGAATCAGAGTGCGCCGATTAATTTCGACAGTGTCGTTTTGTGAGATATCTGGAAATCCGATATCAAGCAAAATTTGCTTGTAGTTCTTCTCGAGTGCCTTGTAGTTGTGTTCAGCACTCACGAGATTATTCTCCTCTGCTTCAATTTCTCTGCGCAGCCGTTCGATTTGGGCGGTTAGCAGATCGGCCTCACCTTGGATCTGCTTAATTCTCGCTGGCATCGCCTTCACCCTCTTCAGGTTCTTGATGCGTTCATTGATGGCGGCCAAGCGTTTATCGTATGCTCGCGATCTTGCCAAAAAATCGGTTTCGTAGGATTTACTAGCTTGTCTTAGGCGGGTGTCAATTGCCCTTCGTTCGTCGCGCAATTTGTCGAGTCTGTTAGCCATTGGGGCCAACTCGCGTTTGTGCCTTCTTATTGATTCCTTTAGCTCTTCAATCCGCGAATCGATGTCTTGCCTGAAAATATCTGCAGCAATAGGCGGCATCTCGCCCTGAGGGTTTAGTGGAGTCTTGCACAAATAACAAGCGTCTGCGGTGGTGCCGTTCACGGAAACCGCGGAGGCGCACGCGGGACAGATTTCGAAAGTCACTGCATCAAGAACTGTGTGTGCAGCCGTAGTTCTTGCAGCTCTGAGTTTTAGACCGATGAGTTCGGCTTGTAATCCTTCCTGTTCTCTGACTCTTGAATGCACATCGCTCAAAGCAGTATCAAGGTTGTGGATCTTCTGATCCAAGCTCAGTAGCCCCTTTTGGTCCTCCTCATTCAGACTGGCTGCTGGCTGGTAACCGGCTCTAAGCGTTTCTAAACTTTTCTCTAAAAGATCTTCTTCGGTCGACAATTTGGATATTTCTTGGTTGATTCTCTCTTCGGACTCAAACTCGAATTGGGTCAGAAAAGCTTCGATTTGGGAAACGGTCTCCCGTTTGGTTCGCTGTGCCTGCCTGACCTCTTGCAGCTGCGTCTGAAGATCATTCAACTTCTCACTGATCATCCCCATAAAATAGCGCAGCGTATCCTGGCTCTTTTCCTTGCGAATCGGAACATCGAGTAAAAAAAAGTCTGAGTCTAAATCGTCCTGATTGAGGTAGACGAACTCCAACACATCTCTGAAACTCAGCCGTACGAGCTGGGATTCAGGATCGTAGGTTCTCTTTCGAACCCGCAGAACATCGACACCCATAAAGTTTAGGAGCAGGTCGCTCAAAGTGAAAACGTCTTCCCCTAATATTGGTGCGGAATTGGTGGATTGACGAAGAGGAGCCAAACATTGGCGTTTTTCGCCTTTATCGTCCTCCCAGGTTACTGAAATGGGGCCTGATGCATCCCGTGATCTCTCTATCACCACGTCATTGGAACCAAATTGGGCGCGCAGTTGAACGGAAAGCAATTCAGAGTCGAGAGCCGGCGTTTTCGGGAAACGGCTTCCAAGTGCATAGTCGACGAGTGCGGGAATGCTCGACTTACCCGTTGACATCTCTCCGTGGAAAAAGGACATCCTTCCCGCGAATGGCACAGTTTCTATGCTTTTCTTGCAATTTAGCCGGAGATGCTTCAGGAGCATTTTCATGGTTTTATGATCTCGTCGTATTCGAGGGACGTAATCTCAGGAAAGGTTTTGTAGATGAACTTCATTATGTCGGTGGAGCGCAGATTTAGATGTTTCTTTAAAAGCAGAGCCCTTCTTGCAAGAGGTTTAAATGAGTCGGCATTAGCCAATTCCGCCGCTCGTTCTTTGCCCTTGTTAGTAAGCACGATCACAACTGCATTCCCGGCAGTGCCTATGCTTACCAAACCTAAACCTGCTAACAGATTGAGGAATTTTCTATACCGGTGATCCCATGGTCCGAAACGATAGCGCACCATCTCAGCTTCGACGGTCTTTCGTTCGTGTTCGGCTAGTTGAATGGTTTGTGCATTTACTTTTTTGGCCTGCATTGCGCGTTCGAAATAGGTAGGATATCTGAGCAGGAAATCTAATTTGGCGAGCTTTGTGATGCCCTCGAGGGACGGTCCATTGTCCGTGTCAAATGCGTGAAGCAAAATCAGTATTCGGGCAAGATGAGACTGCTCATCTTTGTCTAAACTCGTTACTATTTCCGATAGAGTCATAGGCGCGGGCTCAACTCGAAGACCTCACTCCACCAAACTTTGCATTCCTCGGTTAGGATGCCCGCGATGCCTAAGAGGTGCTCCTCAGTAAAGCCAAACAGCTGCGCCGAGTGAACCGTCGCTGAGCTGATGCGTTTGTTAAGACGAGTCCTTAGCTCAACATACATCTCAGGGCCATAGGTAGGGTCTTTGCTGATGTTGTTCGCAGCGAGCTTAGCTTCGATGCAGTCATCTTCCACGATCGTTTTTAAGTGTGTGAGGCGTTGATTTGCTTCATTGAGGCTAAATTTATGTCGCCATCGCAGATAGGCTGTTTCAGCCGAAGCTTTATAGTCTTTGACTTTGTTGATTCGTTCTGTTTGCAGGCCGCCGCGGATCATTTTTTCGGTTAAAACGCCCACACCAGCCAAGAGAATTTGGGCGCTCGCTGACGTGTGGAATCCCAAGAGTGCGCTCGTGCTTTCCTTTAAAGCGTGCGCAATGGCTTCCGTTATGATGTTGGTGGTAAGGATTTTGCCCTGCAAAATGAGATGGTCACGTACACTGGTGTGATCTGCGACAACCTTGTAGAGGTCAATCGTGTTACCGCCCATAACTTTTGAAGAGGCGGTATAGACACGGAACATTAAGGCTGCAGCGACGTCATGTACTTTTTGTGCATTGTGGGCCTCGAGGGTCGAGTGCCTTGTAAGATTCTCGATCAACTCATGGGATGTGTGGTCAAGCCCGCACTCATGTGCATCAGACCGGAGTTTGAGTAAGGCCGTGAGAACCGATTCTTCAAGAACCGCATATTCATCGCAGATTATTTTGGCGTAGCTCTTGACGGGGCTTGTGGCACGCCAGCCCTTGGAACTTCCTTTAGCCTGAATCAGCTTGAGGAGAAATGGCAGATTGTCATGGTTGTCCTTTTCTTTCCAGTAGTCAAAATTAGTAACAAATTTGAATGCTTCAAAGCGATTGGGATAGCTATGTTCAAGGTGGGCAAATCGGGCTATTGCTTTCTTGACTGCCTCGTCGGTGGCTCTAAAAAGCGCTTGGTCGAGCTTTCTTGTCTTAATCTGTACCGCAACATATTTGCCGGATTGCAGACGTATTAAGACGTCTTCATGGTTCTCGCAAATTATCTCGACGCACTCTGGTTCTGGTTCAAGCAAGCGTAAGCACTGGATCGCGCAATATGCGTGTTGATAGCGGAACCTGCGTTGAACTTCGTCCCCTGGATCAGATTTGTCCAGAGGTAATGGGTCGGCGGCTGTCGTCATTCAGGTCTTTCAGAGCTCGCGTTTTCGAATTTAGGGGTGGCCTATTCTACTTTAGATTGTGGAGAAATGTATCTCTTTTCTCCCGAATTGTGGGGGTACGCGCGCTCCCTTGTTTCCTGACCACATTCGGTAAATTTCGGGGTGGGTACGCTAATCCACGAAGGTACCGCCTCCCGAAGAAGTTTAGTAGTTCTGGAAGAGAATGTTTGTCAAGGCCATGTACCAATTCGCTATTGATATGGGCGAAGAAAATAGCTATACTCCAACAGCGCCCTAGGGTGTGATTATTGCAGGAAGCTCTTTGAAAACATGAAAATCTGAAGCTGGACCAGCCTGCCATCTTCTAAACTGCGGGATTGGGTAAATGGGTAATTTGGTAATCGGGTAATTTGAAACCAGAACCGACCAGGTCTACGCCAATTCTGGGATGTTCTGGGATGCAGTCGCTAAGTCTTTTGAAATCCTAGTTGACCTCCAGGGGGAGGGGGCATCGCCGACATCGCCGTGGTGGCACGGAATCGGAAGCCCGCCAGCCCTGCGCCAATTCGTACCGATGTGGGTTAAACCCACGCCAATCTGGGATGACATGGGATGAATGGGGAGGGGGTAGCGGGATCGGGTGATCTGATGATCGGGACATCGGGTGATCGGAAAAACCAGGACCACTGATCCGCACTGATGACACGGATCGGAACGGGATCAAGCCAGCCCCGAACGTCCCAATACTCCAGCCGCTGGTTCCACTGACCCTCGGTAATGCATTGCCCTTGGCCGAATGGCGATATCCTTAGTGGCATCGAGCAGTAGTGTCATTGATCTAGGAGTTTGTCCATGAAGAACACCCTGGTTGCGGTCACCCTTATTTCCTGCAGTTTTGTTTACGGCGCGAACCTTTCTGCGCAGGCACGCGGCGCGCAACGCACCCAGACCGCAGTGGCGGACTCCGGCCGCACCGACCTGAACGCGGCGTTGATCAGCCTGGACCGCGTTTCGCAGGCCACGCAGAGTGACATTACCAACCTGCATGTGGAGAAATGGAAATCAGGGTGGAAGGGCGGCTTCCTCAAGGGCAGTTCGCACCAGGCCGAGGCGCAGCAGGCCGCAACTTCATTGCAGCGCAATCTGCACTATGCGCTGCCGGAACTGATCCATAACGTACAGAATTCACGCGGCAGCATGTCCACCACGTTTAAGCTGTATGACGACGTAAGCCTGGTTTGCGAAGCCGTGGATTCGCTCATCAACGCCAGTGAAGCTGCCGGCAAGAAGAGCGAAGCCGCGTCACTGACGGATGATTATTCTGCGCTCACAAGGGTCCGCCGCTCGCTTTCAGCCTATATCCAGCAGGCCTCAGCGCAGTGGGAAAATCACGGCAGAGCGCCTAGCGCAGCGATCTCCGCGCCGCCCGTGCAACAGTCGTTTCAGCAGCAGAACCAGCAGCAGGCTCCGCCGCGCATGCAACAGACGTATCAGCCGCAGAACCAGCAGCAGTCGTTTCAGCAGAGTCAGCCGCTTTCAGCAGCAAAACCAGCAGCAGGCTCCGCCGCGCATGCAACAGACGTATCAGCCGCAGCAGCCAGTTCAGCGCGCAGCCGCTTCTTCGCAACCGGCGTCTTCTCAACCAACCCAGATCATTACCGACCAGGGCGTGAAGAAGATCATCATCGATGACACCATCCCGGAAAAGAAGACAGCCCCGGCGGCCAAAAAGAAGCC
>Ga0210400_10002175_pt1 | contig 18512 bp, 10 predicted proteins | sample IncBWH26MmetaG_FD_155456 | JGI IMG/M metagenome (GOLD analysis project Ga0210400, IMG submission 155456) | Forest soil microbial communities from Barre Woods Harvard Forest LTER site, Petersham, Massachusetts, United States - Inc-BW-H-26-M | ecosystem: Environmental > Terrestrial > Soil >...
AATTAGTGGGCGAGGCCATCGACGAGATGCGTCAACAGGCGGGGCTGCCGGAGCTCATCCAACTCACGCCGCCGAAGCTTGACGAAAGCGCCTGCTCGCTGGCGAGAGAGAATCCTCCGAACGCTCACCTGCTCGCAACCGCTTACGAGAATCGAAAAATTATTACGTACACGCAGAGCCATCCCGAGATACTTCCGCAAGCCGCGCTGCGGATGCTACGGGATCCGGGGGCTCGCCAGTTTGCGGTGGGAGCCTGCTACGCGCGCAACGCGGCGTATCCGAACGGGACTTACTGGGTCGCGATTCTTCTCTACTGAAATTATCCAACTTCCTAAAATTCTCATTTGCTCGCGGCATACGGACAAAAGTGTCCACGCCACACAGAGTCAAAGGCCCGCGGGCGAGGGCGCCCGCGCAACACGGGCCTGCCACACTGGGCGGTGTGCTAACCTGCGAGCATCTGGCCCACATGGAACATGCTTCGCGAATCCGCGTCGGGACTGCCGGCTGGTCGTATAAAGACTGGGACGGGATTCTGTATCCGCCGGAAGTAACGCGGAAGAAGATACATCCCGTCGAATTTCTGGCGCGATTTTTCGACGTCATCGAAATTAATACTTCGTTTTATGGACACATACGGCCGGAACTAGGACGTCTGTGGTCGCGGAAAGTAGCGGCGGTCAATCCAAATTTTATTTTCACCGCGAAGCTGCACCGGTCGTTTACGCATTCTCCACTGGCGGTAATGGAACCGACTTCGGCGGCCAGCATCCGGCCGAATGACCGGGACGAACAACTTGCCAGAGAGGGCCTGGACTCGCTGGCCTCGGAAGGCAAGCTGGGCGCGCTGCTCATCCAGTTCCCCGTCTCGTTCAAGAACACCAGTCTGAACCGCGAATATCTGGAGCAGTTGCTGCGGCAGTTCATCGAGTATCCGCGAGTGGTCGAAGTGCGGCATGAGAGCTGGGATAATCCGGAGACGATCGCCGAATTCATGCGTCACAATGCCGGGTTCTGCAACATCGATCAGCCGCTGCTGGGGCGTTCGCTCGGTCCGACCGAGCATGTCACCTCGAGCGTCGGATACGTCCGCCTGCATGGCCGCAACTATGAGCATTGGTTTGAGAGCGGGTCCGGCAGCGATAACCGCGACGACCGTTACAACTATCTTTACAAGCCCGCGGAACTGGAGAAGTGGAAAGAAAAAGTCGAGATCATTGCGCGCCGGGCCAAGTCGACGTATGTAATCGCGAACAATCATTTTGAGGGAAAGGCCGCAGTGAACGCGCTGGAGTTGAGGCATCTGCTGGATGGAAAGAAAGTTCGCGCTCCGGAGACGCTGGTGAGACACTATCCCGAACTGAAAGACATGGTTGAGATGGAGGAGGCTGGTGGAAACTACTCGCTGATCAAATGACACAACAATCCAGAACAGTTCTCGCAGCGGTAGTTTTGCTCCTCGCGTTGATGGCGGTGCTGTCCGGCGGCGCCGCGCGGCGGGAGTCCGTCACGGTTGATGAAATAGCTCATATCGGCGCCGGGGTGAGCTATCTGCAGAAACTGGATATGCGGATGAACGAGGAGCATCCGCCGCTGGCGAAGGCGCTGGCCGCGTTGCCACTTGTCATCCGGGGAGTGCACGCCGACTACTCGAATACTTCCTGGACCTTTAGCAGCAAGATGTTTAGCGCGTATCTCGGCGAGTGGGTGTTCGGCCACTGGCTTATCATGCGCTGGAACGATCCTCACTCCACAGTTCTCTGGGCCCGAGTGCCGATGCTGCTGATCACTCTGATGCTCGGCCTCGCTATTTATGTTTGTGGCTCACGACTTGGAGATGCATGGGGCGGGCTGTTGTGCTTGTGCGTCTATGCGAGCATGCCGGCGTTTCTCGCATTCGGCCCGCTTGTAATCACTGACATTGCGGTCGCGCTGTTCTGGATCCTCGCCGTTTGGCTGCTTCCGGAGATGTGGCACTCTCCTTCGCGTTGGACTGTCGTCAAGTTTGGGCTGGCTCTGGCGGGCGCTTTTCTTTCGAAATTCTCTTCTGGATTATTGTTCTTCGTCTTTGTGGCCGTCGCTTTGAGCTTGCGTTGGCGCGGTGTCCCGGAGCAGCCGACGGATAAGGCCGAGCGGCGTGCCTGGCGGCGGAGGGCGTGGCGCAATCTGGCTAAGGCAACGCTTTGGGGCGCGTTGTTCGTATATCTTGTTTATTTTGTCCTATCCTGGAACGAGCCCACGGACTCGTTCAGCGTTATTCCGCACTTTCCCGCTTCGCCGTTGTTGCGGCGGCTGCTCATGCCGCTGTGGAAGTACTTGCGCGGCCTGCTTGGGTTCGCGTTCAGCGCAGCAAGCCGGCCAACGTACATTCTGGGCCACGCCTATCCTCATGGCGTCTGGTTTTATTTTCCCGTACTTTTTGTCCTGAAATCACCGTTGGCGTTTCTGCTTTTGTTGTACCTCACGGCGGTGATAGCCACTCTCTTGAAAAGCCGTTCAGTCGGACAACCCAGCGGACAACTATCGGCGATACCCGGCGGCATGGAGCTGCACTGGCGCGCTATATGGGTCTCGCTTGTGGTTTTTGTAGCCGTGTGTATGCTGAATCGGCTAGACATCAGCATTCGTCATTTCTCGGTTGCGCTGGCGCTGGTGGTTCTTCTGCTCGCGCCGTTGCCACGCATGTTGGAGTCGCTGCAGCGCTCGAACTGGCGCGGCGCACGCGCGGGAAAATGGGTGACCATCGGGCTCGCGGCCGCTTCCCTAGCCACAGCCGTGCGGGCCTATCCAAATTATTTTCCGTTTCTTAATTCGCTCGGCATGGGACGGCCGGGCTACCTTCTGGTGAACGATTCCAACCTCGATTGGAACCAGGCTCTCCCGGAAGTCGAGAATTTCGTGCGGCAGCGTGGACTGAACCAGATTCTCTTGGATGAGTACGGGTTCTCCGAGCCCGCGGCATATGTCCCCCAGGCGCAGCTCTGGAGCTGTCAGCAGCCCTCTCCCGCAGACGGCGGCCGATGGGCGGTAGTCTCCGCCAACAACCTTGTGGACGGGAGCACTTGCCTGTGGCTCATGCTCTATCCGCACGAGGCGCTGGCAGGCGGCAGCATGTACGCCATTCAACTTCCGCAAACAATTCCGGCACCGGGCACCCCCGGAGGTCCGCCTCTGCCTGAGGCTTACCGCTATTTCGGCGGTGCTCCCTTCGATGTCCGCGGAATCTTCGCGAAGTGCATTCGCGACCCCCAACAACTTCAACCGACCATGGACCGGATGCAGGCATCGTATCAGGCGGCGGCGCAGAAGAAGAAGTAAAGGCCCTTCGCGCAGCGGACAGCCCACACCCCCGGTAGCAATCCCAATCTCTTCGCTGCTCATGTCTGCTTCGCCGCCGACAGTTCCGAGGGAAAAGGTGCGATATGCTTTTAAGAGGACCTCTCAATGGATGAGTGAACCGGATGAGCGAACCCGTCAGACAACGAGCGGGAGTTGGTGGAGAACCTGGGTGTTGCTGCGCGTAGCCGAACTGCGGCAACGTGAGGGGCAGATATTTCTGATCTTGGCACTGGTGATCGGCGCATTGACCGGCTTGGCGGTCGTCGCTTTCATCATGCTGACGGAACGACTGGGAATGCGGCTGTACCCGGCGGGAGGAGCTCCGTGGCGGCGTCTGCTGTTCCCGGTCGTGGGCTCGCTCGGGATCGGCTACCTGCTGTATCGCTATTTTCCGAATGCGCGCGGCAGCGGAGTACCGCAGACGAAAGCCGCGCTGTTCGCGCGCGAAGGCCGCATCACGCTGCGTACCGTGCTGGGCAAGTTTTTCTGCACGTCGGCAACGCTTGCCAGCGGAATCCCGCTGGGACGCGAAGGGCCTGCGGTTCAAGTGGGCGCTGGCATTGCTTCGGTGCTTGGACGCTTCCTCGGATTGCGCTCCGAGCAGGTAAAGAACCTGATTCCAGTAGGAGCGGCGGCGGCCGTCGCGGCCGCATTTAATACTCCGCTTGCTGCAGTAGTGTTTTCGCTCGAGGAGATCATGGGCGATCTCCACGCGCCGGTGATGGGCGCGGTGGTGCTGGCCTCCGCGACCGCGTGGATGGTTTTGCGCGTATTTCTCGGCGATCATCCTCTCTTCAAGGTTCCGCAATATCAACTGGTCCATCCGGCGGAGTTTGCTGTCTATGCGGTACTCGGAGTGGCTGGCGGTCTGGTTTCCGTAGCCTTCACGAGACTCTTGTTGGGCCTGCGGGCGCGCTTCCTGCGGCTCCCGGAGAAGACGCTCTGGTTCCAGCCGGTGGCGGGAGGCTTAGTGGTCGGGCTGATGGGATGGTTTGTGCCGCAGGTTATGGGCGTCGGTTATGGGTACGTGGGCAACGCGTTGAACGGAAGGATGGCGTTTAATCTGATGTTGCTGCTCGTGATTCTAAAACTTTTCGCAGTTACCACCAGTTATGCTTCGGGCAACGCGGGCGGCATCTTCGGACCGTCTTTGTTCATCGGCGCCATGTTGGGAGGTAGCGTGGGAACCCTGGCGCATCATTTGTTGCCCGCTTATACCGCGACGCCGGGCGCCTACGCACTCGTCGGGATGGGTGCGGTCTTCGCCGGTATCGTGCGCGCTCCTATGACCTCGGTGCTGATGATCTTCGAGATGACGCAGGATTACGCCGTGATCGTCCCGCTGATGATTGCGAATCTGGTGAGTCTTTTCATTGCTTCGCGATTGCAGGAAGAGCCCATCTACGAAGCTTTGGCAGTGCAGGATGGCATCCACCTGCCGACGGCGGAGTCGCGCCAACGGTATGGCCAGCGTCAGTTAGCCACAGTCATGCACACTGCGGACGAGTCGCTGCCTGCCGAGCTCACGGTGCGGGAAGCTCTGGAACGAGTGCGATCGAGTGAAGTCCGAACGTGGCTGGTCACCGATCGACGAGGCGTTGTCGGCGTCATCAATCGTGCGCGTCTGGAGCGCGAGGTTGAGAAAGACGCTGATAAGAAGCTCGGTGATCTCATGGATGCGATGGCTTTTCCACACGCCCACCCGGACCACGGGCTTGATTTGGCGCTCGAGCGCATGGGAGCGAACCAAATCGAAATCCTGCCGGTGGTGAACCGCGCCGATGTCCACAAGTTGGAAGGCATCGTGACCCTGCGCGATGTTTTGAATGCATACGGCGTGAGCCGCGCGTAACCACGGAAGCCTGGCCTTTGCAATGGACCGCTCGCCGCGGATGCGATTCGTCGAGATCTCGATCGACTGCCCCCTTGCGTTCCTCCTCAGAACTCGTATCGCAACGCAAACTGCATGACGCGCGGTTGCGTCAGCAGGCTGGTATAGGCTCCGAAATTCGTTGACTGCTGCGCCAGCGACGTCAGCAGCGCCGACGATCCCACCGACTGAGCATTGAAGCGCGTGAGGTTCGGCACGTTAAACACATCCCACCGGAATTGCACGCTGTGAGTTTCCCGATAGGGCATCTTCCAGCTCTTGTAGAGACTCATATCCCACTCGGCGTAACCGTTCCCACGCAGCACGTTGCGCGAGCCGACACCGCCGGGAAGGGGCAAGGTGAAGTCCTGCTGAGCCGTCTGGGGATCGGCAAAGAGGTCGACGCGGCCGGCTCTCTTGTAGGTGCCGATCTGAGGTTTCGCCGTCATCTGCGCGACGCCGGTGAGGAACCAGTCTGTCGGCCAGCGCTGGCCGCCATCGATGCTGAAAGGGAACCCGCTGGTCCAGCGAGCGACGCCCGAAGTCGACCAGCCGCCGATGACAGCGTCCAGCACACCATGGGCGCTGCCGGCAAAGGCGCGACCTCTGCCCGCAGGCAGCTCTGCAACCCAGTTGAGGTTGAACTGATGGGTGGAGTCAAAATCAGATACCGCTCGGGCCAGATTGGGGGAGAAAGCATTGGCTAGGCGGGTTCCAACCAAGCCGATGTTCTGGTAACCGTAGACGGAGAATCCGACGCGCGACGCGGCGGATGTGACGTCAATGGATTTCGACCATGTGTAGTTGAAATCAAACTGAAATCCGTGGCTGACTTGTTTCCGCACGTTCATTTGCAGCGCGTGGTAGCTTGAACTTCCTACCGAACTCCATCCGTACGTGGAGAAGGCCTGGTTGTTCAGGAACTGGCCCGCGCCGTTGGCTAAGGTCGGAGGGCCGTTGAAGAAGTAAGACCCTGTGTTGGCATTGTCGTTAAGCCCGCCGTAGATATCGATGTCGGCCAAGCCGACGATCTCATCCCCGATGACCGACAGGAGCGGGTTGTAGTACAGGTCGAACACCGACTCGATCAAGCTGTCGGTTACGCTGGTCCCCGGGTTCGGTACGAAACCAGTAAACGGATCGGTGTAGACCGTCGCGCCGGGACGAAGCGCGGGTAACATGTCAACCCAGTACTGGGCCGTCGGGCCGATGTCCGACGCCTTCAAGTTACTGATCTGTGCAGGCGTGATCACGGCCTGGTAGTAATTGTTCGGCTGGTTGGGTGGGGTGTTGGCCAGTGCAAACTTCCTTGCTTGGATCGACAAGGCGGAAGCCGCGGTGTAGTAGTCGATGCCTGACTTGGGGTCCTTGATATTTAGAGGCTGTGTCAGGTCACGCTGGGTGAGCAGATCGCGGCCGAAACGGCCTACATACGATACCTGCAAGGAGAAGCGGTGGGGCAGTTCGCGGCCGATGGAGAAGTCCGCGGTATAGGCATGGGGCGTCTTGAGGGTGTTGTCCGTTCCCCACAAGTTAGTCTGCGAGTTATACGGAACGACCTGAGGAAAGCCAGCCGGGGGTGGCGGCTGCAGGAACTGAACACCATTGATGTTGGTGGCCGGAATTGCGTTGATGCCAGTGATGCGAGGCAGGTCCTCGGCGCTGGTGACGCCGAACGTGCAGCAGGCATTCTGGAGAGTGGTGGAGAAACCGGCGGCGCCGATCTGATCGAAGCTGTTGATGAGCGCGAAGCCAGCGCGGTCGTACACCCGGCTGAAGCCGGCGCGGATGACGGTCTTGTCGTTGTCGCCAAAGATTTTCTTCAAGGGCCCGGAATCGAATCGTGGCGAGTAAGCCAGCGAGATTCGCGGCGACCAGTCCGTCTTTTCCAGGGGATAAAAACCTGCCGCGTTGTTCGCCGGGCCACTTGGGCTGAAACTGATCGACGGCATGGCGCCGTAGCCAATGCCCTGGTTCATGTTCTTCACGTTTTGGGCGAACTGAGTTCCCAGGCCGAATGTCGTAGACGCTTGAAAACCATTGGTCTCCCAAGGTGCAGGAAAGAACGACCAGCGCAGTCCGTAAGTCAGCGTGAGATTCGGCTTAATGCGCCAAGTGTCCTGGCCATAAAACTCGTATGAATCGAGGCCATATCTTCGGTTGACCGGCGCGCCGCATGTTCCTCCGGGACACGAATATCCCGGCACCACGTTGCCTTTGCGATCCAGGTTGTAGTTGGCGACCACGTCCGAGATCATCCCGTACAACGACAACAAAGGACGGTCGTATTGGGTAGCGGTCACCGGCTCTGGAGCATCGATGAGCGGGTGCGCAATAACGTTGGCGGGATCGAGAGTGCTTCCGGTTCCGGCGAAGCCGATGGGAGAAGTCCAGTTGGTCGTTCCCAGCGCGATCGTGTTGGAGTGCAAGAAGCTGGTACGCGGGTTCCGGGCGATCTTAATCGAGGTTCCGAACTGGAACGAGTGAGTTCCCTTGGTCCAGGAGAAATCGTCCACGAAGTTGTGCAGCGGCAACTGGAAATTGTGACTGAACGTGACCCCCTGATCCAAACCCAGGAACTCGTTCCACTGTTGGTTGGTGTTACCGACAACCCCCGAGCTTTGCCGGGTGTATCCCCAATGGAAGGAATTGACCATCGTTGGGTTGAGAATGGCGGTGTAGCCGAAGGCAAAGCCTTTGCTGTGATCGGCAAGTGTTTGCATGGGAGCAGCGGGGTTTAACTCGCCAGGCAGTGCCTGGTATTTACCTGGAAGGAAGGGTTCCCCGGAATTGCGCGAATCATTCAAGTTACCGCGCCAAAACAGACTGTGCTTGCCGTCCGCGGTGAGATGGTAATCGAGACGCGCAATGAATTCGTCGTTGTCGAGTTTGGTGGGTGCGCGGAAAACGTAGCCGGCATAATTCAAGCCGTCTCCCGCCGAAATATCGTTGGTCGGTGTCTGACCCGTGCAGAAAGTCCGGTCAAGATAACCGGTGTGATTGGTCAGGTCGAGCATCGCTGGATCAATCCCGATGTGGTTGGGATCGAGATTTAACAGATCTGTGGGATTAAACGTTGTGGTCCCGCCGTTCACGTCTTTGTATTGAAAGATGCCCTGGCACAGATTCGGCGTAGGAATCACTCGTTCGGCGCGGTGCTCCTCGCGCTCGCGCGTGCCCTCATAGTTGGCAAAGAAGAACAGCCGGTCTTTTTGAAGCGGGCCCCCGACCGCTGCACCGAAAATATTGCGATTGAGCTGCAGAGGCTTGTTCGGCAGCCCGATGTTCTGCTCCGACTGCTTGACGAGATAGTCATTGGCGCTGGTGATTGTATTTCGCATGTCTTCATAGAGCGCTCCGTGGAACGTATTTGTACCGCTCCTGGTCACCAGCGCGACCTGCGCGCCGGAACCCTGGCCCTGGTCTGCCCCATAATTCGTGGTGGTTACGCGGAATTCCTGAACTGAATCCTGGGTCACGGGGAGCACGGACGTAAAGGCATATCCATTCGACTGATCGTTCACGTCGATGTTATCGAGTGTGACATTGCTCTGGTCGCTTCGTGCTCCATTCACGGCACCATTGCGCGTGTCCTCGTTCGGGTTCGCAATGCTTCTGCCCGTGTATGCAACTCCGGCTTGCAGGCTCAGCAGGTCGGGAACATTCCGCCCTTCCAGAGGAATATCCTGCACTTGGGTTTGGTCGAAGGAATTGCCGAGGGACGCATCGACCAGGTTCAAGGCCGGAGCCTCGGAGGTGACCTCGACCATCTCGCCGGCGGCTCCCACCTTGAGCTGGGCATTGATGGTAGCGGGCGTGTTCACCAGTAACTGCACGGCGTCAAGTTTGTAGGGTCGAAACCCGGTCGCCGTGACCGTGAGCGAGTAGGTCCCCGGCGGAACGAACAGGAACTGGTACGCACCCTGCTCTGCGGTTGTTGCAGTTCTTTCCGTCTTGGATTCGCTGTTGGCGAGGACAACCTTGGCTCCGGCCACCGTGCTGCCGCTGGGATCGGTGATGGTGCCGCGCAGCGATGTCGCGGCCTGCCCCGAAGCCAGGCCGCACATGCACCAGATCAAGCAAGTCAAGACCAGCGCCGCGAATACGGGTTGCGAGACAACAGGCTGCCTGCTCGATGCATCACCGGCCGTGGACAACACTCTGTGCCTTCCAATCATGGGATCACCTTCCTGGTACGAAGTAGGAAGCCAGAACATTACTAGAATTCGGGAAGGTTAATCACGTGCGCGAGCACTGTCAAGCGCGAAATTTGGATTGGCGGGATGAGCATCCCCCGTGCCAGCCGATATCCTGTCAATCACGCCAACTCACGCAGGGACAGCCGAGGCCCGACGTCCGAACGTGATTTCTCTACTACGTGATTCGTCGCCGAATCCAAGTTGCCTCCAGCTTCATCTATGCAGCATGAACCTCGAGAATTTTTTCATAGAACCCGTCTCCTCGCACCAACCGCTGGGCGCAAGTTTGCCGGAAGAAAGTTTGCCCGAGGAACCGTTGCGCGCCGCGCCTGCCGAATCCGCGGATGCCGCCCTGCTCGACACCTACTCGCGGGCCGTCACAGCCGCGGTTGAAAGAGTGAGTCCGTCGGTGGTGAATGTTGAAGTGCACCACGTTGCAGCGACTCAGTCCGGCCGACGTCGCTCCGGCGAGCCGCGCGAGCGCCGTGGAGGCGGCTCCGGCTTCGTATTCACGCCCGATGGGTTGATTCTCACCAATAGCCACGTCGTGCACGACGCGACGCGAATCGAGGTTACGCTCGCGGACGGCCGCCGCGCTCCGGCTCACACCATCGGCGATGATCCGGCGACCGATCTTGCCGTCATCAGAATTGATGCTTCCGGTTTGCAGGCCGTTCCCCTCGGCGATTCGCAGCAACTGCGGCCGGGCCAGATGGCGATTGCGATCGGCAATCCCTACGGATTTCAGTCCACAGTGACAGCAGGGGTGATCAGCGCGCTCGGACGATCGCTGCGCTCGTACTCAGGTCGCCTGATCGAGGATGTCATTCAAACCGATGCCGCCCTGAATCCTGGAAATTCCGGTGGCCCGCTCGTGGACTCGCGCGGCCAGGTGATCGGAGTCAACACGGCGACGATTCTGCCGGCGCAGGGAATCTGTTTCGCCATCGGGATCAACACCGCAAAATTCGTTGCCAGCCGCCTGTTGCGCGACGGACGAATCCGGCGCAGCTACATCGGAGTCTCGGCGCAGACGGTTCCCATTCATCGGCGCGTGGTGCGCTTCTATTCACTTGCGCGGGAAACTGGAGTGGTCGTGGTTGGCATTGAAGACGGAAGCCCAGCGCGAACGGCAGGCTTACGCGAGGGCGACGTGATCGTGGCACTCGATGACAAACCGGTGGCAGGCGTGGATGACCTCCATCGTTTGCTGACCGATGCCCAAGTGGGAGCGCGTTGTGCTTTGACGGTCATCCGCCACACCGAGCGGCTGATCCTGCCGATCCTTCCCGAAGAGGCACGCTAAAAAACAGTCGCAGCAGGTTTGTCTCACAAGACTCGGGTGGCGCGTCACCGCCATTTACCGGTGCGGAGGGTAGATGCGTTCCGGAGGAACAATACCTTCTCCTTCGAGAATGGCGTAGAAACGATCCGCCGCCAGATCTTGGATCGTTTCCACTTTGCCCGAAGGCCAGCGGATCTCGATCATGTCAATCTTCTCTGCTGCACCCAGGCCAAAATGCAACCGGACGTCGCTCTGAGAGAGATAGCTTCCGCCGCTACGCACCTCGTCGGTCTGCGTCATTCCACCGGCGACGACCTTGATCCGCGCTCCGATCGCCATGCGATTACTCTTTGTGCCGGCCAGTTCGAAGCTGGCCCAGTGACGTCCTCGAACCCCGTGATTCCGCAAGACCATCGGCGAACTGTCGAGATCTTCAATCACGATGTCCACATTGCCGTCGTTGAAAAGATCGCCGGCCGCGAGGCCACGCGATGCGCGCTTCTGTTCTAAAGCGGAACCAGCCTCGTTGCTCGCATCGCAGAATGTCCCGTCTTTCTGGTTGAAAAGAAGCGTCTTCGGCTGCCAATAGCCGCCGCTCCCCGGTGCCTTTTCCATTTCCGGATACACGTGACCGTTGACTGCCACCAAATCCAGCCAGCCATCGTTATCAAGATCCGCGAAAGCGTCGCCCCATTTGACGAACGGAAACGAGGGCAGCGCCACGCCCGATTGGTATGAAACGTCAGTAAACATCCAGCTGCCGTCGTTGCGATAGAGATCGCTGTAGTCGTCGGCGAAATTGGTGACATAGATGGAAGGCCGGCCACTGTGCAAGTAGTCGCCGATGGCAATTCCCATGGAGGCCTGCTCGGAACCCGTCTCACTGAGGGCTGTACCCGACTCAAGCCCAATCTCCGTAAATTTCCCCTTGCCATCGTTGCGATATAGGAAGTTGGGGAGAGTATCGTTTGCCACATAGATGTCTGGCCATCCGGTGTTGTTGAAATCGGCCCAGACGACACCTAATCCGTAGAAGCCGTGCGGATCATCTACGCCGGCGGCTTTGGACACATCGGTGAACGTGCCGTCGCCGTTGTTATGGAACAGCGAATCACCAGCGCCTTTCAAACCGCGCGGGCCACAATAGACGTCAATGCCGCGATACCTGCAAAGCGATCGCCCACCGAACGGCGGGAGATGGTCGAGTTGAAATTCGACGTAGTTAGCCACCATCAGGTCAACGAAACCATCGCGGTCATAATCTCCAAAGGCCGCGCCGGTGGACATCCTGCCATCGGCCACACCGGCCTTCGCGGTGACATTGGTAAAGGTGCCATCGCCATTGTTACGAAACAGAACATTCCCGCCGAGACAGGTGAGATACAGATCTGGCCACCCGTCGTTGTTATAGTCAGCGACCGCCCCGCCCATAGCAAAGCAAGGCGTTGCCAAACCCGACTTGTCCGTCACATCGGTGAACGTGCCATCGCCATTGTTGTGATAGAGCGCGCCGCGACTGGTCTCCTTGCGAAGGGCCATTTCAACGGTGGGGGCGTTGGTGAAATAAATATCCAGCCAACCGTCGCGATCATAATCAAAGAGAATGACGCCGCCGCTCATCGACTCCACAATGTAGGTATTCAGCGGACTTGAGGTGTGGCGGAAGCGGATCCCGGCCTTTTCGGTGATGTCTTCGAATTGTGGAATGGGCCGTCCGCTGCACTTTATTTTTTTCGCGGTGGGCGGCGGAGGCGTCACGGGCGGATGCTGTTCCTGCGTCACAGCAGCCGGAACGGCCACGAGCAATGCCGCCAGAATGAGAGCCGTTCGACGACGAGTTGTAATGCCGCGAATCAATGAATCTCCCTAACACTTGCGACCATACTTACGTCTATTCCTCCCGCGGACCTTGCCGTTCACCCGAGGAGGTCAGTTCTTTGAGAACGTCGCGTGCGGCATCGTCCGAAGGAGAGATCACGAGCGCCTTTTTCAAGGCCCGGATGGCTTCCTCCCGGTTCCCCACGCGATAGGCGGCAAAACCCAGGTTGCGCATCAGGTTGGGGACGGTCGCGTCCCAATGTTCAGCTTCCTGATAGTGTCCCAGCGCCGCCCCATACTGCTCCTGCATGGCCTCAGCCGTCGCCAGGTCGTTGAAGCCTGCGCCGAGAATCGAGCGCAGGTATCTTTCCCGAGCCTCCGCCTGTTTCTTCCCTGGGGTGGTAAGCTTCGCGCGTAAAAGCATATTGGGATTGAGAGGCGCACTGACGTCTGGGCCATCCTTTGACGAAAACAAAACCTGCGGCTCATGTTGCGGAAGGTTCGGAGCTGTAGTAGAAGTCACACCCGAGCCGCCCCCAGCCCCCGTGCCACTGTCTTGCAGGTCGTCAGAGATAATGATCTGTTCGAGTTCGCGCGCCTTCCGGAGATAAGGTTGCGCCTCGGTGGATCTTCCCGAAGTGATCAGTATTCGGCCAAGCGTCGTATACGCCTTACGGATGTCCTGGTGACCGCCGACGCCCTCCCGTTCGACGATCGCAATTGCCTTTCTCAGAAGTTCTTCAGCGCGCCGGTTCTGACTTCCGCGGTATGCGTTCAAGCCCAAATACAGCAAGGCTTCGGGAGACTGTGGATTGATGGCGGCGGCGGCGCCCAGGTAGCGGTCCGCTTCGGAGGGTTGGTACGAACTGAATGCCATGTACCCGAGCATGTAATCGGCCCCAAAATTTCCGGGGTCGAGCTCCAGTTGCTTGTGAAACTCACTACGCGCCTCAGGTGTGGGCGCCCATTCATTACGCCACAGGTACGAGAGACCAAGCAGGTAATGGACCCCTGGGGCTTTTGGGTTGAGCGCGAGCGCGCGCTGAAATTCTTGGATGGCCTCGTCATGCATATGGGCATCGCGATAGGCGATCCCGAAAAGAACGTACAGATCGCTTCGCTCACCGGCGGCCGCGATCATTTGCTCAAAAACGGCGGTCGCCCTCTCTTTGTCCTTCAGCCGCAGATAACAGTTCGCCAGGGCATAGCTGGTTTCCGGATCGGCACGAAGTGCCAACGACCGTTGTAGTGAATCGAGCGCCGCGCGGTAGTCCTTCTTTTTGATCAGAGCCTCTCCCTGAACCGTCCATATCGCTGCATTCCGCGGCTCGGAAGCGAGAGCTTTGCCGGCTTCGGCCAGGGAAGCATCGAGTCGATCTGCAAGCAGGTAGGCAATGGCCAGATCCGCACGGGCGTCGGGAATATCTTCCAACTCCAGAGAGCGACGGTAAAACTCAGCTGCCTCGGGATAGGCGTTCTCGGACGTGCGCAACTTTCCCATTTCGCGCAGGGCCAAAGCGATGAGCTTTTCGTTGGCGCGAGCGGCCGCCGGTAAATCGCCAGCCTCCTTTGCTGCACGCGCTTGGGCAAATCGCTTCTGCAGTTCTTCCGTCTCCCTCGCGCGCGGGCTAGTGACGCGTTCCCGGGGAGAAGGCTGGGATGGCGTTGGCCCCGTTCCAGCAGGTTCCTGCCGCGCAGCCGAAACCCGTGAATTCATCAGCAGGGCGATTCCAAGTACACACGGCAGACTTATGGAAAATCGCTGGAAGGGAAGACTGCCGGGATCAAGCCAGGAAGGCATCAAGGAGGAATATCTCGCTGGTCTTCCAAAATACACGGCGGCCCGGCAATCGTTCAAGGTCAGACGGCCGGTTGGTGAGCAAAGGCGACCTATCTGCAACGCATTGCATACCCTGGATTTCGTGTGTTAGCTTCGATTGGGAGAGTTCTGCTTGCGACATACGGTTCCGGCTGGGATGGACCGCAAGGAAACTGACGTTTACCTGCGGCTTGATCCGGCGCGGCTTCCCCAACATATCGCCATCATTATGGACGGAAACGGGCGCTGGGCCCGGCGCCGGCACATGCCGCGGGTCGCCGGACATCGCGCCGGTGTCACCGCCGTGCGTTCGACGGTCGAAACTGCGGCGCGCATCGGAATTCCGTCGTTGACGCTCTACGCCTTCTCCGAGGAAAACTGGAAGAAACGTCCGAAGACGGAAGTCGATTTCCTGATGGGCCTCTTGTGCCGCTACCTTAAAGCGGAAATCAAGACTTTCGCCGAAAACAATATCCGTTTGAAATACATCGGACGTCAGCATGAGTTACCGGAGTCAGTGCAACGCGAGATGGCGGAAGCGAGCGACGCGACATCGAAGAATACCGGGATGCTTCTGACGCTGGCGCTCAATTACAGCGCGCGCAGCGAGATCGTTGACGCGTTTCGGTCGCTGGCGCAAGCGGCGGCCCGCAATGGCGGCCTCAGTCACATGGAAGTCGATGAGCAGGCGGTAAGTGAGCATCTCTACACGCGCGGTCTTCCGGACCCCGACTTAGTAATTCGCACCAGCGGCGAGATGAGGCTGAGTAACTTCCTGCTCTGGCAGCTTGCCTATGCGGAGATCTACGTGACGCCGACTCTGTGGCCTGATTTCCGCGGAGTGCAACTGCTCGAGGGCATTGAGGAATATCAGAAGCGCGATCGCCGCTACGGCGGGCTCGGACAGGACGGACATGCTCCGCAACGTAAGCCGGTCCGGGCGCACGCCGAGGCAAAGCGTTGATTGGGCGGATTCAGTTCTACCGTACTCCGCTGGTGGAGAGATGGGCGCCCTCCCCCGTCCAAGACGCCCTCCGCTCGACAGGCTTTCCGCAGTCACAGCACCTTTCGATTTCTATAGACGAAGCGTGATACGGGCGAACCTTAAATCCATGATCAAGCGCGTCGCGACCGCGGTCGTTCTAATTCCCCTGGTTCTGGCGCTGGTGCTGAAAGCGCCGCTTTATGTGCTGGCCCTTGTGGCCGGAGCGGTCGCGGTGCTCGCCGTTGCCGAGTTTTTGAAGTTGGCGGCGTCCTATGGAGTCCAGCCGCTGACGCTGGCGACGTATATCTTCGTCGCGCTCTTCTTCGTATTTGTGATCGTCGCTTCCGGCAATCGCACGCCGTTGGTTGAAACTACTGCCATGGTCTACGGAGCGGCACTGGCGTCGGCGCTCGCACCTTTTGTGTTTTTCACCGTGGCCATCGGAATCAAGCGCGCCGATTTGACCGGTGGTTATCCAGCGGCGGCGGCCTCAGTGTTTGCCTTCGGGTATATTGCGATCCCGATGGCGCTGCTGGTCGGGATCCGGCAGCAGCCGTCGGGAGCGATCTGGACGATCTATACGCTGCTCGCCGTATGGGCGGGAGATATCTTCGCTTACTTCGTGGGGAAGTCGCTGGGGCGGCACCGCATGTCGCCGCAGATAAGCCCGAAGAAAACCTGGGAAGGCGCAGCGGCGTCGATCGCGGCCAGCGTGATCGTTGGCACACTGTGGATTCAGCACGCGCCCGAAATCAGTTCCGCGTTGCTGCGGATTGGATTGATTGACCGGCGCGATGGCATGTTCGGCCTGGAGCAACCCCAAGTGTGGCCCGTCATTCTGCTGTCGGCGGTGGTCAATATCTCGGCGCAGTTGGGCGATCTGGTCGAGTCGCTGATTAAACGCGGCGCCGGAGTGAAAGATTCCGGCACGATTCTACCCGGCCATGGAGGGATGCTCGACCGCATCGATGCCATGCTGTTCGCCGTGCCCGTGGTGTGGGCGTATGGGGCTTGGCGGCTGATGCAGTAAGCGGGATCGCTGGGCGCGACGCCTCTTATTGGTGTTGACGTGTGGTGAACTTGTTTACAGCGTTGCTCTTTCCTCCGAGGGGCGTGCCATCGCCGCGCACCGATTCCACCATGTAGTAATACGTCGTTCCCGGCGTAAGGTTCATCACGGACACGCGGTGGATCATGTACGGGAGACTCTGATTCCACCGGTTAGGAGATTCTGCCCGGCGATCGAGTTTCTTGGGGTCCGTGCCGTAGTGCACCACCGAGTGCTCGATTAAGCTGCTGCCCGTGTTTGTCGTCCATCTGATAATGGCGGAATTATCTTTCGCCGATTCCAGTGCTGGTCCTTTGATGATCCGCATGCGCGCGGATTTCTTGCCAGCCGGACTTTGCTGGGACGCAGTTTGGACCGAGAAGATCGGGATGCTGATCGAAACCGCGATCGCAAACAGAAGTACTCTACTCATGTGCCGCCCACACCGTGTTTCTCGCTACAAAAAATGCATCGCCGTCGGGTGCGACCGCCAAGTATCATCTCTCCTCCGGCTCTCTCCACTTGCTTGCACAACTGGAGGAACCGGAGGAGAAAAAACTGCCAGCGGTTACGGACAACTCCCCGTAAACGTGTTGGAGTCAGGGTACGGTGTTGTAAAGCCGTCGGTGAGTGTCTTCATGAAAGCGACGATCTGGTCTTCTTCCGTGTCGGTCAAACCGAGTTTGCCGACCGTCATATCCTTCGTCTGTGGAACTTCAGGTGTAGGCCAGCAGTTCACTTTTTCCTTCGTTCCCGCAGGGCAGTGTCCCGATTCCACGTCGAAGGGATACACATCCCGCGTGTTATAGAAGTGGACCACTTCCTTCAGGCTCTTCAAGTATCCATTGTGCATATATGCCTTCGGGAAGGTTTTGCCGTTGGGACACTTCGGCCTCATGTCCACGTTACGAGCAGTGGCCACCTGCATGAAACCGTCGAAGGCCGGCGCCAGCGGTGTCCAGTTCGAGTTCGGAGTCGTCCCGGAAAGATTTCGCAGGAAGAGCCCTACTCCCAAATCGGTAAAGGCGAACCCGGCCGGGTTGGGAGTAAATCCGAAGCTGTCCGGGGTCGTCTGATAGTAAAAAGGATCGGCAGGGTTCTTGGGAAGGCCAAGATTAGAGGAAGTGGTGTCGGTGAACTTCGGCGCCACGTCCGCTGCGTTGCCGTCGTCGGTTTGGCCTGGCATCAGAGTTGTCGATCTGCCGTCCAAGTGGCACGAATTGCAGTTACCCTTGCCGCGGAACAGGTTGTAGCCAGCCATCTCGGTCGCAGTCAAGGTCTTCTTGCCGGCCAGAAAGGCGTCGAATTTCGACGAGAAAGCACTAACATCCGGCGACCCTTCATATGCGGTAATAGCCAGCGCGAACTGGTCAAAGGTTGCGTCGGAGCGGCCTCGGTCGACAGGACTGAGGTTGACCGGGGTCGGATTTCCACCAAACACAGCAGCCCCAGCCGGAGTGCTGCAGACCTGGTCCACATCAGCTGGCCAGGTGATTACGAACGCTTGCGGGCCCCAAACGGTTTCAAAAAGCTTCCGGTACGTGCTTAGGGAAAGTCGCCGCACGACGCAAGCGGAGTCAGGGTTTCCCATTTCCTGCGTGTCCAGGGGAGGACCTTGCGCTTGTTGTGCATCGGGGCTTTGGAGCAGGAACCCGGTTGCGCGCATATCCCAGAAGTTCCCGCCATAAAAATTCGCCTGGGTCGTGTTGTACTGCAGCACGGGGTAAAAGGGTGAGTACGTGTAGCTCTGCGGTTTGCGTTTGCCGAACCGGAAATGACTTGAGCCGGGATACGCGACAGTGGTCAGGTTCAGGGATGGGATTGGTCCGCTCCAGCCGGCGTACGGCATATGGCAGAACGAACAAGCTTCATTCTTGTTGACCGAGAGATTCTTGTCGAAAAGCTCCAGCTTCCCCAGTATTTGCACCTGCCTCATTGCGGTTCCCGAATTGATGGGCAGAGCGTGCCACTGCCCGAGAGCTTCCGCCTCAATTAGATTCACTTCACGGTTAACTCTTGCTATTTCCGGTACCAGATCGGATGGGATTATACCCGGCGGGTAGGGGAAATAAGTCGCTGCGGGTGCATTCTGTGCTGAAACGCCTCGGGTGATCATAACGGCCCCCAGCACTATTAAGCAGAAGCAAGA
>Ga0210400_10002176_pt1 | contig 18511 bp, 20 predicted proteins | sample IncBWH26MmetaG_FD_155456 | JGI IMG/M metagenome (GOLD analysis project Ga0210400, IMG submission 155456) | Forest soil microbial communities from Barre Woods Harvard Forest LTER site, Petersham, Massachusetts, United States - Inc-BW-H-26-M | ecosystem: Environmental > Terrestrial > Soil >...
CCGTCTTGCCTTTTGAAATTGGCGTGAAATATCTATTGCCTGCCGTGAGTGGCTTGCCATTCACAAAGCCCACACAAATAATGGCAAAGGCAAACTTGCCGGCCTGCGCTCCGGGGTTGCGCGTGGAAAAAAAATTTGTGACTGCCTGGTAAACAAGAGCGTTGATCTCGCGATTGGCTGCATCCAGACCAGCATCGGGATGCGAGTCCAACCACGCTTTGGCGATTGTGGAGACGTTGACCTCTTCCCGCACCGGCCGGTCAATCGGGTCCTGAATGGAGACTGATCCGGCGAGGGCGATTGCTCCATATTTGCCAACCTGAAACACCTTTGGCACTTCGCTTGCTGTTCCATCGGCATTGGCCTGAGCGCCATCGGCGGCAACCGCAAAACCGTTCTGGGTAGCAGCGATTAGGAGCAGACCAGTGTGGGTTGGAGAAATGTGGACCGTATCCGCGGTTTGGCCCGCGAGGGCGAGCGAACTTAGAAGACATGCAAGAAAGATTATTTTGGGCATTGCCAATCAACGCTCTCCGTCATCATTTGATTTATTGCGACATTATCTTAGCGCCTCGGGCGGGACAAATCCCAGGGCCGAGGGACGCGGTCAAGCTATCGGCAAAAAAATCCGGGGCCGCAAGGGCCCCGGATTTCATCGCTGAAGCGGGTTACTGGACGTTGAGAGCAGTATCGTCAATTACGAATGACGTCTGCAGGCTGGCGTCTTCGGTTCCGATGAACCGAATCTTAATGGTTTGTCCTTTGAAGTTCAGAACGCTGAACGAGTGCTGCTGGTAGCCGGCGGCGGCGTTCAGGTTCGAGAACGTTCCCAGGGTCGCCAGCACCGTGTTGGAGCTATTGAGCACCTGGACCTTGAGCGTATCAAAGGCCGTGGTGGTGGTGGTTTCGGCAGTATCAATATGCAGCCAGAAGCTCAAATTAGCGCTGGTTGCCGTTGACGGAATGGTGACGGTCTGGTCGGCGGTATCGGTATGGGTTGTACCGTAGCCATCGAGCCATGCGTCCCATGCGCCGCTATGCGGAGGCTCGGCGGAAGAGTTGTTGATGACTCCCGCGGTGAGCACCCAGGGTGCGGTGTTGGTTCCATTCTCAAAGCCAGGATTACCCAGCAGTTGTTGCGCCGCACCGGAGTTGACGGTGAGAGCAATGGTGGTGGTATGAGTCAGGCTGCCCGAGGTGCCGGTGACCGTCACTGTGGCGGCTCCGGTGGTGGCCGTGCTGCTGGCCGTCAGCGTCAAGGTGCTGGTGCTCGTGGTGCTGGCAGGGTTGAAGCTGGCTGTGACGCCGCTCGGCAATCCCGACGCCGAGAGACTCACCGAACCGTTGAAGCCGTTCACCGGCGTAACGGTAATGGTGCTCGTTCCGCTGGCGCCCCGATTAATTGTCACACTGGCCGGTGAGGCCGAAAGCGAGAAGTTCGGAGTGGCTACGGCGTTCACCGTGAGGCTAATGGTTGTGTTGTGCGTCAAGGCTCCCGACGTGCCGGTGATCGTGACAGTGGAAGTTCCGGTCGTGGCCGTGCTGCTGGCCGTGAACGTTACGGTGCTGTTGGTGGTAGTGCTGCCAGGATTGAAGGACGCCGTAACTCCGCTGGGGAGGCCGGATGCCGACAAGCTGACGCTACCGTTGAAGCCGTTCACGGGAGTCACGGAAATGGTGCTCGTTCCGTTGCCACCCTGCGTAACGGACACGCTGGTGGGCGAGGCCGAAAGCGAGAAGTCCGGAGTGGCAGCAGCGTTTACCGTAAGGGATACGGTAGTGGTGTGCGTCAAGCTGCCAGAGGTGCCAGTGATCGTGACAGTGGCAGTTCCGGTAGTTGCACCAGCGGCGGCAGTAAGCGTCAAGCTGCTGGTTCCAGTGGTGCTGGCAGGATTAAAGCTGGCGGTGACGCCGGCCGGAAGTCCTGACGCCGACAAGCTGACGCTGCCGGTGAAACCATTGGTTGGATTGACGGTGATGGTGCTGCTTCCGCTGCTGCCCTGCGTCACCGAGACACTGGTAGGCGAAGACGAAAGCGAGAAGTCAGGCGTGGCAGCGTTACCGCAACTTGGGAACTTGAAATTAGCGATGCGGGTATTCCAGTTGAATGACCCGGTGGTCTTCATGTATTCGGTGGTGAACCAGAAGGTGCAATCGTCAACTGGATCAACGGTTATGGCGCTGTAGTCGCCCCACCGTGAAAGGTTGCCGTTTTGCGCGCCCGTGCCGCTGATGATGCTGGTCTCCGCCTGCATGGTGCTGGTCGGATCGGTGGAAAGCCTTCCTGTGAAAGCGATCCCTGGGTTTATACCAGTGCCGGACAAGCTATAACCCATGGCCATGTCCCCGGCCTTGTCCATGGCGATGCTACCCATCCAGCGGAAATTGCCGTCGGGAGCAAAGGTGCTCTGTTGGGCCACTGTGGGTGTGCCGTTGGGGTTCTGGATTTCATACCAGCGGACGCCTCCGCCGCCTCCGGCGACTACGGAGTGGTTCACGGCCAGGGACTCATGATTACCAAAGTTGCGGTAAGCAAGACGGTACATGAGCCGATCGGCAAGTGAGTCCAACTGTTGGGTGGCGCCGGACTGAGGAACGCAGGTGCCGCCATTACACAGCGGAGTGAATGCGGTCACAGGAATAACCGTAGGTCCGGTGAATGTGGAATTGCCCGGAGTGGCAAAGTCCACATGGAACTTGAACAGGTTGAGGTTGTTGGTCCCGAAAAACATGAGGAAGTTCGGAGAACCTGCGGGCGGGGCCGTGGTGCCATCCAGGTCGGCAGGCAACAGGCCGCCTACGGAATTACCCTGCTGGAAGCAGACCTGGGTTGCGGGCTGTCCAGCGAGCATGGCGGTGCGATCATAAGCGCAGGCATCCGCGCCGACGAAGGTGTTGCCGTTAAACATATTGAAGGTGATGTAATACGCGTCTGGCCATACGCCCATCTTTGGATAATCGTCAAAGTTGGAGTATTGGAAAGAATAACGGTTATAGGTACCGGTGGCGTCCGAGGTAGTGGAGACCGCCACGCACTGCAAAAACGGCGTAGTGGTAACAGAGAATTGGGTCAATATCCAGCGGTTGGCCAGCTTGTCGTAAAGGACAATCGGATCGCCGTCGTTGTTGGTCTGGCAGCCGCCGCCAAACCCTGACCAGAGCGTGTTTCCAGCGGTGGGACCGGCAATGAGTGCGCCCGTTGATTTGTTGAAGACAGCAAAAGAACTGTTGACCCACTGGACGTACTGCGTGGATCCCACGGCGCCGTTCGTGTCGGGAGGAGCGCTGTTTACGGTAAAGCCAAGCGAGGCATTTCCCAGACCGTCAAAGCCCAACCCTGCGGTTGGGGCGAGGCTTGCGGGCGCCAATGGACCTGTGTGCTGGAGAGCCATATCCGGCTCATTCGCGGGCTTTAGCCCTGGTGGCAACGGGATGCGGCGCAGCGGTTCTGCTTCATGCTGAACGGCAAGTGTCGGCGCGTTCTGATCGAGTGTAGGCAGATCACGCATGGCTGGGGAAACATCATGATGAACGGCATGATGCACGGTTATAATTTGTGCGGAAACCGGGAAAGCAAAACAAAAAAACAGGATTGCTGCGCCCAGATAGATCCACGCGGGGAAACGTGTTCGTTGGAACATTTTTATCTCCTGATTTGCCGTGGGATTTGACGGCTGTGGGATTGGAAGTGATTTCGTCATTCGTGTTGTAAGCGTGTTTCACCGCCAGGTGTGGACGTTCAGAATGACGCATGAGCTCAGAGCCCAATTCTTTTAGCAAGCTTTCGGCAACAAACTTCGTACACACCAGGGCTGGCACTGTTTCCAGCGACGCGAATTGTACCCGAAAATTAGAGACACTGAATATCGTTTTTAGTACATCGTCGAAAACTGATACAAAAATCGAAATAGTGCTGAATTTATTGAGGAAACGAGGGAGTAAAACAGCGCCTTTTTGATGCCGAGACGGGAAAATTGTTCCGAAAACGGAAATCAGGGGGAAATACGCAAAAGTTGGAAACCATTTGTCGTGAAAGAGAGATTGACTGGCTGGCTCTACGAACAGAATCGAACATGTTGTTGGTCAGGTCTTTGGCCGTCAGAACGCCGTGACTCATGCAGAACGCAAGGTCCCTCCGATCTACCCGCGCTTGGGCGCGGGTAGACCTTCGAGATGACGAGTAAGTTTTTTCTGCACCTCTTCATGAATAATTTATGTCCAGCCGTGTGGCCTACTTGTTCTTGTAATTAAATGTCACCTTGGTTTCTTCATCCAGCACAAGTGGTCTTACGAAGCGGAATGAATTGCCGGCCCTGGGCACATCCACGCGCACCGGCAACACGCCCGCAACCCGGCGCTGGAGATTCATTACGTTCGATGACGGACTATTCGCCTGTTGATCCAGTTGTTTCTTCTTGTCGCGATCGCTCTTGGATTCGCGCCTGGAATTGACGGCCTCGGCCTCAGTCGTCACCTCCACGGTTTCCGTTACCCCGCTTACTTTCAATCTAGCGACTTGCTCCAAGGGCCTGGCCGCATCATGATCCAGTGTTGATACAAATGTCGAGAAGCCTTGCTTAACGACTTCAATCTTGACTCTGCCGGGAGGCATGCTGGCGATAAACCATCGGCCTGACGAGTCAGTCGTCGCCATTTTCTTGATTCCAGTCGTCGAACTGACTACCGTTACCTGAGCATCGGAGACGACAGCTCCCGTGCTGTCCGTTACCATCCCTCCCATCTGTCCGGGAAGCAGCGGGCCGGCGCTAAGGCTGTTCTCATTGCTGAAAATGGCATTGGCGTAGATCGCACGGCCATCCGAGGTGTCCAGATAGGAGGCCGGGAGCAGGTTCGCTGCAATGGCATCGCCGCCGAAGTCCTTCACTTTGTATTGTTCGGGCAAAAATACCTCCCACTGCAGGACGCTGATGGGAACATCCATCTTAGGGAGTGAAAGCTCGGAATCGCCTTTCTTGGCAAAGGGAGAACCCGAGTGCATGAAGACAAAAGATACTGTGTAGGAATCTGTTGGACGGAAGCCGGGCCTCAATAAAGGTACGCGGTTGCCATCCGGCCCTTGCACCGGTTTGACTTTCTCCCCGGCAACGTCCGCCGAGAGGATGTTTGCTCCCTGGGGTAGTTCAACTTTCAAAAACGGCTGTGCCTGGTTCTTGATCGTCATGGTTACCTCAGTGAGCGACTTGCCTTCAGAAGTCACCAGGGTGGTCACAACCGCCCGCTCGGCGACTGCGGCAAGCACGCTGCTGTCCGGGAAGCGGACCCATCCCAGAGCCAGTGTGGGCGTCTCCGCCGGTTGCCTGTGATAACGAAATGCGGCCTGCAACGGGAAACGGGCGAGCGAACGCAAGTATGGATTGATCTCTTTCAAGTCCATCCGCTTGAGTCCTCCGCCTTCGGTTGCAGTAAGTTCCATGGTTCCGGCGCCTTCAACCAGCACCTCCCCGGTCTCGCGCTGCGTTTCTTTGAAGCTGAGAAATGGAGCGTCGGCCTTGGTGGCGCTGATCGACTTTTCTATCGAGATCAGGAACTGATGACTGCGTTGCGCGGGTGCGCTCACTTTCAAGACCAGGACACCCGATTGCACCTCGCTCGACTCCAGCGACCCGCCGGTAGCCCCTGTGAACTCGTATCCTGGCGGAAGCTCAACCGCAAATTGGGAAGGATCTCCCTGGATTACCGTTATGTCAGCGAGCGCCGCGATCTTGATGTCCGCTTCACTCACGGAGACCAGCGTCTTCACGTCGGAGAGGAAGCGTACCTCGCGTGGCACAGAAGGAGCGGCAATTTCCCGCGTCGTCCACCAGATGTTTGTAGCTTGCCCGGGTACCAGCGTTGCTTCGATTATGGTCTGTCCTTTGTCTGAAGTCCGGCTGGTAATCAAGCCGGGGTTGATCCTGACATTGGCGTGGTCACCCGGAATCCTCAGCGAGAGCCGCGCGCTCCCCGCCGATGGAACCGGAAGATTGAACGAGGCACGTCCGGCATCCAGGGCCAAATGCAATCCGGCGTCGAGCGTTATGGAGAACTGCGAGGGACCGGGCAGTATGGCAACGTGCGTTCCGCCTTCCTGCTGGAGGGGCAGCGCCTTACCTTCCTGATGGGCATCGAGGACTGTGATTCCCGTAGTGAGAGGCACCTTGGCGACGCCCTTGGTAAACACTTCGCCCTCCAGTTGGACCGTCCCCAGCACGGATTCATTGCCGACCTGCAACTTCAGCTCCGCCCGCTTCACAGCATAGTGAAGCGGAGGTATTTCGGACCTCTTAATCGGCTTGGCGGCCAATTCGAGCAGCCGGTTATATTCGGCAAGCTGCAGCGTGACATTTCCCGAGGAGGGCAACGGAAGATCACTCTTTTCCTGCCCAAACATTGTGACGGACAAGACCATGATTAGAGCAAGCAAGTTCCTTTTCACCTCGAGCCTCCTTTTTTGTCGTGCTGGTAGTTCAGTTCGGCGGTGGGGGCCTGGTTTTCGCTCGTCAGTTCGGAAACAAGAAATATGGAGGGACCAAACGCGGGAAATGAAACCTTGATGGGTAAAATCCCAGCAACTTTTCCTGCCTGTGACTTGGCATGAAATTTCTCTACCAGCGCCTGCGCTGCCACGTCTTTGTCGTCGCTTCGAGATTGCCCTTCTATCTTTCCGCGCGCCCCGTTCACCGAGAATGCGCTTTCTGCGTCCACACCCGTTCCCGCATTGAAGGCGATGGATGAAGGATTTTCGTAGGGTTCAGTCCTGAATGCTCCCGGTTCGGCGGCCACTTTGAACAGCGGCGGATGGTATACGAGCAGCCCGGTGCGCGAGATTGGCAGATCAACAGCCGGCAGCGCCAGCCGCGCCTTGCCTTTTTCGCCCCACGCAGGGGCCCGGCTCACATAAAGGATATCGACGGCGAACACCGGAGACTCTTCCCCTGCTCGGGATTTTTCCAGCGGAAGCAGGAGGCTGCCGTCCGGCGCCTGCCCCGGACGGATTGGCTTGCCTGCGAGCGAAGCTGTCCAGATGGTTGCGCCGGCCGGAAGCGTTATCTTGAGAAAGTTCCTTTGGTTGTTACGGACGGCGTAACGGGCCTGCACCAGCGTCTTGCCGTCATTGCTCATCAGGACGGAATAGCGGGCCTCTTCGACAATGGCCATCAAGACCGCCTGCTGCGTGTATCGCGCCACGTTCACCGTAAGCGATCTTGCAGTCTTGACATCGCCGGACCGCAACCGGAAAGCAGCCAGCGACGGCGATTGCCGGCTGGATACCATCTCACCCAGGTCGGTTGCGTCAGCGCTCTCCAGCCCCTGCGACTTGAAGTCTTTGATCTCTCCCGCTCCCAGTACTTCAACCGCGACTCCGCCGGTTTCACGCTCGGTCTTAAGCAAACGAAGGAGGGGGACCTCGATCTGACCTTCGCGCACCATACGGGTTTCACCGGTAATGACAAACCGGGAAGCCTGCTCAACCGGCTCCAGAAACTTCACTGCAAGCTCTCCGTTCTTGACTTCCCAATCCGCGACCGTTGCGCCGAGCACCTGGTTGATGGTGACCTTGTCCGGAAGCTGAACGCTAACTTCAGAGGCCGCGCCCTGGGTTACTTCCACATTGACTTCAGCATAGAGTGAGGTTGAATCTTCGCCCAGGCCAAACAGTTGGGTCAGCGACCCGCGCATTCGGAGAGGCAGCGTGATTCGGTGATCTTCAGTCTTTCTTCTCCATGTAAAGGCGAGCGGCTCATTGCCGCGAGCGTAGCCCAGCCACTTGCTCTCTTCCCCGGACTCCGTTTTCTCCGCTAAAAGACCTCCGCTGAGCCTGACGTCTACGCCGTGGCGTGGCAGCAGAATGGACGCGCGAGTGACCCCGGATGCGGTGGAGGGCAGCGAGATGCTTTCCTCTCCGGCATTGGACGCAATGGGAAGCACAACGTCCAGCAAGAGCACCGCGCGTCCCGGACGCGATAAAACAACAGACACCTGGCTGCCACCCTTTCCTGCCGGACCGGAGACCAGGGAGACAAGCTTGCCATCAAGCCGGGCCTCGTGGACCAACAGGCCGGAGGGAATGGGAACACGGACCCAGCCATCCTTCAAGACATCAATGATAAGGCTCGCGCGGCCTGTGACAATGTCTCTCTTGATCAGCAAATCGTAGTCAACGCGAGTCAAGGTCGCCTCAACTGTTGGCGGTTCCGGCTCAGCCTCTAACGGAAATGCTCTTGCGCGAAGCGTTCGATACTCCGCAACGGGTATCACAACCCATCCGGGCGAATTCAACGGCTGCTGTGCCGATGATCGGCTGGCTGAAAGCGAAAACATGACGAACAGACCCACAAATAACAGCCCTGTCGGCGGGCGTCTGTGGGGCTGGGAAACTGTGCTACTGGAAAAATTCATGGATGGTCCCCCTTGTTGAAACTATGATGGCTTGCTTGTTTGCGCGGTCCCTGTGGGCTGAGCGGTCGTTCGGGGGAAATGGAGGCTTTGTTGTTGCCAACAAGGTTCTCAGTCGCATGGTCACCGCTTGCGAGATGATACTCCGGCCTGTTTCCAATGGTGATCTCTGTTCTATAGAACGGCGCGGTGCGTTTTCTTGCAGACTTTATTTAATTATCGGCTTGTCTTTATGATGGTATCCGCTACAGTTTCTTAATAGAGACGCAGTCCGGCCCTGCGGACCGCTTTTGCTGTCCTAACTGCGGAACTGCATCAGTCCTTAAGCTGGATATCCAAAGTTAGTTTTGAAAAGCCGATGATTATGTCTTTAGAAGAAATATCCCGGTCTATTGTCGGATCAGGCTTGGCGACCGCTACTCAGGATTCAGCATCACGGTCATAGAATGCAGCACATTAGGGGCAATACCTTGCACACGGACAGGATCGGCCGGGCGGTAGCCGCTAGTGTGTACCGTCACCGTTAGTTCTGTGAATGCTGGAACAAACACTTCGGTTCCGGCTTCCGTGCCAATCCAAGCGCCAGTACTCGGCTTAATGATTTTCACGCTCGACTGTTGGATTTTTTGGTGACTCCTATTATCCAAAGCCGTTATCAAGATTCTTGCCGCTTTGAGCCCCAGCGAAACAGTCTCTTCAATACAAGAGGCCGAGGTAGAGACTGTGATGACAGGGGCCCGATCTTCTCGATAAATTCGAGCGCCAGTATCCGGATACCCGTCTTCTCGTTTGGATGTGATGATCCAATAAGTTCCGGGCCCAATATTGTTGAGATTGAACCGTCCTTCATCGGAAGTCTTTACATATCGGAAAACCTGTGACACTGGCGTAGGCTGCACTGGCATCAATGTAACCTTCACCGCCGGCACGGGTGTTTGATTCTCATCAACGACTTTGCCATTTACACAGCCGGCAGCCTTTATTGGTTTCGTTATAGGGGAGGGCACCGGCCTAGCTGTTGGCTCTGGACGAGGTGCAGTAGTGTCTGGGCTTAGTACCACCGTTATTTGTTTCCTTTCATCAGGTTGTAACGCATCCAGCTCAATGGGCTTAGAACTGTGGTAGCCCTCAGCCGTTATTTCAACCATTACCTTCGCCCCCGCGGGAATCAAAACATCACGGTCCGCCGCCGTGCTAGTCCATGTCCCCGTGCTCAACTTAATAATTTTGGCTCGGAGATTAGAAAGTGGATTTCGGCTTGTGGCGTCAACGGCAAGAACATGGAGCCTCGCTGCCTTGGGACCAAGGTTCACCGTTACGTTGCTGCACAGCGCAGAAGCTAGCAACGATACTTTTGGAGCTCTCTCGTCTCCATAAATGGCCGCAAGAGTATCCGGGTAACCCTCCGATGGTTTAGCGGTGATGACCCAGTAGCTTCCCGGCTCAAGGCCGCTAATACTGAAGGTCCCCTTTTCATCGCTTTTCGGTTGCTCCAACTCCTCGCAACAGTGGTTTTGGCGGTAGTGGCTGAACTGAGACGCGGACACCGGCAACGGGTTGCTGCTCCTGATCGACAATCAGGCCCTGCAAACATGCCTTGTCTGCCGCCATACAGGTGAACGAAGCTCCACATATCAAGAGAATTAGAGCTATCTTTCTCATAACGTTCATTCTTAGCTTCTTCGAAAGAGTGCCTACATATCGGTGTGTCAATTCGGGACTGAAGGCTAATAGCAACTCGCGGCCCAAGCAACTTTCAACTGCCCTAGCGGGGCGCGGGCTGCTTAATCAAACCGAACGGCCCCACCAGGAGGCCGTTCAAGGGAACATAATTGAACTCATTAGCTGGCTGCATTGTTGCATTCCGATTATTCCGGCATTTTCTTAAGGACAACAATCAATTCGTGCCGCGAGCCAGCCTCAATGACCAGCGGAGGTCCTTTGGTATTTGGTGCTAATTGACCATTCTCCCACGTTGCATAGCCGGGTTGCGAGATGCGAATGTTAAACGGTTTCGCCGGCAGGTCAAGTTGAAAACGACCCTTTATGTCGGCGCGTGTGGAAACAGATAGTCGTGGATCATCGTCTCGCGCAAGCAACAGGATGGCACCGGCAAGCGGCTTGCCAGTTTCCGAATCTGACACGACACCCGCAAGTACGCCGCCCTTCTTGAGTTCAACCACGACGCCGGATGTCGTTTTTCCCTCTTCGACCTTCACCTCCGGGATTGTAATGACACCTTCAGCAAAGGCTCCGAAGCTACTGTCTGGATACCCATCGCCTTCTTTTTGTGGCGACCACTCCATTTACGCCCACCGCAACCCTGTGCAACAGGAACTCTCCATTGGTATTGGTCATGACTATAGGAAGCGGACTATATATGCTGCCGTGCCGAGGCACCCAGAAGACCTTAGCTCCTTCAATCGGTTTACCATCAGAGCCGACTACACGTCCTTGGATTGCGCCTATATTCTTATTGGGTGTCTCGTTGGACGGTGATTGAATCGACATACAAGCCGCTAGAATTAGGATTTGAACGAAAATAGCGTAATTCATAAGCATGCCTCATGGGAAAATGTCGGTTCCAGGAATAAATCCAATCAGTGACAAGCGGTTTACCGAGTTAGCGGCTACGTCAAGCTGGGCTTTCCGCTCAACGCTGCCATCGTGCGAAAACACGACGACATTGGCTGTAACTGAATTTTGGGAATCCTTGTTGCGTAAGATCAGGGTACTTGCGAATCCGCCTCCAAAGTCCGGCCCCCAGAACGGACCGGCTAAGATTCCGGTCATCGAGTTACCAAGAAAACATCGTATGCCCATCGTCCTACCTCTGATGCTTCATCGCGACCGTCGCGGCGCTCTCCTGGATTGACCCTGGCTTTGAAGCGGAACTGATTTCCGAACTCATCACTTCTGCTGGACTCGCGGTAGTTCAAGCTCAAGGAATAAACGCCCAACTCTGGTAAGGTGTGCAGCTCATTCGGCTGAGAAGCACCATCATGATTTTCGTCAATCCACAAACGCAGCTTTGAATAGACGGCATCGTGTTCATCAATGACGCCATCGTTGTTGCCGCCGTTTTCTGGTTTATCGAATTCCCCTAAGGCCAAAAAACCGTTTGGACGACTGGAAGCCGGTTGTTGGGTGAAATTGCCGAAAAGCTCTTTGCCGCTATCAATGATGCCATCGTTATTGCGGTCTAACGCCAGGAACGCATTATGTGAACCGGCTGCCGTCCAAGCAATTCGAATTGGATGTCCATCCCCACGAATGTCGAACAGTACGCCGTTCTCAGGCGAGGTCAACTGGAATCCTTCTCCTTCCGTATCAACGATGATCGGGCTGCAAGTGGGTGCCGGCCCGCCGCCGCTGGGGTTGGTGAATGAACTGGAAGGGTCGCTCCCGCCTAAGCACGGGTCGCCGGGAGGTCCACCTGCAGGCGGCGGGCAAATGTAATCAGGGGCGATAGTCAAGACGGAGAAAATGTCACAGCCGGTAGGACCGGGAGTGCCAATGGAGGTATTCACAGAGGGCACTGCATCACCAACTTCCATTACGCTTGAATGGAGGCCACACATATCGCAGTCTGCCAACCCTATGGTGTGACCGATCTCATGAGCGATTACTTCTGTGATCGCGGTATGGTCGGTAACAATGTTGTTAATGGTTATTTTGATTGATGAAAGTCGGCCGTTTGTAAAGTTGGCGTTTGTAAAATCGGTTATCCCTCTGAAAATCTTTCGAGGATTAGTCGGATCGGGCGGCGGAATGAACTCATCGACGATGTGGATGCTTGGCGTACCTACATCATCAACAAAACTAACTCCCGAGCAAGGAGCCAGCGAGTTCAATTGACTATTCCAATTACTCATGGCCGCCTGGAGGTCCCCAAAGGGAACTGGGTGGATTGGGTCATTTGTCACGGCCACGGTAGAGCCTGGCGCCCAAGTCACGCCGATTATGGGCATCGTGGGTGGAGGTACGCAAGCAAACGACAACGAAGAAAGAAACACAACACATACCAGCGTTGGTCGCAGTCTCATGTGGCCTACTGACCTCCCCTCTGGATGATGACCCTTTGCACTGAGCCGATAAAGTCGCCGGCCTTCATACCCTCAAACTGTTTAAATGACCCTTCATCCAGCGGCAGCACCGTTCCGCTCCTCAACTCGTAGGCGGTGATGATGAGATATTCGGGAACATTAGGATTAGGTCGAGAAAGAAAAAACAGGTAGCGCTTTCCAACGCCTGGGAAGCCTTGCTTCGAGATGAGGAAGTGCCTGATGTGGCCGGAAGGAAAGTGTATGGTCCCTCCTTGCCGCTCTGCGATAATAGATTCGTCAACAAATAAGGGTTGACTCAAATCTGGCTTTAGAATCTTTTCGATTTTGACCTGAAAATCAGAATAGACATAAGTCCGGTGCTGACTGAGAAAAGCTTTGCCGCTGGTCACCGTGCCAATGAGAATGGCCTTCGCCCAATGGACGGGAAGTTCATCGGTGTCCCCGCTGCCATCATCGATGGTGACGGCGTCAACAATTCTGAAATGTATGGTTTCCGCCTTGCCATTCAACAGCCTTCCTGGGTCTTGGATGACGTCATAAGTATTTTTATGAATTTCCTCTCTCAATCGCCGGTGCGTCAGCGCGTCGGAGGACTCTCTCGTGTCAGACTCCCCGCTTGGGGGCATATCCGAATGCCTGCTTACGTGTTTGGACATCGTGTCATGGTCAAGCTTAGGTGCCTGATCCGTTTGGCTGCTGGTCTGGACAAAAGGAGTAAATAGAACCAGGGCTGCCACAATGACGGGGAATGCTGTTCGAATATGCGGTTTCATTAACGTTCCTTGTTATGACGAATTCGGAATGGTGTCTACCTGATTTTCTTCGCGTTGATCGCCTTGATGCAGGCGCTGAAAACCTGTGACCGGTCATTGTTGTAGTTCGATTTGGCCAGCTCATCAATGATGTTGGCCGTGCGTTGCGGGATCCGGTAGGTCATGCGGGTATTTTCCCCGGGCTCGGGGTCGGCTGGGGGGAGCGACTCCATGCGGACCAGCAGCTCGGCGGCTATTTGCAAGACTCGCCCTTGCGTCCGATACTCGGCTGCCGCCTTCTTGATTTCCTCTACCACGGCCAGCGGAAGCGTATAGCGCTTCGACACATCCGAGGGGCCGGGCTTGCTGGGCTTCTTCTTCCGCGTCTTGCTCTTGCGCCGCTCCCAGGGTTTTAAAGGCTTCATCGCTAAATCTCCAGATTGCTTCGAAAAGTACTTACATATCGGTGTGTCAATCCGAAAGGCAGTCTAACACAGCGCTATGTCCCGCAGTCAACGAGCCCAAACACTGGGAACCAGTCCCTTGTCTCTCCTAGAATTAGAAATTGCTAATTTTGTGTTTTTGGAACGCTTTGGAAGGGCTATGCTTCGCAGTGAGCACAGTTCCTACAACCCATTCATTTCACACGAGGAGATAAGAACCATGAAAAAAACTATTATCGGAACCATTCTGGCGGTGCTTTTGCTTACGGCTTGCGGATCAACAGCCGCACCTAAAGACGGCACTCCGCTGCCAATTTGCTGGCCTGACCCTTGCCCAACCACCTAGTTTTGGAATTTGTCCGATGGCGAGTGGCTGGTTTAAGCTGGCCACTCGCATCTTATGGAGAAAGCTGCCATCTTCCTGAATGTTACCGGAGCAGTTCTGGCAGCCGCCCTGGCCAGCACACTTGTCTGGCGGAAACTCTATCGGGAATTCCCGTTCTTTCTTGTCTATGTCATTTCTTCCATATTGATTGCGGTCATCAGAGTCTCCGTCAGCGGCAACTATCGGACGTTTTTTAAAGTTGTCTGGACGACGGAGGCCCTTTACGCCTTGCTTGCACTCCTGGCCCTACACGAGGTATTCCGCTGGGTGTTCTTGGCATTTTTCGAGAGATGGTGGTTTTGGCTGTTCTTTCCCGGCGTTGTGGCCGCCATCTTCATCCTCACGGTGGTCTACCGCCTGGGGAGTCCACCGGTGCAGGCGAATCGCGTTATCAGCCTGATCCTTTCATTGGGGACCGCAGTCAATCTGGTACAGGCCGCACTCTTTCTCCTGTTCTTCGCTCTGGTGGCATTCCACAGCATCCGCTGGCGCAATTATCCCGTTGGCATCGTCCTCGGTTTTGCCGCCATTTCCATCGGAGCATTTGGTGGAAACTGGGCGCGTTCCGAATTTGGAACAAAATTTAACCACTTGTTCGGCTATGCGCCATCTGTGGCATACATATTGGCTGTGACCTTGTGGCTGGAGACATTTTTGAGGCCGCCGGAACCTAAGCCAAAATGGACCCACGCGATCACGCCTGAACAATTGCTGGAACAGATCCGGCAGTACACCAGAATCTTTGGAAGATACCGGGAAAGACAGAAATGATTAACGGATTTATAGCGGCACTCCTCACAATCCTGTTTTTGCGTTTCGCATTTCGAAAATTTTACCGCTTCCCCAACCGGACCGAGCATGACGTGGCGTCCTTTTTGGCGCCTGTCGACTTAGGCGAGTTGATGGATCTGGTGGATGCCCTGACGGAAGAGATCATGTGGCACGAACTGGAGCCGCGGGAATTGCGCAAGGTCCAGCTTAAGCGCCTGCGCCTGCTGCTGGAGTATTCGCACCGGATGCGCCACAACGCAAATGTCCTTCAGGAGTGGGGCGCGTATGGCTATCGCCGGCGGCGTTATGCCCAGGAAGACGGCATCAAGTCGTGCAGCCTGGGCCTGGTCAAGGCGTGCAGGCACTTCCACTTTGGGGCTCGCTCCGTCCAGTTCGATCTGCACGTCAAGTTCGTTAAGCTGAAGCTGTTTCCCACCGGGCCTGTTCCCCGGCTCTCGCGAGTGCGGCGCATCGATGCGTCTTTCGACCTGCTGTTTGCCTATCAGTCGATCAGGATAGCGGCGGAATATCTGAGCCAGGCTTATGGCGAGGACTGCTACCAGAGCCTGGCGAAAACTCTGTAACAAACCTTCCAGCGGCTATTGTGGAACGGGCACGGCCCGCAGATTGAATTTCGCAGCCTCCTGCTGCGTGAGCAGCCGCGCCACCTCCTCCAGTATTTCCGCGCTGCATTCAATCGGGGCATCCAAGGGAGCTTCAGCGGGAAAGTATTCCAGGGCCTGGCGCAGCTTGCGGGTGATGGCCGCCGCGTCCCTTACGGAAACCTGCTGCTGCACCAGGCAAGCCAGGGATTCCTCATAGCTCAGCTCGCGGACAAAAAAACGCCGCCCTTCGGCAAAGCAGCGGACAGCCCGGTGGATGCCATCCAGAAGGACCAGCCCGCCAAATCGCCTTGTGGCAGTCCCCGGTTTTTCCGGGTCAACGTGTCCCAGGTGACCCTCATCGAAGGCATTCATGCCTAATAGGCGGAGCAGCGACTTGGGAGCAAGAGGAACCGCGCGCCTGCCGGCGTCAGCTATTGCCCTTGCCGCGTCAAGCTGGAAGATATAGGTATCGACCTCATCCCGGAACTGATAGATCTCCACCTGGCCCGGCTGCCGCCGGGACTCGCAGATGGCGCACTTCTGTTCCGGCCCAGGCTGCTTTCTTTCTTTGGGTCCTGCCATCAATTTTCTACCTGGTTGTCTTCCGTCCAAAAATCAGGCTCGACATTGACCTCGGGAGTATGGTACACAATGGTGCGTCACATGGCAAGCACACATCATGATGTCGCAGCTCGGCCGGTCCGGCTGGCTCGAAGGGCGCGGCCCTGAATCCTGTGCTGCCGGAAAGGACCAACAGATGACAGAGGCCGTATGGCTGCTGGCGGGCGGCATTACCGGGCTGCTTGGTAGACGATTGCTCAAAAGGCTGGCCCGGTTGACGGAACAATACCCGGAAGACGTTTACATGTTTTTGCAGCCGCTGAACTGGGAAGACTTCGAGAGGGACCGCGCCCTGGAAGCCGGAGAGTTCGACCACAATTATGGCTCGGGCTGGTGGGGTCTGGACGCTTTGCGGAGGGCCAGCGCCGGCGCAACCTGCGCGCCCGAATCGTCCTCGACCGGGAATACCTGGGGCGCATGGACTACAATCTCGCGCTCCTGGAGTTGTCGAATGCCAACGACCGGCGGGTTTGCGGCCGGTGGCGCAAAGACCAGGCCCGGGACAGCCAGCGGCGTTTAGAAACGGCCGCCGGCATGGAGAAGGAGGCCACAGCATTGGAGCGTGAAGCGGAGCAGCCGGAAAACCAGCCCGTGGCTCAGGAACTTAAGTGCTGCGCGGCCCGGATTCGGGCCGAGTCTAAGAAACTGCTCGCCGAAGACGCCGAATACAAGACAGAATTTGAAACACACGCTCGGATAATGGCTGAGGCCCGCAGCGCTTTTAGAGAGTTTCGCAGTCCAGCCCGTTGGCAGCTTCCCAAATTGGATTGCTTGAGCCTGCTGCTGAGTCTCGACAGGCTGATGGTGCTGCCTGTTCGTCCCGTGGTCGGCCTGTGGCAAAAGGGGATGCCCGAGTTGCTCCGCCTTTACCAGCAGGCCAGGGAAAAAGCCTTGGCCTATGGTGTGCTTTACCGCAACGATGACGAAATAAGTAAACGCATGTAGAAGAAAACGATAGTATCGTGAAATTGTGAGACGGATTCCCTTGACTAGCCCCTTAAAACAGCTATCCCCTGAACAGTTTGAGGCGCTTAGCAGGGGTTGTCCCTCATGCTCTGGCCCCCCAGTTGCCAATTGCCTGTTCTACCTGTCATAACAAGGCTTGTTATCTACAGTAGACGGATATCGCGGCTTCTCCCACAATCGGCTGTTCATGGCCGAACTACAAATAGCAATTGGAGCAAAAATCCGCGAGTTGCGAACGGCGCGCGGCTGGTCGCAGGAGACCTTTGCCGATATCTGTGAAATCCATCGTTCCCACATGGGCGAGATTGAGCGCGGCGAGGTGGACGTGGCCATCAGCACGCTGCAAAAAGTGGGCAAAGGGCTGGACATAACCGTCTCCGCCCTTCTGAAAGGCATTGTCTAGTTTCGCCGCAGCGTAATGGCAGGCAAAGACGGTGCCTTAATTGTCAGGACGCTTTCTCCCTTTTATCATCGTGACGCGCGTAGTATTTGCGCCGAAGAGCTTGCCAGTGCCTCCAAAGGGACTTATCTTTGAGTATTCTCATTGCGAAGTAAACTCTCGGCCAGCCTATGATTCCTGCTCCCCTGAAACGAACAATTCCATTGGAACTGCTCGAAAAAATTGACATTCGCGTAGGCACGATACGCTCCGTAACGGATGTTCCGAACTCCGACAAACTGGTCCAATTGAGGGTCAGCTTTGGCGACCACGAACGGACGATCGTCGCCGGTATGAAGAAGGAACGCGCTGACCCCAGGGAGATTGAGGGTAAGCAGGCCTTATTCGTAGTAAATCTTGAGTCGCGTACGATGCGGGGTGTGGTGTCGGAAGGAATGCTGTTCGATATTGGTTTTTCCGATCGCATCAACCCTGTGCTGGCTGTTCCGGAATGCCCGGTACCCGACGGAGCACGCGCCGGATGATCTTGCCAGTCCCAATTGCTGCCCATAAAAAGTTGTGAAAAAAATTAGGATTTCAAAGCACGTCGTAGTGCGAAATCACACAAAGGTGGAATCGCTGAGTGTTTCCTTCGTGCCCCTTCGTGTCCTTTGCGGTTAATTAATAAGGACACTACCCGAAGATGCGAAGTTTGTTGTACGGCGCTGTTTCCTTGTACACTTCCGCCTGATGAAGGGGAAGATTGTCCTACGGATGCTGCTGGCGTTGAGCGTTGTCAACGCATACACCCAATGCTGTCCGCAAAAGCCCTTGGCGGCGAAAAGGCAGATCATGTGGCAAAAGCTGCAGGAAGATCTGCACGCCGTCGACAAGCAACTCGACGGCGTGCTCGGGTTGGCGCTCAAAGATCTGACTTCCGGGGAAGAGTTTTTCGTGAATGGCGATGAGATCATGCCCCAGGCCAGCTCCATCAAGATCGCAGTGCTGGCCGAGCTCTACCTCCAGGCCCAGCAGGGCAAGCTCAAGGTGACGGATGAATATACTGTGCGCGCGGACGACCTCGTTCCGGGAAGCGACATTATGCTGGGGCTCACCCCCGGCGTG
>Ga0210400_10002177_pt1 | contig 18504 bp, 14 predicted proteins | sample IncBWH26MmetaG_FD_155456 | JGI IMG/M metagenome (GOLD analysis project Ga0210400, IMG submission 155456) | Forest soil microbial communities from Barre Woods Harvard Forest LTER site, Petersham, Massachusetts, United States - Inc-BW-H-26-M | ecosystem: Environmental > Terrestrial > Soil >...
GCTGGGTTTCGGCTTCACGCAGCGCAGCTTCCACATGCTTTCGAATTTCGCTGGCGACCCCTCCAGCCACGAAGCCGCTGACCAGCAGGATGATGGCATAGAGGCTGACGTCGGTTTGCGTGACGGGCGCGGGTGTGCCGGGAGTTGGCGGAATCCAACCGAGATAGACCGCGGCGGCGAGATAACTGAGAGACGCGGTGACGCCCGCCAGCCGGCAGATCCAGGGATCGAGGCGCAGGATCGAGAGAATGATGAAAACGAAAAAGAGCAGCGTCGCCGGGCTGGCGAGTGGGCGATAAGCCGAGTCGAAGCTGGTGGTGGTGAGCCACGCGACGCCGATGGCCGGTACGGCAGTCTCAATGATTGTGCTGGTGAACCAGACGAAGCGAGGGAATTCGCGATCCCGGCGCAGGGCGCGGCCGACCAGGCGCAGCATCAGATATTCGTAAAGCCCGATAACCGCGGCGAGGGCGAGATTCCAGACGGCATGACTGTTCAGGACCGTGGTGTGCAGGAGGAAGACGCGAACCGTAAGGACCACTACTACGATGGCAAGGAAAGCAAGCACGCCGAAGATGCGGACGCGTTCGCTGTGAAGTTCCGCGGCGTGGAAGGCCGGAGATTTGATATCGCTTTGAGACATGGGTCAGAAAGACAGAGGGCGGCCGCTGCGACATCATAGATGGGAAGCTGCCGGATTCCCAAAGGAAAAGATACGAAAGTGGGCGAGACGTCCGGCCGGGGAGCAGGGTAGACTCGCGCAATGAAGATTTGCCTGCTGATGCTGGGGAAAACGCGGCGGCCGGAGATGGTTGCGGCGCTTGAAGACTATGTGAAGCGCATTTCGCGTTCGAGTCCCATTGAGGTGGTTGAGGCGCGGGATGCGGCGGCGGCGCTGAAGCGGTTGGATGCGAACCGCGCGGCGGTTTCCGTGCTCCTCGATGCAGGCGGCAAACTGTACGACTCCGATGCGTTCGCAAAATGGCTGGGTGAGCAGCGGGATCGCGGGATACGCGAGGTGAACTTCGTGTGCGGGGATGCCGATGGATTTCCCGACCGCCTGAGAGAACGCGTGAAGCAGAAACTTTCGCTGAGCGCGATGACGTATTCGCACGAACTGGCGCGGGTGGTGCTGGCGGAGCAGATTTACCGCGCTTTTGCGATTCTTTCGGGGAGCCCGTACCCCAAGTAGATTGCGGGCAAGGCACCGGAGGGGGATTGTCCCTGTAGGTAGGTGCGTTTTGCGGCGTTCCGTGAAATGATGTCGAGCGGTAAAACCTATGTCCATGCGCATTTCACCGGATACAGATCAGCCTTCGGTGGCGATTGAAATTCCCATTGAAAAGCCGTTGCCGGACTATGATCTGGAACAGGTCGAGCAACCGACTCCGCGGGACATTGACGGCCTGCTGGTGTCGCAGGGATTCCGCGACCTGGTGGACGACGCGCGCGGCGTGCTGACGGAGTTGATGTGCAACCCGCCGCCGTTGCCGAACGACACCCATCTGGTGGACCTGGGGCTCTCCCATGTTCCGGATTTTGAGATCGCTCAACTGACAGGCGCGATTTGCCCCGGGGACGACGAAGTGTATCGGCCGGGGCTATGGATCGTCTTGAAAGATAAGAAATCCCCGCCGAAGCAGTCGCTGGGCGAAGTGGCGATGGAACATGCACGCGTGATTGCTCACGAGCTGGTTAAGCGCCTCGGGATTTAATTCCGCCTCTCTCTGCTCCAGTTTTGAAACTCGCTTGAGTTTTCCCGGCCCCGCAACTTGACGTTTGTGGCGCAACTCCGCAGACTGGAATTATCCATACGAAATTGCGTGCCCTGATGAGGAATCGACGTAATGCCGGAAGGAAAGGGATTGCTGATCGTTTACACCGGCCCAGGCAAGGGCAAGACGACTTGCGCGCTGGGCACGGCGTTTCGCGCGGTGGGGCAGGGATTGCGTGTCCTGATGGTGCAGTTCATCAAGGGATCCTGGCACTATGGCGAGCTGGATGCCGCTGAAATGCTGGGCAAAGACAAATTTGAAATCCGGCCGATGGGGCGAGGTTTCGTGAAAATCGGCGTCGCAGAAACGGATCCCGAAGACATTCGCATGGCGGAAGAGTGCTGGGAATCGGGCCGCGCGGCAATTTACAGCGGCACATACGACCTGGTCGTGCTGGACGAGATCAATTACACGATCAGCTACAAAATGCTGGACGCGGAGAAAGTGGTGGCGGCGCTGACGGGGCGGCCGGAGCAGGTCCACGTGATCTGCACGGGACGAAACGCGCATCCAAAGCTGGTGGAGGCCGCGGACCTGGTGACGGAAATGAAGGAAGTGAAACACCCGTATACGAAGGGTATACTGGCGCAGCGGGGGATCGATTACTGAGTGTGTGGAGCGGCTCAGGCTGGGAGTTAGTTGACGGATATCAGTAATCAGCGATCAGTAATCAGGAAGCAAGAAAGAAACTAGAAACTTAGAACTAAGGACTGAAAACTTCTCCATGTCGTGGTTCAAGCGGGATAAAAAAGCGATTGACCAGGTGACGCCGCCGGAAGAGCGGAGGGTACGCACGGAAGGGCTGTGGATGAAGTGCGAGTCCTGCCGCGCGATCGTGTTCCGGAAGGATTTGGAAGAGAATTTGTTCGTGTGCCCGAAATGCCAGTTTCATTTCCGGGTGAACGCGAAGAGGCGGCTGGAGCTGCTGTTCGATGGCAAGTGGACCGAGCACGACGCGGGAATGGTTTCAACCGACCCGCTGAAATTCGTGGACACCAAGCCCTACGCGCGGCGGATTAAGGATGCGCAGAAGAAGCTGGGAATGAACGACGCGGTGATCACCGCCGAAGGGCAACTGAACGGCAAGCCGGTGATCTGTTGCGCGATGGAGTTTGGATTTATCGGCGGCTCGATGGGCGCAGTGGTCGGCGAAAAAGTGACGCGGGCGATTGAGATGGCGATGGAGACGCGGCAGCCACTGATCGTTGTATCCTGTTCCGGCGGCGCGCGCATGATGGAAGGCACGATCAGCCTGATGCAACTGGCCAAAGTTTCCGCGGCGCTGGCGCGGCTGGACGAAGAGAAGTTGCCGTACATATCGGTGCTGACGGACCCGACCACCGGCGGCGTGACGGCGAGTTTCGCAATGCTAGGCGATTTGAATATCGCGGAGCCCGGAGCGCTGATTGGCTTCGCGGGGCCACGCGTGATCGAGCAGACCATCCGGCAGAAGTTGCCGGAAGGTTTTCAGCGCTCGGAATTTTTGCTCGAACACGGGTTCCTGGACGCCGTGGTGCACCGCAAGGACATGAAAAGCTTCATCTCCAGCGCGATTGACCTGCTGACCTCCTGAAATGAATTACGAAAGCGCGGTTCGGTATCTACTTTCTTTGGGCCGCGAACTGGCGGCTCCTACGCAGGCCGCCGCGGCAAAATTCAATCTCGAAAACATCACCATCTTGCTGGAACGGCTGGGCCGGCCGGACCGCGCTTATCCGTGCGTGCACATCGCGGGAACGAACGGGAAGGGCTCGACAGCGGCATTCTTGGAGAAGATTCTGCGCGAGGCCGGCTTCCGCACCGGGCTGAACACTTCGCCACATCTCGAGCGGATCAACGAGCGCATCCGCATTTCAGGCAATGAGATTGCCGATGCGCGATTCGCGGAGATATTTACGCGCATCCATGCGGTGATCGAAGAGTTGCTGGCGGAGGGAAATCTGCGGGCGCATCCGACATACTTTGAGTGCGTGACCGCGCTGGCGTTTGAGGCGTTTGCGCGCTCACGGGTGGACTTCGCGGTGATCGAGGTTGGGCTGGGCGGCAGGCTGGACGCGACGAATGTGGTCGCGCCGCTGGTTTCCATCATCACGCGCATTGATTTTGACCACGAGAATTTTCTGGGCCATTCGCTGCGCGAAATTGCGGGAGAGAAGGCAGGAATTTTGAAGGAGCATGTGCCGGCCGTGTTCGCGGCGCAGTTGCCGGAGGCGCACCACGTGCTGCTGCAGCGAGCGACGGAACTTCGTTGCCCAATAGTGGAGACGCCGGAATCGTTTCGCCTTGAAAGCGAGGAAATCAGAGACGGCATTGCGCGGGCCACGGCGATGGAAATTGCGAGCGGGACCAGCTACTTACTGAAACCAAGACTCGCCGGGCGATTTCAACTGCAAAATGCGCTGAATGCGGTTGCGGCTGCGCGGATTTTGCAAGGCCGCAACTATCGCATCACCGATGAAAATATTGTGAACGGCATCGCGTCGACAGAATGGCCCGGACGGTTGGAAAGGCTGCAAATGCAGCCGGACGTTTACCTGGATGGAGCGCACAATCCTGGCGCGGCGCGGGAACTGGCGCGGTTTTTGGAAGAGAATTTTGCCGGGCGCAAGGTGTACCTGATTTTTGGGGCGATGCGCGACAAAGCCGTGGACGAAGTGACCGGGATGCTTTTCCCGCACGCGCACGAAGTGATTTTCACGCAGCCGGGGACGCCGCGGGCGGTCAGCGCCAGGCAGCTTGCGGAGATTGCAGGCGACCACGCCACGAAATTTGCCGTGATCGAGGATGCGGAGCAGGCGCTGGAGTCCGTGCTGGCCAAGGCCGGTCCCGAAGACGCGATATTCATCACCGGATCGCTGTACCTGGTGGGCGAATTGCGGCACGCGTGGAACGTGCGCAGAAAAGTCGCATCGCGATAGAAAAGGCCGTAGAATGGGGTTTCTTTCCGGTTGTTGCCGGCCATGTGGCTGGCGTTCTGTTTTGTAGGAGTGGAGAAATGCCGGGACAAAGATTCAGCGCATGAAAAACACGAGAACCGCAGGGAAAAACCCGGTAGCACCACTGGTGGGAATTATCATGGGCTCCACGTCCGACTGGGAAACGATGGAACACGCCGCGAACACGTTGCAGCAGCTTGGAGTGCCGCACGAAACGCGGGTTGTTTCGGCGCATCGCACGCCGGACCTGCTCTTCGAATACGCCGCGAGCGCCGAAAAGCGCGGAATTGAAGTGATCATCGCCGGCGCTGGCGGCGCGGCGCACTTGCCGGGAATGGCCGCGTCGAAGACGGTGTTGCCGGTGCTGGGTGTGCCAGTGGAATCGAAGGCGCTGAAGGGATTGGATTCGCTGCTTTCCATCGCGCAGATGCCGGCAGGAATTCCCGTGGGCACGCTGGCGATCGGAAAAGCGGGAGCGATCAATGCGGCGTTGCTGGCGGCGGCGATGTTGGGCGGCAAGCACCCGGCAATTCGCGAGACGCTGCGTGCGTTTCGAATTGCGCAGACGAAGAAAGTTCTCTCACAACCCGATCCCGCCGCGGCGGCTCGAAAGGCGTTGAATGCCGTGCACGCGCAACTTTCCGGAAAGAAAAAGAAATGACCATCGGCATTCTGGGTGGAGGGCAACTCGGCTACATGCTGGCGCTGGCCGGTTATCCGCTGGGGCTGCATTTTCGGTTTCTGGATCCTTCGCCGGAGGCGCCGGTGGGGCGCATCGCCAATCGAGTCACCGCCGACTTTAACGATCATCACGCGCTGGAAAAGTTTTCGCACGGCTTGGAAGTGGTGACGTACGAGTTTGAAAATGTGCCGGTGGCGGCGGCCAAGTTTCTGGCGGAACGCGTGCCCGTGTATCCGCCCACGGTGGCGCTCGAAGAGGCGCAGGAGCGGTTGCGGGAAAAGCGGCTGTTCCGCCGGCTGGAAATTCCCACGACGGAATTTGCGGAGGTTGCAAAGCGGGAAGATTTGGACGCGGCGGTGAGGCAGGTTGGATTGCCGGCGATGCTGAAGACCTGCCGGATGGGATATGACGGGAAAGGACAGTGGCTGCTGCGAACGGCGGAAGATGTGGAGAAAGCGCGGCTGGAATTGCCGGAGGTGCCGCTGATCCTGGAGAAATTTGTGCCGTTCACGCGGGAGGTTTCGATCCTGGGCGTGCGCGGGCGAAGTGGAGAGATCGTGTTTTATCCGCTGATTGAGAATCATCATCGTGGCGGGATTCTGCGGTTGTCGCTGGCGCCGGCGCCGAACCTTGCGGAGGGCCTGCAACTGGAAGCTGAGGATGCGGCGCGGAAATTGCTTAAAGCGCTCGGCTATGTAGGCGTGTTGTGCATCGAGTTTTTCGAAGTTGGCGGGCGGCTGCTGGCGAACGAGATGGCGCCGCGGGTTCACAATTCCGGGCATTGGACGATTGAAGGCGCGGTGACGAGCCAGTTTGAAAATCATTTGCGCGCGATTCTGGGGATGCCGCTGGGATCAACCGCGGCGGTGGGCGTTTCCGCGATGATCAACCTGATCGGTGAAATTCCGGAAAGCGCGGAGGTGCTGAACGTCTCTAATGCGCATCTCCATCTTTATGGGAAAGAACCGCGCGCCGGGAGAAAGCTGGGGCACGTTACCGTGCGGGCGGACCGTCCGGAGAAATTGCAGCAGCGGTTGGCCGAATTACCGGAATTCTTTCGCCGGCCGGAGTATTGCCTGGAAAAGGTGTTGCCGGAATTGTTGGTTAGGCGCGCGTAGGTCAACAATTCCCCTTCCGAAATTCAGGATCGCTCAAAATCAAGTTTCTGGATGGCGTTTAAGTTGAGATCCTTCGCCTATCCTTGTCGCATAGGCTCAGGATGACAAGCTTTTGCAATTTGCTCCTCGGATAGAACGGCCGCCGCTGAGCAGTCACAACGAGATCAAAAGCGATCCGAAAAATTATTGATTCAGGATGGAAATGGATTTCAGGGGTGGCGGTGGCGGAACGGATTTCAGGAAATTGTAGATTTCAGCGAGATCTGCGTCGGAAATTACTTTTGCTGTGTAGGGCGGCATCTGGCCGGTTGGTTCGCGCACGAAGGTGGTGAAAGCGGAGAGGGGAATCTGTGGCGGGCCAAGGCGCGTGCCGCCCGTCGATGTGGAACCCTGGCCCACATAACCGTGGCATTCGTAACAGCCATCTCTCACAAACAATCGTTGGCCATTGCCGGGATTTGCCTCCGCCGTGGATTCTTGCTTCGCGGGCGGCTTCTGCGTTTGCAAAAATGCATAGACGTCGGCAAGGTCCGAGTCTGACGCTTTGTCGTTGCCAAAGGGCGGCATCACGCCTTTTGGCTTGCGAACCTGTTGGATGAACGCTGGCAGAGCCAGAGAAGCGGAAGCAATACGCGGGACGCCGCCGCCGGGCCCGGAACCCGGGACGCCTTCTCCTTCCGAGCCGTGGCATTTGTTGCAGCCGAGGTTTTCGAAGATGAGTTTTCCCTTCTGAGCATTACCGGTCGACGTTTTGCTCGATTGCGCTTGTCCGCGGGCTGCGGGTGGTTCATTGGCTTGCACGGTCAGAGGTATGGCCGCCAGCGCGGCTGCGATCACAATATAGCTGCGGATTTTTTTTGCGTTTATCATGATCCTTTAGCGCGGCTGAGTGTGAACGTCCACGAGCGCCGGCTCGCCGCGTTTGACGACATCGAGTGCGCGGTGAATCGCCGGCCCCAGATCCTTGGGATCGGAAATCGGGCCCTCCGCATACATGCCCATTCCCTGCGCGAGCTTTGCGTAGTCGATGCCCGGGTCATCGATGGCGGTGCCGATCTTCACGCGATCCACGCCTCGGCTGTGGCGATCGGCCATGATCTGCACCTGCATCACTTCCTGATGGTACGCGCGGTTATTGTGCATGATCGTCAGCAGCGGGATGCGGTGATGCGCGGCGGTCCACAGAACACCCGGAGCGTACATCAGGTCGCCGTCGCACTGAATGTTCACCGACAAGCGGCCATGTTTTTTATTTGCGAGAGCCGCGCCGACCGCCGAGGGCGCGCCATAGCCGATGCCGTAGCCTCCCGAGCCGCCGATAAACTGGTAATACTTGTCGAAATTCCACAGTTTCACGGGCCAGCGGCTGACAAATTGAATGGTGGAGACGTACGACCAGTCTTCGTCCTTGATTTGCGCCCACAGCTCCGTGCATAGGCGAGCGGTGCTGATCGGGCTGGCATCCCAGGCATACGTGGCGGCTTCGCGAGCGTTTTGCAGGGTCTGCTGATGCGCGGCGGCGAGCCTGGCGCCGCGATCCTGCAACGCGGTTTTGCGACTGGCGGGAAGCTGTTTTTTCACGGCTTCGATTAAAGAGGGAAGAGTAGCCTGCGCATCGGCGGCCATGTCGAGATTGACTTCTGGATAGCGCTGGAAATTCTGATAGTTGCTTTTGAAAAACAGACCGGTGGAACTGATGCTGATCAACTTCGTGCCGGGCTTGGTAATCGGCCGCGAGGTGCGCTCCATCTGATCGCGGTAAGAATGAATCGCGCCCCAGAAGTCGGCCAATTCGAGGCCGAGGATCACATCGGCGTTGGAGATTTCCTCACGCCCGCGCCAGGTCTGATTGAGCGGATGACGTGTCGGGAAATTCATGCGGCCGCCCATGTCTACAACCGGGGCTTGCAACGCTTCGGCCAGCTCGACGAGCAGCCCCATACCAGCCGCGGTGCGGGCCGCGCGGTCGACGATCAGAACTGGATTTTCGGCGGCTGTCAGCAGGCGCGCAGCTTCCGCAACTGCCGCAGAGTCTCCCTGCGGAGGCGTCGCCAGAGCGAGGCTCGGAATGCTCAATTTCAGATCGGCGGGAATGGGATTTTCCTGCAGCTCGCCGTCAGCGATCAGCACCACCGGCATCATCGGCGGCGTCATGGCGATTTTGTAGGCGCGGACGGCCGACTCCGCAAATTGCGGCAGCGAAATGGGAAGGTCGTCCCATTTCGTGTAGTCGCGGAGCATCGCCGCGGCATCCTGTACGCTGTGCGTCCATTCAACGGGCGGCATCCGCTTCGTGGCGTCGATAATATTTCCGCCGATCACAATCAAGGGAACGTAGTCGCAATACGCGTTATAAACAGCCATCGAAGCATGTTGCAGGCCGACGGTGCCGTGCGCGAAAACCAGCAGCGGCTTGCCCTCAATTTTCGCGTAGCCGTGCGCCATGCCAACGGCGGATTCTTCATGAAGGCAGGTGATGAATTCCGGATTTTTGTTTCCGCCATAGTTGATGACCGATTCGTGCAGCCCGCGAAAACTGGAGCCGGGGTTCGAGCAGACATACTCGATGCCAAGCGACTTGATGACATCGACCATGAAGTCGGAGCCGGTGCGGTCCGCAGTGAGCACTTCGGTGCGGGAGGGTGCTTCAACCTCCGCTGCAGGAGACATGGCAGGCGGTGGAGTGGCGCCGCGTTCGGGTACCGGCTGTTTTGCCGGCGCGGTTGGAACGGTAGCGAGAGCCGCCGCTCCCGCTGCTGCGTTGCGCAGAAAATCGCGGCGAGGAATGCCGTTGTTCTTTGGTTTTGCCATGGGCGGGCCTCTTGTCGTGGGACAACATCTATCACACGTGAGGGCAGGGGGCCAGCGTGAATCGCCGTTATACTTGCAGGACGTCGCCTTCGCGGGCCACGAGTTCGTAGAGAACCGGGTTGAGGAAGAAGCCGAGGAGCAGGCGGGAGAGAAGGCCCGCGACCACGACGATGGCAAAGGGCTTCTGCGTGTCGCTGCCAACGCCGGTGGACATGGCGGCGGGGAGAAGCCCCAGGCAGGCGACGAGAGCCGTCATCATAATCGGCCGGAGGCGGAGGAGAGATGCTTCCAGCGTGGCTTCACGAATGTTTTTGCCTTCGATGCGCAGCTTATTGATGTAGCTGACCAGAATGACCGCGGTTTCGACGGAGACGCCAAGAAGCGCGAGAAGACCGAGAGCGCTGGAAACGCTGAGCGGGGTGCGCGTAAGTTTCAGGGCGATCAGGGCGCCGACCGGTTCGGTGAGGACAACGCCGAGGGCAATGGTGATCGGAAATTTGAAGTTGCCATAGAGCGCAAAAAGAATCAGGAAGATCAGGAAAATCGCGAGCGGGCCAATGATGTAAAGCTGCGCCTTGGCGTCCAGCAATTCACTGTATTCGCCGCCCCAGTCGAGGCGGTAGCCGTCGGGAAGATTTACCTTGCCAGCGATGGCTTGCTGGCCCGACCTGACAATGCCTTCGAGATTCCGCCCCTCAATCGAGAACTGGATTCCGATGTAACGCGAATTGTTTTCACGATAAATAAAAGAGGCGCCGGTGGATTCCCTGAGGTTGGCGAGTTCGGAAAGGGGAATCTGCTGGCCGGCGGGAGCGGGAACAAGCAGGTTGCCGATTTCGCGCGCGTCGGAGCGGAACTTCGGGTCCATGCGCACGACGAGGTCGAATAATTTTTCGCCCTGGATCACCTGTGTAGCGGCCTGCCCGCCGACGGCGGCCTGCACAACCGCCTCCACGTCGGCGACGTTGATGCCGTAGCGGGCGATTTTGGCGCGATTCGCTTCGATGAGCAGGCTGGGCTGGCCGAGTTCGCGGACGACGGTAAGTCCGGTGAAGCCGGAAGTTTTTTCGAGGATGTTTTTGATTTCGACGGCTTTTTTCTCAAGAACGTCGAGATCGGGGCCAAAGATTTTTACCGCCAGGGCGCTTTTGAGGCCGGTGAGCGCCTCGTCAACGGCATCTTCGGCGGGTTGCGTGAAATTGAAAATCACGCCAGGGTAGGCGTCCAGTTTTTTCTGAAGATCGGCGATGAGCTGTTCTTTGGTGTGGATGGAAGTTTGCGACCATGATTTGTCGTTGTACGGTTTCAGGCCAACGTAAAATTCGCAATTGAAAAAGCCGATAGGATCGGTGCCGTCGTCGGGGCGGCCAAGTTCCGAGCCGGTGACCGTGACCATCGGATATTGGATGAGCAGGTCCCGGACTTGCGGCGCAAATTTCGCCGCCTCTTCGAATGAAATCGTATAGGGCATGGTCGCGCGAACCCACGCGGCCCCCTCGTCGAGGTGCGGAAGGAATTCTCCGCCAATTAGGGGGATGAGCAGGAGCGTCGCTCCGAAAATCGCCAGGGAAACGATCAAGGTAACCGCGGGATGGTTCAAGCACCAGTGCAGGCGGCCGGTGTACTGATCGCGGATCCAGTTGTAGACGGGGTTCTGTTTTTCTTTCACGCCGCCCTTGAACCAGTAGGAAGCGAGCACCGGAACAACCGTAAGGGTCAAAACGAGCGCGCAGATGAGCGCGAAGCCCATGGTGTCCGCCATGGGATGGAAGAGTTTTCCCGCCGGCCCTGTGAGCGCATAGATGGGCAAGTAACCCGCGATGATGACGGCGACGGAATAAAAGATGGGGCGATCGACGTCGCGCGCGGCGGCAAGGATAACGTCGGTCAATTTGTATTCGGTTCCGTGACGCAGGCCGAGTTCACGATAAATGTTTTCGACCATCACGATCGTGCCGTCAATGATGATGCCAAAATCGATTGCGCCGATGGAGAGCAGATTCGCGGCTTCGCCCGTCAGGTGGAGAAAGATGAACGCGAAGAGCAGGGCAAGAGGGATGGTCAGCGCGGTGATGATGGCGGCGCGGAAGCTGACCAGAAAGAAAATCAGGACGAGGAGGACGAGGACCATGCCGCGAAGGAGATTTCCTTCGACCGTGTCGGTGGTGATGCGGACGAGATCGCTGCGGTCATAGTAGGGACGGACTTTTACGTCCGGCGGCAGCAGCGTCCTGTTGATCTCATCGGTTTTTTTCTCGACACCTTCGAGGACGTTCTGGGTTTGCTCGCCGCGGCGCATCAGGATGACGCCTTCGACGGCGTCGTCATCCTTTTTTTGCTTGGTCTGAAAGCCGAAGATGCCCAGGCGCGGAGCGTGGCCGATTTCCACCCGGCCAATATCCTTGATGCGGATGGCCACGCCGTTGGAACTTCCGACGACGACTTCGCCAATGTCATCCGTGCTTTTCACGAGGCCGAGGCCGCGGACGTAATAAAATTGCCCGCCCTGGGTGTAAAAGCCGCCGCCGGTGTTGGAGTTGTTGGCGTTCAGCGCCGTGACCACCTGCACCACCGGCAGGTGATAGTTGTAGAGTTTCACGGGGTCGAGCAGGACGTGATACTCCATCGTCGGCCCGCCAAAGCCGGAATCGTCGGCCACGCCCGGCACGCTTTTATACGCCCGCTCGATAATCCAATTCTCGTAGGTGTGCAACTCCATCGGCGAGCGGTCCGGACTTTCGAGGACATAGCGATAAACAAGGCCGCTGGGGCTGAAGAGCGGCGCCATGCTGGGTGTTACGCCCTGCGGCAACGTGGCGTCACTGATGCGCTGGAAGATAATTTGCCGGGCAAAATAAGGGTCGACACCTTCGTCAAAGGTCAAACGCACGTCGGAGAGGCCGTAGAGCGAAATCGAACGCATCACCTTCAGGCGCGGGGCGCCGTTCATAGCCAGCTCCAGAGGCAATGTGGTGAGGCGTTCCACTTCTTCCGCGGCATGGCCCGGCCACTGGGTGATTAATTCCACCATTGGGGGCGAGAGGTCCGGATAAGCGTCCACCGGCATCTGGCGGAAAGACCACGCGCCCGCGACAACGATCAAAGCCGTCAGCATCAGCACCAGGAAGCGCTGCTGAAGAGCGAATTGGACGATGCGATGGATCATCGAGGAGTCTCCGGGGCGCTCTTCCTAGTGCTGAATGGAATTTTTGAATTGCAGGAACAGGCTGCCGTCGCCGACGACCTGTTCGGATTCTTTCAAGCCGCTGGTGATCTGCGTGCGGCCCTTGACGCTTTGCCCCAGAGTGACCAGGCGGCGCGCGAACTGGTTGGGCCCAGTCTGCACGTAAACGAATGGTTGATTCTCCGTGTCGCGGAGAATGGACGCGTCAGGCACGGTGATGGCGTCCACGACAGAACCCGCTTTGACCGTGGCGGTCACGTACATATCTTTCTTTAATTTCTTGCCGGGATTTTCTGTGACGATCCGCGCCTGCAGGGTGCGCGTGTTGGGATCGAGCGCCGGCGCGAGGTAGGAAATTTTTCCGTGAAACAGTTCCGGGTAACTGTCGGTGTTGATTTCGACGGTGTCCCCGATGTGCACGAATGGCAGGTCGTTCTGGTAGACGTTGACGAGGACCCAGACGCTGTTGGTGTTGGAAATGGTGAAGCATTGCGTGACGCCGGCCTGGAGCAACTGCCCGGGGCCGACGAGGCGCTCCACGATTTCACCGGTGACGGGAGCGAGGACCGGGCTTTCCGACGTGGGACGCGAAGTATTCTTGATTAAAGATTCGGGGTCCTTCACGCCCAGCGCGTGCAGCGTGTCAGCGGAAGATTCCATGTCCGCGTGAGCCTGATTGCGGCTGGTTTCCGCCTGCTGCAGGTCGGCTTCGGAAATGGCGCCGTGAGCGAAGAGGTCCTGCGACCGCGCGAACAGCTTGTCCGAAAGTGCGGAGGCTTCGCGGGCTTTGATGTACGCGGAACGAGCCACGGAATAATCCGGACTGGTGACTGTGAGCAGAGGCTGGCTCGCATGCACAAACTGGCCTGGGGCTACCAGAATTTCGTGCACTGGGCCGCCAATCGCGGCGAAGACGGGCGTGGTTTCAAACGCGTTGTAGGCGACGGATCCGGCTAGGCGAAGCGTACGGGGGAGAGGGCCTTTCTCCGCGGGAACGATTTGCAGGTGAGCCATCTGCTCCTTAGGGACAGTAAAGAGCTCGGCTGTATCTGCCTTCGACTCGGAAGAAGTGAACGAAGTCATCCTGGATTCCGCTTCGCCGGGGCCGGAGCCGCAGCCGGAGAGGGCGGCGGCGAGCGCAAGGGCGAACGCAATCCTTGCTAAAACTGTTAAATGAGTGACGCGGGTTTGTACGAAGGGATTCATGGCAGATTCCTTGTGCCTACTGCCTGGCGCATCTGTTCGAGCGCGAGCATGTAACTCGCAAGCGCCTGGCGGTAGGCAAGCTGATTGGCGCGATAGGTTCGTTCGGAATCGAGATAGTCCAGAAGGCTGGCGGCGCCTTTGCGATAGGCGTATTCGCTGATGTCGCGGGACTGTTTAGCCTGGTCGACGTATCCGCCCTGATAAAGCTGAATGATCTGGACATTGGTCTGCAGATTGGCGAAGGCGGTGACGACGTCGGTCGAAACCTGTTGCGTGGTTTCGCTGGCCTGTTGCTGGGCCTGGGTGATGGCGTACTGGGCGCGAGCGATCTCGCCCTGATTCCGGTTAAAAATGGGGAGGGGCATGTTGTAGAAAAACGAACCGCTGCTTGCGCCGGCCGTGTGGGAGTAGTCGAAGGTGCCGGTGATGTCCATTTTGCCGTTGGCCTTTTGCAGCGCCAGTTGGCTTTCGGCGGCGGTGACGGCTTGCTGAGCGGCGCGCAGGTCCGGCCGGTTGATGGCCGCGACGTTTTTCAGGCCGGCCAGGTCCGCGTGCACCGGTTGATAGTCGAGCGTCCCCTGCACGTCGTAATCATCCGGAACGGTTTCGAAACCGAGCAACTGGCGCAGCGCCGCCAGGGTTTGCAGCCTGGCGAGTTTCGTCGCGAAGACGTCGTTCTGAAACTGCAGCAGCTGAAGTTTGATCTTCAGGAAGTCGCCTTCGCTCATGTCGCCCGCACGAAAGCGTTCTTTGCTGATGTCCACGGTTTTCTGGAAGCTGTCGAGGTCCTGCTGCGCGAATTCCAGCGTGGACTCGGCCAGCAGAACATCCACGAATTGCTGGCTGACGTTGAAGACGAGTTGCCGCTCATTGTCGGAGACGAGAGAACGCACAACCGCCGTCTGGTCTTTCGCCGCCTGCAGGCGGTGCTGGCGTTTTTTGCCCCGTTCGAAGAGGTAGCCGATGCCGGCGTCGAACTGCGTGGATTGATCGACGTAATCCCCATCGAGTTTGTTGGGCTGAAAGATGGGCAAGAACTGCGCGTCCAGGCCCAGTGTCGGATTCGGGCGAAGGTTCGCGGTGATTTCCTCCGCCAGGCTTTGCTGGATGGTCGTGCGCATTGCCTGCAGTGCGTGGTTATGCTGGAGCGCCAAGCGGATGGCGTCGTCCAGGGAAATGCTTGCGGAAGCGGATGCCGGCGAAGCTTGCGGAGGGGGTGCAGGGCTCTGCTGTCCGGCCGCAATCGCCGGTGACAGCAGCAATGCGAAAACCAAACGCTTTACTTGCTTCAAGTGAAGACTCCACGCGCGTCACTGTGCAAGCGACGCACGACCAGGGTGATCGAGAGATTAGCGCCGGGAGGGGATTGCTATGTGGAAGGAGGCGCGCGGGGAGCGATACTGCGGGGAACTACAAGCGGAATGGGAACGACTTCACCGGAGACTTCCAGCCAGTTGATTGCCGGGGCCATCTCCACGATCAGAGAAGGAGTGGGGACAGCAGTGCCTGTGGCGGAACAGAACGGGCAGATATGCGAATCGAGCGAACGAGAGTTCAGATCAACGCAGCAGTGTAATTGCGCCGCGATGAGGATGCTCCCGAGGAGTATTAACAGGAAGCAGGCTTGCTTTAATTGGCTTGGCATTTCGCCGGGATTTTGTGGTTTGAAAACACCTCGATACTACAACGTAGGGCCCAGGCGCGTCGCCGGGAATTAAGATTCTTGTCGAGATTACTATACTACCCTATAGTATAGTAATGGCGCACACTACGAAAGACCGCAAGAAACTCCTGCTCCGCGTTCGCCGAATCCGGGGACAAGTCGAATCGCTTGAGCGTGCCCTGAATGAAGAGCACGAATGCTTCGAAATTCTTCAGCTAGTGGCAGCCTGCCGCGGTGCCCTGAACGGTTTGATGGCGGAACTGGTCGAGGGCCATGTGCGGTTCCATGTGCTCGATCCCAACAATGGCAAAAGCTCCGCGCAAGCGGCCGCCGCAGAGGAATTGATCGATATCGTAAGGACTTACCTGAAATAGATCGAGAATTTGTAGTTCGGGTGGAAAACGCGTATTGGGGCCAAGATGTCTGAAAATAAGATGACGACTGGGACGAAACTCCAGGCTGCTACTGTGTATTCAACTGGCAGAGCGAAAATGCCTGCTTCCGCTGAAAGTTCAGGCGAGGGAGGTGATGTTCACGAGCCGGAGAAGCACGGCGGAGAACATGAGCACGCGCTCGATTGGCAGGAAATGGCCCGGATTGCCTTCGTCGCGGCGGCGGCGGGAACTGCCTGGTTTGTGGGCCCACAATTAGGTCTGAGTGTCGTCATTGCCGGCGCGATCTGCACGATCGTCGGCGGGTACCCTATTTTTCACGAGGCCATCGAAAATATCCTGGAACGCAGGATGACGATGGAGCTGTCCATGGCCATCGCCATTCTGGCGGCCCTGGCGATACGCGAAGTATTCACCGCGCTGGTCATCACGTTGTTCGTACTGGTGGCGGAAGTTCTTGAGGGACTGACCGTGGGCCGGGGCCGGAGAGCCATTCGCCACCTGATCGATTTGTTGCCATCGACGGCGACCGTGGGTGGGCCAGAGGGTTGGAGAGAAATTGGCGTTCAGCAGATATCCGTTGGCGACACGGTATTGATCAAGCCGGGCGGGCGAATTCCGGTGGATGGTTCGGTTGTGGGCGGGCATTCGTTTGTCGATCAGGCGACCATCACCGGTGAATCCATGCCGGTTGAAAAGTATCCAGGGATGGAAGTGTACGCCGGCACGATCAACCAATCCGGCGCGCTGGAAGTGCGTGTGGAGCGGCTCGGGCAGGACACGACCTTTGGCAAAATCGTTCAAGCCGTGGAGCAAGCGGAACAGTCGCGCGCGCCAATTCAGCGCATTGCGGATCGCCTGGCGGGATACCTTGTTTATTTCGCACTTGGCGCCGCGATTCTGACGTTCCTCCTCACACACAACATTCGCTCGACAATTTCCGTGGTCATCGTGGCGGGTGCTTGTGGCATTGCCGCGGGAACGCCGCTGGCGATTCTTGGAGCGATCGGGAGAGCCGCGCAACAAGGAGCGATCATCAAGGGCGGTTTGTATCTGGAAAAGCTGGGGGAGGTGGATACGATTCTCCTGGATAAGACAGGAACTTTGACGTTTGGAACGCCCGAACTTCTGGAAGTGCTGCCCGCTCCGGGCGTCCCGGCGGATTATTTGCTGAGAACCGCGGCGATTGCGGAGTCGCGCTCTGAGCATCCGGTGGCCAAAGCCGTTTTGCGGAAGGCCGCGCAACTTGGCGTTGGTCTCGAGGACCCGGAGAAGTTTGAATACATCCCGGGTAAAGGGATCGCGGCGATTTGCGAAGGAGAAGAAGTGCTCGTTGGCACCGAGAATTTTCTGGCAGAGCGAGGCATGCAAGCCGTAAACCGGGATGCAAACGCCGCAGGTTCAAGAATTCTCGTGGTGCGCGGTGGCCGGTTTCTGGGAACTCTCGTCATTGCGGACAGGTTGCGGCCGGAGGCAAAAGAGGCTGTTCGCTCGCTGAAGTCCATGCAATTGAGAACTGTTCTGCTGACGGGCGATTCGAAGGCTGTCGCGGAGAGCGTCGGCGCCGAGTTGGGCGTGGACGAAATCGCTTCGGAACTTCTGCCGGAGCAGAAATTGGAATATGTGGTGCGGTTGACGAAGATCTCTCACATCGTGGCCATGGTTGGCGACGGCATTAATGACGCCCCGGCGCTCGCGCAAGCGCATGTGGGGGTGGCAATGGGTTCCGGGACCGACGTGGCGCAGGAAAGCGCGAACGTGGTGTTAATCGGGAGCGATCTTTCGAAGCTTGTCGAGACCTTGCAGATCGCGCGGCGCTGCCATCGCACGATCATGCAGAATTTTGCCGGCACGCTGATTGTGGACACGATTGGCGTTGGCTTGGCTGCCTTCGGTTTCCTCAATCCGCTGCTGGCGGCATTCATCCATGTGTCGTCGGAGCTGGTTTTCATTCTCAATTCTGCGCGGCTGGTTCCGAAGGTTTCCCTGAAGGGCGTGCTGGCTGGCACGCCGCCCATGGAAATCCGCAGAGAAACTGCTGAGCCCAGGACTGCTTGAGAAATTCGCAAAACGAGGGAAACCGAGGCCAACTACGCCGAGTAAAGGGCGAAGTTGACACTTCTCGCTGCCGTGGCGGATAGTGCGGCTGTTGGAGGTTGCCCCATGCCTTCGGTCGAGCGATGTCTTTCCCGTCGAACTGTACTCAGGATGCTCGGATTGGCTGGCTGGAGCCTGGCAGCCGGCGGATGGGTGGAGGACGGGGCGGCGATAATTCAAGACCCGCCTCGTGGAGCCGCTCTTGAGACGTTCACCGGGCCTGGGCCTAACCCACATTGGAATTCCGTCGGGCCCTATGTGACCGAACCGCAGAAAGTGCCGCTGATTTTGCTGACGGACCGCCCCGCACAACTGGAAACGCCACGCCATTATTTCCGGACGGCCTTTACACCGAATGAGGCGTTCTATGTTCGCTGGCATCTCGAAGGGATTCCCAACCGCGTGGACCTGAAGCAATGGAAATTGCAGGTGGAGGGAAATGTCAAAAAACCGCTGGCTCTAAGCTACGCAGACCTGACGGAGAAGTTCCAGCCGGTTTCCGTGGCCGCGGTAAACCAGTGCGCCGGCAACAGTCGCAGCCGCTTGCAGCCCCGTGTGCCGGGGGCGCAGTGGGGAAACGGAGCGATGGGCAACGCCCTCTGGACCGGCATTCGTCTCCGCGAAATTATGGACCTTGCCG
>Ga0210400_10002178_pt1 | contig 18496 bp, 11 predicted proteins | sample IncBWH26MmetaG_FD_155456 | JGI IMG/M metagenome (GOLD analysis project Ga0210400, IMG submission 155456) | Forest soil microbial communities from Barre Woods Harvard Forest LTER site, Petersham, Massachusetts, United States - Inc-BW-H-26-M | ecosystem: Environmental > Terrestrial > Soil >...
TCTCTGCTCGGAGCGGCCTCGGTCGATCCCGCAGGCAACGCGTATCTGGCCTGGGCTTCCTACTCAAAAGCGGGCGGAGCGCGGGGCGCGGTGAACCTGTATGTTGCAAAGTCGGTGGATGCGGGCAAGGGCTGGAGTGCGACTCTGCTCGACGTTTCAGCGGCCGCGCCCGGCTGCAAGGGCGAGGAATGTGGCGAGGCCTTTCTCGGCGCGCAGATCGCTCTGACGTCCGATCCCGACGGAACTCTCTACGCGCTCTGGAGCGCAGGCAGCGCGCCCATGGGGCCACAGCGCATTTACTTCTCATCGTCGACCAATGGCGGGGAGAACTGGTTGCCACGGATCGGCGTTTCCTACGCCGAGCCTGGAGTGGAACATGCTTTCCCGGCGATTGTGGCAGGGAACACGGGCGACGTCCGCGTGGCCTGGATGGATAAGCGCAACTCTTCCCGCAACTCTGCGTTTTGGAACACATACTATCGGAGTTCGAGCAACGGAGGCGCGACCTGGGGGGAGGAGATTCGGCTCTCAGGCTACGTTCCGGGCTATCGTTATATAACCACGGACGGATTCCGTTTTCCTTTTGGCGATTACTTCGGACTAGCGATCGACAACCACGGGGACACGCATGTGGTATGGGGCGAAGGGCTGAACTATCAGTCGCCGGGGTCAATCTGGCACGCCAGTGGACGATAACGGTAATGTAGCGACGGGCGTCTCGCCCGTCTGGCATGATGCCGGCCGGGTGCGCAAGCCCCCCGTCTCTACGGGAATTTGAATTTTAGTCAGTCAGCAGACCACCGGTCAGGTCACTGAGGCGCTCGATGCGATGTTCGCGGCAGTAGACGCTCAGGTCCTCGACCAGCGTTTCGGTCGCGACTGGATCGAAGTAACTCGCGGTTCCCACCTGCACGGCGCTTGCTCCTGCCAGCATGAATTCCACTACGTCCGCCGGGGCGCTGACTCCGCCCATACCGATCACCGGAATCTTTACCGCGTGAGCGGCGTCGTAGACCATGCGCAACGCAATGGGCTTGATGGCCGGGCCGGAGAGGCCGGCAGTTACATTGGCAATTCTCGGGCGGCGCGTTTCCGCATCAATCGCCATGGCGAGAAAGGTGTTCACCAGGGAAATGGCATCGGCGCCCGCTTCCTGGGCAACATACGCCATCTGCGCGATCGAGGTTACGTTGGGCGAGAGTTTGACGATGATCGGCCGCGACGCCACGCGCTTCGCGGTCCGCACGACTTCGTCGAGCAGGTGCGGATCGCTGCCGAACTGAACGCCGCCATGTGCCGTGTTCGGACAAGATACGTTAATTTCGTATGCCGCGATGCCTTCGCCCTGATTGAGGATCTCAATCGTTTGCTCGTAATCCGCACGGGTGTAGCCGAAGACGTTCGCGAACACGACCACATTTTTCTTCTCCCGCAACGCCGGGAGTTTTTCCGCGAGGAAGGCCGGGGCGCCAATATTCTGCAGCCCGATGGCATTCAGCATTCCCGCAGCGGTTTCAAACAGACGCGGTGGCGGATTTCCGGTCATCGGCTCCTTGGAGAGGCCTTTGACGACGAATCCGCCGAGCCGGTCGAGATGCACGATGTCTTCGAATTCGATGCCATAGCCGAACGTGCCAGAGGCGGCGATGATCGGATTCTTCAACTCGATGCCAGCGAAACTTACCGTCAAGTCCGGATTGCCAATCGGCGTCATTGGGCTGCCCCGGCAGGCGTGACGGCGGATGGTGTCGCGGATGGCGCGGCGGAATGACGCGGAGGCTGTAGCGCCTCGGTCAGCACTCGTCCCGTGGCTTCGGCGGGCGCATTGATTCCAAGCAGGGAGGCGAGCGTTACCGCAAGATCGACCGGCTCAGCGTGCGTCCGGTAGGTTCCGGGCTGGAAGGCGAGGCCATAGAAGGCGAGCGGTACATGGGTATCGTATGAGAAAGGCGTCGCGTGATCGGTACCCTTCGTGATTCCGACGTGAAATGGGCTGGGAATTCCGATCACATACCATCCGCCTTCGGGCGAGTAGCTGTGGGCGTAGCGCCGGCCGACTTCGGTGGCCGGAGTTTCTCCACGCGCCAGTTGCGACTTGGTGAAGTATCCGGCCAGCCCTGCTTGCTTCATGGCTTCGCCCGCGTCGGCTTCGGCATCGGATTCCCTTTTTCCGGCGGGAGTTCCAGCGAAGGCGTCTTCACTCAGCCAGGCGAGCGGGTAATCGAGATCGAGGACGTAGTCGGCTTTTTTCGAGTATTTTTTGGAGAGCAGGGAATTGATCTGTTCGCGCAATGCTTTCCCGTCGAGATTGGCGGCGGGGAGGCGAAGAGTTTTTGCGAATTGTGGCAAAGGCGCGATGCCGTGATCAGCGGAAAGGGCCATCCACACGTTGGCCATCCCCACCTGATGACCGAGGAAGCCGAAGAACTCAGCCAGTGACTTATCGAGTTCAAGCGCCATGCTGCGCATTTGTGGGGAGTCGGGGCCAACCTGGTGGCCGAGAATATCGTTGGCCGAGAGGCTGATCACCAGGAGGTCCGTCGCCGCGCCCGCGCCCAGCTTCTCGTACAAAACTAGTTCCTTGGCAAACTCCAGCTGGTAATCGTTGGCGAAGGGAGTGGAGCCGACAACCTCATAAAAGCCGACCGGCTCGCCAGCTTTGTTCTTTCCTTTTCGCGGGGCGGTCGAGCCCAGGATGTTTCCATCGCTGTCTTTCCACTCGCGATTCAGGTATTTCTCCGCGCGATGGCTGCCGTTGAAATTGCGTACCCACTCGGGAAGATCAGGACGGTAGTAAGTAGACGTAATCCAGTCGCCGCTTTTGTGATCGATCCAGTAGGCGGCGTCTCCGGAAAATCCCGCGGGCAAGATCGCCGCCCGATCTTTGAGCGAGATCGCGAATACACGGGATTTGCCACCGGTGGCCAGTTTCAGTTCGTCCCCGAGCGTATCGCTCATCAGGTTATGTGGCGATGCGCCCGGCCCATTTTCGCCAGTGCCGCCGACAAGTTTTGTGTTTTCGTCCTCGACCGACGTTACGCGCTTCTTTTTCGCGGGGTCCCACCATTCGTTCGCAACGATGCCGTGTCCGCTGGAGTAGCTTCCGGTGAAGAGGGTGGCGTGTCCGGGAGCGGTGCGGGTGTTGGCGTAGTCATAGTTGCAGTCGGTGAAATAGGCGCCGCGGTCGAGAAACACGCGGAAGCCGCCGTCGCCGAACTGGTCGCGATAGCGTTCCAGATAGTCGCCGCGGAACTGGTCAATCACGATAACGACCACGAGCTTGGGACGGGCGTTGTAAGCGGAGGCGAACGCCAAGGGGATCGAAACAAGCAACAGCAACGCCACGGACAGAGAGCGGGGAAGTCTCATCGCGACTTAGTTTACAGGATAGGCAAGGCTCACGTAGGGACAGCCGCCCTCGGCTGTCCAGGCGAACGCAGTTCGCCTGGGTTCTCGTTCGTCCACGTCGTGCTCAACGGCGGGGGGGCTTTGCCCCGCTGGACAGCCGAGGGCGGCTGTCCCTACGTGAGCCAGTGGGCCATCCACATGCACGGAATCGCGTTTTTCAGCTAAAGTTAACAGCAGATGCTCGATCTGAATTTTGTTCGTGACAACCTCGCGCTGGTGGAAGAAAAATTGCGCCAGCGCGGAATGAATCCGGCGGAAGCCTTGAAAGACTTTCGCGTCATCGATGCCCAGCGGCGGCAGGCGATCACCGCTGCGGAAACTTTGCAGGCTCAACGCAATCGCGCTTCCGAGGAGATCGCCAAGCTCAAGAAGAGCGGGCAGGACGCCTCGAAACAGATCCTCGAAACGAAAGTACAGCACGAATGGATTGTGAAGAACAAAAAATTGGCGGCGGAACAAGAAGCGCGCCTGCGCGAAATTCTGACGTCGCTTCCGAATCTTCCCCACGCCAGTGTGCCGGTGGGATCAAGCGCCGAAGATAACGTGGAAGCCCGCCGCTGGGGCACGCCGCCGCAGTTCGATTTCAAGCCCAAGCCGCATTGGGAATTGGGCGAACAACTTGGAGTCCTCGACCTGGAGCGCGCCGCCAAAGTGTCAGGCGCTCGCTTCGCCGTATACTGGGCGCTGGGTGCGCGACTGGAGCGGGCGCTAGCCAACTTCATGCTCGATCTGCACACCCGAGAACACGGTTACACGGAAGTTCTTCCGCCGTACTTGGTCAACTCCGATTCCATGTACGGTACCGGGCAGTTGCCCAAATTTGAGCAGGATTTGTTTAAAGTTGCGACCAATAAATGGGAAATCGATCCGAGCCAGAAACCAACGATCGGTGCCACGGTCTATTCGGAAGACGAAAATCTAGATTACATTTACACAGTGGTAAAAATCGACGCTGACACTCGTACTGTAGATCTCGAAGCATACTTTGATGATGCGGGACGAATTGTAGAATCCAAGGTTCCTTGGAGCAAGCTTCTTTATGCCCGCAATCTCTGGTTGATTCCAACGGCCGAAGTGCCGGTAACGAATCTCTATCGCGACGAAGTGCTCGACGCCGCGCGCTTGCCGGTCAGCCTGACCGCCTACACCCCGTGTTTTCGTAGCGAAGCGGGTTCCTACGGCAAAGATGTACGCGGCATCATCCGCCAGCATCAGTTCCAGAAAGTCGAACTGGTAAAGTTCTCGCGTCCGGAGACTTCGTACGACGAACTCGAGAAGCTGACCCGCGATGCTGAAACCGTGCTGCAGAAATTAGGCCTCCACTACCGCGTGGTCACCTTGTGTACCGCCGATATGGGATTCTCTTCGGCCAAGACTTATGACATTGAAGTCTGGCTGCCCGGACAGAATCTTTTTCGCGAGATTTCTTCGTGCTCAAACTTCGAAACGTTTCAGGCACGGCGGGCGAATATCCGCTACCGTCCCGAGGGAAAGAACAAGACCGAATTCCTGCACACCTTGAACGGCAGCGCGTTGGCTGTCGGTCGTACATGGGTTGCCATTCTGGAAAATTATCAGCAAGCAGATGGCAGCGTTCGCATTCCCGAGGCGCTGCGACCTTACATGGGCACCGACCATATATCAGCCGGTGTCCGGTAGAGATGCGGATTGCCGCGTCTCCCGCATTGCCCGGGCCAGTGCGAGAGAGACGGGGCTGCCTCCGTCTCTACGTTGCAATAATCAGGAGATTTGATATCCCATGAATTCCCAAATACACTGGCAGCGATCTGAAACTGCCTCGCCGGCGCTCGAAAGCGCCGTCTCTCCCATGGGCGCAATCTGGCGCACAATCCGCGGATACATTCTTTGGTCGTATGAGCGGGGTAGCCTGCACTATGACATCATGGTCACACTGATTCTCCTCTTTGTTTTTATTTCGCCGCACTTCCTCAATTTCAAGGACAAACCGGTCGAGCGTAATCCGCATCTTACCGGCGTGATCGTGATTCCCGGCGAGAAGGGAGAGCTCATCTATCAGATTCAAGCCTCGGCGGTGAATGCTGCTGACGGCGGAGATGTTCGCCGGCAGTTGGAGCGGATCATCGAACCCATCTCCGGGGCGGTGAGTATCACACGGTACGAGACGGTCCAAGACGCCTCCGGACACGCGCAGAGTTACAAAGTCTGGGTGGAAAAAGAATAGAAAGAATAGAGCTGGTCAAAAACGGTTTCATAATAATGAGAGCTGCGCTCAAAACAGAGTTACTGAAGACGCTGGTTGTCGGCTGGCTGTTGATAGCGGCAGCGTGGCCGCAGAGCGATTCCGCTGGTCTCGACCGTGTTCTCACTCAGATGGACACAGCAGCGAAGAACTTCCGAACTACTGAGGCCAAGGTCGTCTGGGATCAATACCAGAAGGTCATCAACGAAACCGAGACGCAGAAGGGGAGGATTTATTTCCGGCGTGAAGGGGGCGAAATACAGATGGCTGCCGACTTCGTCGAACCCGACCGGAAGTACGTCATCTACAGCGGCGGCAAGCTTCAGGTCTATCAGCCCAAAATCGATCAGGTCAACGAATACAGTCCGGGCAAGAATCGCAGCGACATCGAGAGTTTTCTCGTGCTCGGCTTCGGCGGCAGTGGGCACGCCCTGCTCAAGTCTTACGACGTGAAGTTTTTGGGGACAGAGACGGCGAATGGCATCGAAGCCGAGAAGCTGGAGTTGATTCCGAAGTCTGCCCGTTTAAAAAACAATATCGCGCGCATCCTGCTCTGGATCGACCCGGCCCGCGGAGTTTCGGTGCAGCAGCAATTCTTCGAACCCAGCGGTGACTACCGCATGGCGAAATATTCCGACATACAGATCAACCAAAAACTTCCGGACAACGCTTTTAAGCTGAGGATAACCGGGAAAACGAAGTTTATCTCTCCGCAAGGGTGACTTTGCGAGAAAGATCAGGCGAGAATTGGAACCAACAGAAACAAGCTGAAAAAGAGCAGCAGGGGCTATATACTGCACGAGAAGCTAGGAAAGTTGAGTTCGCATGGCCAAAGTGTTTACCATCACTGTTCCTCCGGATATGTCGCGCAAGAAGCGTGAACGCACCGCCGACCCCCGCTACGTTGACGGCCAGAAAATGCTGGTCGAGGCGATGAAGTATTTGGCGAAGGCCGATCCGGTGGCCAATCGCGAGGCCGTCGAACTGCTGTCTGAACACGTCCGCACGCGTTTCCGCATGACCGACTCGCCGCTAAGCTAAGAATCGGCTTTCCTTCCGCAGTCTTCTTCGTCCATTACGAAATGACTTGCCATGGACGACTTGCGTCTTTTTCATCACAATTGACTGCAGGTCATTCCAAGCGCTCTCTGATTGTGTTGACTTTCTCGCGATCAGCACTAAACTTGTTTCCCAACCAGCATCTACAGTCACGGCCAGATTCTCCGAGGGGGCATGACATGCGGTCACTGTGGGGTTTCTCTGTCGTTGGTTCACTCCTGTTGGTCTGTTTGAGCTTTCCGAGTCTGGCGCAGACCATCACCGGCACAATTTCGGGCGACGTCACCGACGCGTCCGGAGCAGTAATTGCGGGTGCGACCGTCACCACCGAAAACCTCGGGACCAATCAAAGGCGAACCGCGACGACAAGCAAAAGCGGCAATTTCGACGTTCCCGATCTTGCCATTGGCAAGTACAAAGTCAGTGCCACGGCGGAGGGTTTCAAAACTGGGATGCAGACGGTTGAAGTGCTAACCGGCGCGGTTTCCCGCGCTGAATTCAAACTGCCGGTCGGGCAGCGAACGGAAACGGTCGAAGTGGAAGGCAGCGCGCCGTTGATCGATCTCTCTCCCAACGAAAACAACTACGTGGATAGCGAAAAGATCGAGAATCTCCCCATCAATGGCCGCGACTTCAACTCATTTTTGGCAATGACGCCGGGAGTGCAACGCGATCCAGGTGGTGGATTCCTCGCGGTCAGCATTAACGGGTCCCGGACCACGTCGAACAACTACTTCATCGACGGCCTCTATAATAACGACCGTTACTACGGCGACTCGGCCATCAACCAAACGGGCGTTCTCGGTATTCCGGCGGTTACCTTTCCGCCGGAAGCGATTGAGGAGATGAGCGTGCAGGAGACGCCCTCCGCTGAATTCGGCGTCAAAGGCGGCGCCCCAATCCTGCTGAGCATGAAGAGCGGCACGAACACCTGGCATGGCGGGGCGACCTGGATCAATCACAGCGGGATTGGCGACGCCGATAATTTCTTTGCGAATCCCCATGGCGATTGCAGCGGACCAGCCGATTGCAGGCCCACGACCATCCACAACAATCAGTTCCATGTAAACACCGGCGGGCCCATCATAAAGGACAAAGCATTTTTCTTTCTGTTCTACGAAGGGCAGCGGGACATATCGGAAGCGGTGAAGACCAGGCAAGTTCCGACCCAGGCGGCAGTTGACGCGGCGGTGGCGGACATTGCTGCTAACGGTCTCAACATCGATCCGGTGGGACAAACACTCATGAACTACTTTCCCGTTGACCAGAATCCCGGCGATCAGGGAAATCCTAACGGCGTCGGGAGTTATACGCAACGCACCCCGAGCACGGCCAGCAATAACGAGTTTGGTGTCAAGTTCGATTACAAAGTGAACAATTCTAATTCGATTGCTGTTCGCTACATTTTCGGGGACAGCTTCCAGAATGCTCCGCCATTCGCCGGTCTCCCCCCGAATCCAGCTTTTCAGCAGAACCTCTTCAACTCGACCGCGGCCACGCGCGCACAGATGGCGGGAGTAAGTTGGACTTCAAATTTTGGGAATAACAAGATACTGGAGAGCCGCCTCGGCTACACCAGGTTTTCCCAATTGATCGACGTCAACAACAAGATCGATCCCAAAACTCTGGGAGTTGACACGGGTCCACTGGGCGCCGCCGATTTCGGAATTCCCTACGTTTACATGTATCACCTTGGATACGGCGGGTATATCGGGGGAGTTCAGGGGTATCCCCTGTCCACGCGGCCGGATGCAACCTACGACTGGTCCGAGCATTTCTCATGGGTAAAAGGAAATCACACCATCAAGTTGGGGGGGAATTTCCAGCGGGGCCTCAGCAACAGCATCCGGAACAACGCCCGAACCGGCCTGGCGGTCGGGTATTTCAGCTACTATGCCCCAATTCCCGGCGCTTACGGCTATGCCTCGGTGCAAAATGACGTTGAACAATTGCTGCTGGGCAAGGCCGACCTTGCCGATCGCAGCTTCGGCGACACCCATCGGCATATCACGCAAAATAGTGTTGGCTTCTACGCTCAGGATTCCTGGAAGATCAAGCCCCGCCTGACGCTGAGTTACGGATTGCGGTATGAAATCAATGGGACCGTGCGCGATATCAACAACCTGGAAGCAATCTTCGACCCGGTGCGTGGTTATCTTAAGGTAGGAACAGACGTCGGCGGAATCCACCACGTGGACTACAAGGATTTTGGACCGCATGCCGGGGTTGCGTGGGATGTTTTTGGAAATGGCAAGACGGCATTTCGCGCGGGTTACTCCCTCTCCTTCGATGTGGCGAACTTCGCGGCATTCGCTTCCCCCTACTCCTTTGCCCATGCGCATACTGGGGTTTTCGACCAGAAAAACCTTGGAGTTTTTGGTGTCTCCAACGCATCGGACGTAGGCGGAGGCAGCGGGTCGGCGCTTCCTCCCACCGATCCGGGCGCTTCATGCTATGACCCGGTTCAAAGAGCCGGCGATTACATCTGTTTCGATTCGGCGACCAATGGACCACTTTTTAGTCCTACACCCGTTCCACCGTTTAACGCTTTTGACGTCGCGCAGAATATCAAGACTCCCCGCTACCACAACTTCAACGTCAGCATTCAGAACGAACTATTCAAGAACAATGTCTTGACCCTTACTTATTCGGGTCAGCGTGGGCGCGACTTGGTCATCTACTACGACCAGAACGCGTCGCCGATCGGGAGTCTGAACCAGGCGGAGGACGCCGTGTGTTCGTCGGAGTCAGAGTGCGATCTACGCCGGCCATTGTTTGGCACCTTCCCGGACCTCCGGCATCTGATCACTGCAACGAATCAGGGCACTTCCAAGTACGACAGCATGCAGGTGTCGTATAACCAGCGAGGCTGGCATGGCCTGGATACGCAGTACAACCTGACTTGGAGCAAGTGTATCGATCTGAATTCCTCGAACCGAGGCGGACAGGGGGACTACCCGCAGATCAACAACGACAATCCCGTGGGTAGCACCGCATTGGCGCACCCGAATTTTCAGGATGGCCGCGGACTCTGCGACCAGGACGTGCGGCTCAACTTCAATATAGCCGGAGTTTACGAACTTCCCAGCATTCGGCGGCTGGGACATTTCGTCGGCAGTGGATGGCAATTGAGCACCGTTTATACCGCGTTAACCGGGCATCCCTTCAGCGTCTTCAAGAACGGCGGCAGTGATCCGTCTGGTCAGGGGCTTTCCGGTACAAGCGTTCGAGGGAGCTTCAACGGGGATCCCATCGTCATCAATGATCGCAGTACGACGAACTATGTCTCAAATGGCTTCGTGACGCCAGGCGCGGGAACGGTGGGCAACACTCCGCGCAACTTTCTGACCGCGCCGGGACTGAGCCAGTGGGACGTGACTCTCGCTAAGAACACAAAGATCAACGAAAGACTGACCGTCCAACTTCGCTGGGAGGTATACAACGTTCTGAACCGGGCGAACTACTCGCGATTCGCCCTGGACAATGGCATTAACAGCATCACCTTCGGCACGATCTCTGCGACGCCTGATGTTGTTGCCGGCAATCCGGTAGTCGCCCAGGGTGGCCCCCGAAACATGAACCTGGGGCTCAAGATTACGTTCTAGAGTTACAACGAAACCAACCCGGGAGTCTGGCTATGCTAGACTCCCTTTTTCGTATGCGGTCATTTCGGGTTCTGGCAGTGCTGCTGATTCTTGGCGTGTGTCTTGCCGCACAGTCGCCTCGTTCTTCTCGCAAGCCCGCTGGGGCTTCGCTCGATTCCGTACATCCCAGCATCATCCTCATCACCCTCGACACCACTCGCGCCGATCGCATGGGTTTCCTCGGCTCTAAGCGCGGCCTCACTCCGAATCTCGATGCGATGGCCGGCCAAGGGGTGGCTTTCACGCGCGCCTACTCGCATGTTCCGATCACAACCGCTTCGCATACGACGATCCTTACCGGAACTTATCCGCAGTTCAATCGAGTCAACGACTTTGGTATTCCTCTATCACCGCGGCTTCCGTATCTGCCCGATCTATTGCACGCTCAGGGCTATCACACCGGAGCTTTTGTGGGTTCGCTGATTCTTGATCCGCTGGATGGGACGGCGCCCGGGTTCGATCGTGGATTCGAAGTTTACGATGCCGGCTTCCACCTGCGTCGCCACGGTATGGACCGCTACAAGTCGGTCGAGCGTCGTGCAGGCGAGGTCGTGAATCATGCGCTGGCTTGGCTCAGTCAGTTGCCGAATGGGCCGTTCTTTCTGTGGGTACACCTTTATGACGCGCACGATCCTTACGATCCGCCGCCTCCATTCAAGGCGCGGTTCGGCGCGCAGCCTTATGACGGCGAAATTGCTTATGCCGACTCGGCCGTGGGCAAATTGCTGGACGAGATCCGCAAGCACGGGCTTTATGACGAGACGCTGATCGCGGTGATGGCGGACCACGGCGAGTCGTTGGGCGCGCACGGCGAGAATACGCACGGAATTTTTCTCTACGACGAGACGCTACACGTGCCCCTGCTGTTCAAATTGCCGGCCTCACATGCCGCGGGTAAACGGATCGACGCGCGTGTACGTCTGGTGGATGTGGCGCCCACCATTCTGCAAGAGGCTGGACTGCCGGTACCGAACGAAATGCAGGGTGAGTCGTTGTCAGCGATGATGATGACGAAGCCGGCAGCAGACTCTCATGGTGCTGGAGCAGCGGAGGAGGAGCGGTCCGCCTACGCCGAGACCGACTATCCGCATCGCGCTTTTGGTTGGAGTTCCCTGCGCGCCCTGCGTTCGGGGAAGTATCTCTACGTTCGCGCACCGCAGCGCGAACTGTATAACCAGGTCATCGATCCCGAGAACGGGCGCAACCTGGCAGCCGGAGCGAAGGCTGTCGCCGATACACTGGCAGCCCAACTGGATGCTTTTCGATCGCGAACGAGCCAGACGCTGGTCGAGCTGTCCAAACCCGATGCCGAGCAGACGCAGAAGCTGCAAGCGCTCGGTTACGTCGCTTCCAATGCGGCGGAGTCGCACGACGACGAGAAGCTCACCGGAGTCGATCCCAAGACCAAGATCGAGGTTTCCAACCTGCTGCATGACGCGATGTTCGATGTCGAGGATGCTCGCTACCAGGAGGCCGTCCCGCTGCTGAAGCGTGTTCTGGCGGAAGAGCCGAACATGCCCGTCGCGAACATGCAATATGGAATGGCGCAGGCGCGTTTGAAGAATTATGCCGAGGCGATTCCTCCGCTGCAGAAAGCGTCTCAACTGCTTCCCGACAACGGCATGGGACGCTACGAGCTTGGCCTGGCGTTGTTTGAGACGGGCGACTGGAAGGGTGCGGCCCCGCAGTTTGAGGCGGCAGTGGTGCGTGCGCCGAAGTGGGCGGACGCTCAGTTCTCGCTGGCGGCCGTCTATGCTCGCATCGATCGCGTGCCGGAGGCGATGGAGCATCTCGATACTTGCCTTGGACTCAGCCCCGATCATTACCGCGCGAATCTGCTTCGTGGACGGCTGCTGTCGTTGCTGGGCAAATCTTCGGAAGCCTTGCCCAATCTGCAGAAGGCGGCCGCGGTCGAGCCTGACTCACGGGAGGCGCATCTGTTCCTTGCGGATGCTTACGCTCAGCTCGGGCAGTCAGCAGAGGAAAAGATCGAGAGAGCTCGGGCAGAGAAGGCGAAGGCTCCGGCTCGTTAAGCGACTTAAGAATGCGTAGGGGCAGCCGCCCCGGACAGCCGAGGGCGGCTGTCCCTATGCGAGAACAATGACGACGCAAGCACAATGATGGCGGGATAACATTCCAGCGTGTAGCGCGGCTCCGGATTCTCCAGCGTTCCCAGAAATGCCGAGCGCAGCAACAGGAAGCTGATCAGCAATCCGGCCCGGCGAATTCCTGACGGCATACGTGCTTGCCTTCGAACCAGCGCCAGCAGCGCCCCCGCCACATAAGTCAGGTTCAGCAAGCCAAATCCTACAGCCATGACGGACTGCTTCTTGTCGTCATGGAATTCCCACCAGCGCACGTCGGGAGGAAGGAGCTCGGTTCGAGGGCGGAGCCACATGTCCGCTACGCGCAGCAGGGGCAGTACAAAGTAGTAGCGAATGGGATGGGCGCGAATGCGATTTGCTGCCAGGTTGCCGAAGCGTGCATCCAGCTCCTGAGTCATGTCCTGCGACTGGTTGTAGTCCGCGATCACGGCCAGCGTTTCGTCCCTTTGCGCCGAATTATCGATGCCGCGCGATGGCAATTTCTCCGGGTCAATCTTGTCGCCGGGAACGTTCCAGTAGATTTCTTCCACCGACGCGTAGTCAGCGATCCAGGTTTTGACCCAGCGATTGAAACCGCGGGGAACGAGTTCATCCGTCTCGTTGGCGTATCGCGGAGCCAGCGGCTGGAAATGACGGAGCGTGCGAAAATTACGAATGGTCCATGGAGCAAGCGGCGCCAACGCAATTACGACGACGATGATTCCAGAGACTACAATGTCAGCGGCGTTTTTCTTGACCGCGCGATGCCTCCACGCCAAGATCCCCAGATAAAGCACGACCGCTGTCAGCAGGATGCCGCCATCAGGACGCAGCAAAATGCAGGCCGCAATCGCCGCGCCGGTCGCGGCCCAGAACTTGCGGTAACTCTGGTCGAGCGCGCCGCTCTCCGCCCGAGTCTCTGCCCGAGCCGCAGGCATTCGATTCAGCGCCGCGGCCGCGCAATCGAGAGCAAGCGCGGTAAAGAAGATCTCCAAAGTTTCGGTGAGCACGGCGGCGGCATAGTTCGCGAGGAACGGGCACAGCGCCGCGAGCGCAAAAGCCATTCTCCCCGCGCGTTCGGAAACCGTCCGGCGGGCGAGGTCGGCAACGATGAGGCAGGTTGCCAGGTCCACCAGAATCTGCGTCAGCATGACGGCTTTGAAGTTGCCGACTCCAAACAGCCAGAAGATTCCGGCGAGAAAAGCAGGATATCCCGGCAGCCGCGTGTCGGTTGGCAGGATTTGTTTCTCCGGATGGCCGCCTTGGGTCTGGCCGTAGACGCCGTGCTGCAGCCAGTTGGTGGCGAGGTTAGCGTAAATGTGGGAGTCATCCGTGATTGCCGGGAATTGAAAGAAGAAAATTAGTCGCAAGCCCAGGGCGGCCAGCGTGGTACCCAGAAAAAACCAGCGATGTTCACGGACCAGGGCGAGCACGTTGGGAATATATCGCGAATCGCGCGATTTTCATCGCAGCATACCGAAAGCCGACCTCCCAGTCCGACAAGGAAGTCCACTGACCTGAGAACTGAGAACTGAGAACTGGGTTTGACCCCCTGCGCCTCTCACCTTAGGATGAAGGAACCACGACCAGATGGCGAAACAGGTTTTCTTAGATCCCAAGCAAGCGCGCTGGAGGCGGATTCGCCGCGTTCTCGACGTGGCCGCCCTGGCTTTTTCGTTGCTGGTGATCTTTTTCATCTACAGCGCCTTGCGCGGCGAGCCTCTGCCGGACCTTTCCTGGCTTACGGAAAAGCGTCCTTACCACGCTTTGAAAGAAAACGAAAAGGTGAAAGCGCGCGAGAAACGCCGCCTGGCTACTCTGGCCCGCGCCGGACACCGCCGCCAACCCCGCAAAGCTCCTTCCCAACTCACGCTGAACTCGCAGCAAGGAGTTCGGGCCGCCTTCTACGTTTCCTGGGACACGGCCAGCTTCTCTTCTTTGCGCGAGTACGCGCGCCAGCTTGACCTGCTCTTCCCGACCTGGCTGCAGGTTTTGAGCGCGGACGGTCATCTGCAAGCCGTGAATACGGAAACGAACACCATGTTCGACGTGATTCAAGGCCAAACGGTCCATCCGGTGGACGAAAAAGTAATGCCGTTTCTGAAGACGGAAGGCACCAACATGGAAGTTTTTCCGGTGGTGCAGAACTTTGACGGCACCGACTTTGTTCCGGGCGTTGGTGGTTTCCTGAACAGTAAGGAAGCTCGCGCCAGATTTCGGCGCGAGATCGGACTTTTTCTTGCCTCCGATCGTTATCGTGGTTTGATGGTCGATTTCGAATCTTTCCCGAAGAAAGCACAACCAGGATACGTGGCTCTGCTCAATGAACTCTCGTCCGACCTGCATGCCAAGGGCATGAAGCTCTACGTCAGCGTCCAGGTGCGGAACGAGGATTATGACTACAAAGCCATTTCATCCGCCGTGGATGGAGTCGTCATCATGAACTACGACGAGCACTATCCCGGCGGAACGCCTGGCGCCGTTGCGTCGCAGGATTGGTTCTCGGCCAACCTAGAGTCTGCCGTCAAGATGATTCCGAAAGAGAAGCTGATCTGCGCCATCGGCAACTACGGCTATGACTGGGTCGAGCGGCCAAAAACAAAGAAAGGGAAGCTGCCGCCGGGAGTGGCGGACAAGAGCGTTTCCGTGCAGGAAGCCTGGATCGGGTCGCGCGATTCCGAAGAAGACATTGATTTTGACGGCGACGCGCTTAACCCGCACTTCAGCTACCGCGACGACGATAACCTCCGTCACGACGTGTGGTTCCTGGACGCGGTGACCGCCTTGAACGAGATGCGTGCCGCCCAGACACTCGGCATTCAGACTTTCGCCTTGTGGAGGCTGGGCTCGGAAGACCGCTCCCTGTGGCGGGTGTGGGATACGCCCGGAGAGGCCAATGCGTCCAATCGATTGAAAGACGTTCCTCCTGGCCAGGACGTCGATATGGAGGGTAGCGGCGAAATCCTGCACATCGAGGCCCGGCCTACCAATGGCCAGCGCGATTTAAACATTGACAAGCAGACCGGACTCATCGACTTCGAAACCTTCACGAGTCTGCCCGAGCCCTATCGTGTGGCGCGCTATGGCTTCAGCAAAAACCGACTCGCCATGACCTTCGACGACGGTCCTGACCCAGCATGGACTCCAAAAATTCTCGATATTCTCAAGCACAAGCACGTGCCGGGAACATTCTTCCTGATCGGAATCGAGGCTGAAAAGTTCAGCGGTTTGACCCAGCGCGTTTATCGGGAGGGTCATGAAATCGGGAACCATACCTTCACTCATCCCGATATCAGCTCGATTGGCACCGGCTACATGAAAGTGGAGCTGAACCTTACCGAGCAATTGTTCGCGAGCCGCCTGGGTATTCGCACAATAATGTTCCGTCCTCCGTACTCGGTCGATGCGGAGCCCGACACGGAAGACCAAGTGCGGCCGCTTGAGCTCACGCAAAACATGGGCTATATCACGATCGGCAATAAGATCGACCCTAAGGACTGGAGCGACGTGCCAGCGCTCTCGCCGCAAGAAATCGCCGCTGCCGTGCTGGACCATCTGCCACCCTGCAAACCGAACGATCAGAAATGCGGCAACATCATTCTTTTGCACGATGGCGGGGGTAACCGGGAAAGGACGGTGCTGGCGCTCCCGCTGATTATCGATGGCGCACGCGCCCGCGGATTTGAGTTTGTCCCCGTGTACCAACTGATGGGGAAAACGAAAGCGGATGTCATGCCGCCGCTCCCGGCCAATCAGTATTGGTCCGCTCGACTGAATTGGATCGGCTTCTGGATCGCTAGCGCGACGATGACGGCCATCACGGTCATTTTTTTCTTGGGTGACATCCTGATGACCGGGCGCCTGATTTCAGTCGGCGTCCTCGCCATCTATGACCGTCTCCGCTCACGCGTGTATGGAACGCCCGAGCAGATTGCGGCCTACCGGCCTCGGGTCGCGGTTCTCATCCCTGCTTATAACGAGGAGAAGGTCATCGAACGCACCATCCAGGGCGCGCTCGATTCCGACTATCCCAATCTGCACGTGATCGTCATCGATGATGGATCCAAGGATCGTACTTTGGAAATCGCCCGTCGTGCGTTTGCAGCCGAAGAAACTGCCGGCAGAGTATTGATTCTCACCAAACCCAATGGCGGCAAGGCCGAGGCACTTAACTTTGGACTTGAGCACATCGGCGATGCAGAAATCTTTGTCGGCATCGACGCCGATACTATCATTGCTCCCGACGCAATCATCCGCATGGTGCCGCATTTTCTTAATCTGAAAGTTGCCGCCGTGGCCGGCAACGCCAAGGTTGGGAACCGCGTGAACTTGTGGACGCGTTGGCAAGCACTCGAATACATCACCAGCCAGAATTTCGAGCGGCGAGCGCTCAATACCATGGGTGCGGTGAGCGTGGTGCCGGGCGCGATCGGGGCCTGGCGCGTCACGGCGGTTCGCGAAGCGGGCGGCTACCATGTAGATACCGTCGCCGAAGACGCCGATCTAACCATGGCGCTGCTGCGCAACGGATATCGCGTTGAGTATGAAGACCTGGCGCTCGCTTTCACCGAGGCTCCGACGAATGCCAACGCACTCATGCGGCAGCGGTTCCGCTGGTCGTTCGGGATTCTGCAGGCCGTCTTTAAGCATCGCGGCGTTTTCGCGCGCAAGGGCGCTCTGGGGTTCGTCGCCCTTCCGAACATCCTCATCTTCCAGATTTTGCTTCCGTTGGTCTCGCCCTTCATTGACCTGATGTTTGCAGGCGGAGTGATCTGGTATTTCGTTCAGAGTTACTTTCATCCTGAATCGAACGATCCGGCCAGCTTCCAGCGGTTGCTGATCTTCTTCGGCGCATTTCTGGTGATCGATTTCATCGCCTCGGCGATTGCGTTCGCATTGGAGCGCCGACGTCCGGAAGCCCGCGAAGACGCCTGGCTGCTTAGCCAAGTGTGGTTGCAGCGCTTTGCCTATCGCCAGGTATTTTCTCTAGTTCTGTTCCGGACCCTGAAACGTGCTATCCAGGGCCGCCCTTTCGCCTGGGACAAACTCGATCGCACCGCTGCCGTTAACTATGTTCCCGCCGAGCGCCGGGATTCGGTCAAGGTCTAGACTCGAAAGTTTCACGATGGTGACAAGTGTGGTGGCGGGCGGCTCGCCGCCAAATGCGTGCAGCACCAGCACCCTCTGAGCTGCTAAAAGACTAGGTTTCGTATCAGGGCAGCGCTTCAGCGATGCCGAAAGCCTTTCGAAAGCAGACGCCCCTTCAGGGGCTGCCCGCCGTCGGAATATCGAGCTTCTCCGCAGCCGGTTTGGAACGCGAGTCACGTCTAGAATGCCGCATCATGCTCTAAATTGGGGCTGTCTTGGGGCCGTCTCTGAGCCGGACTCTAGGAGGTATCTAGTTCCTACCGGTGTTACTTCGGTAATCGGGGCTTCTTTTGGGGTATTTTCCGTGATATAACCCCGATAGCTGCTCGTCAGGCTTTGGGCTGGGAATTCCGTGGTTTTCTGGCTTTAGGTTGAACCGCAAAGCCAGGGCAGAGGAGGGGTCGTGTCCGAAGCGCGTACAGGGAAAAGGTTTCCGCTACAATTGCCGATCAAGATTCATAAGGAAGATACCGCGGTTGACACCAGCGGGATAACCGGCAATCTGAGCGCCGCCGGCGTGTACATCCGCGCCGACGCTTCGCTTGAGGTCGGCTCACCAGTAGAGTTTGAGATCACGTTGCCGCCGGAAGTAACGGGCGGCAAGGAAGATGTTGTGATTCAGTGCCGCGGCCGCGTAGTGCGGACCGACGAGCCCAATGCCAGCGCCGAGTCCGGGGACAGCCGGGGCGTCGCTTGCGTAATCGATTCTTACGAATTCGTTCGCAATAGTTAACCGGGAGCGCGAACCATGCTAAAGCTTATTCTGGCCGACAATCAGGCGATTTTTCGCGCTGGCATCGCCAAGGTGCTGGCCGTAGAAGACGAAATGCGCATAGTGGCCCAGGCGCAGACTGCCGAGCAGATGTTCATGGCGCTCGACAAATTTCGCGCCGCCGTGCTGATCATTGCCGGAGGGTTTCACTCCGATTTCA
>Ga0210400_10002179_pt1 | contig 18495 bp, 8 predicted proteins | sample IncBWH26MmetaG_FD_155456 | JGI IMG/M metagenome (GOLD analysis project Ga0210400, IMG submission 155456) | Forest soil microbial communities from Barre Woods Harvard Forest LTER site, Petersham, Massachusetts, United States - Inc-BW-H-26-M | ecosystem: Environmental > Terrestrial > Soil >...
AGGTAAAGGAAGCTGCCGCCCGTGGCGTTCCCGAACGTGGTTGTCCCCGACACATTCAACATCCGGGTGTCCAGAAACACGCCCGCGTTCGGAATGCTCATCCCTCCGTTGGCGTTGGTTATACCCGTCCCGCTCATCGTCCCACCCGACCAATTCAGCAGACCGCTTACGGTCACGGTCGATGTTCCGGTCAACGTACCTGAGGAGAGGGTCAGCGTCGAAGTGCTTACCGCTCCACCCACGTTGCTGAAGTTCGCCGTCCCGCCATTGATGGTGAGCGCCCCGGCGCTCGTCAATGTCCCTGTAAAGTTGGCGATTCCCCCGCTCACCGTTGTCCCACCGGGAATGTTGTAGGTTCCCGTCAGGTTCGCCGTGCTGCCGCTGAAGTTCACCGTGCCTGCGCCGGTTATGCTTCCGCTCAGGGCAAAGGTTCCCCCGGCAAAGTTCAACGTTGAGCCTGTGCCCGCAGTCCAGGCCCCTCCGCAGGTTCCGCCGCAGATACCGCCACCGGAAAAGATCAGCTGCGTTCCTGCGTTGGCTGTCACCGTCCCGGTGTTATTAAATGTGGCGCTGACGGTGTCGCTGGTCCCTCCGGTCATCACAAATGTTCCCGCATTGTTGAACGTCGGTACTGCCCCGTAGTAGTAGTAAATGCCGTTTGAAGAGTTGCTGTTGCCGTTGACGATGTTCCAGGTGGCCCCCGCCAGGTTGTTCACCACCGCCCCGTTTGCCAGGTAAAGGAAGCTGCCGCCCGTGGCGTTCCCGAACGTGGTTGTCCCCGACACATTCAACATCCGGGTGTCCAGAAACACGCCCGCGTTCGGAATGCTCATCCCTCCGTTGGCGTTGGTTATACCCGCCCCGTTCATCGTCCCGCCTGACCACCTAAAAGCGCCATTCACGTCGACTTGACCCGTTCCGCCGAGAGTACCGCCGCTCACAGAGAATGGTCCGCTAGCCGTAAGTTGCCCGTTAATCGCCAGCGTTCCGCCAGTGACGCTGATGGAATTGGCTACGGAACTGTTGGTGATGTTCAACGGGCCGGCGGAAACAATCAAAGTGCCCGCGCTGTTCAATGCGCTGATAACCTGATTCACCGCACTGAGCCCCGTATCAACAAGGACTGTGATGCCGGAGGGGATGCACGCCACATCGGTGCTCACGGGTAGCACACCCGTGCTCCAGTTTGTGGCTGTACCCCACGATCCATTGTTCGCGCCGATGTAATTATTCGTGCAGGCGCCAACTGTGGAATTGATCGTAGTCACATCGGAAGCCGTGTCGTTGGCGGTGTTGGTTTCGCTGCCGCCGGAAACCGTCACCGTGTTGGTCACCGAAGGTGGCGCGTTCGACGAAACATTCACGGTCAACGTGATGACCGGGTACGATGCACCGCCCGCTAGAGTGTCGGAACGAGTGCAAACAAGTGTGCTGATCGAGCAACTCCACCCCGTGCCCGTCATCGCGGTAGCCGTCAGGCTCGAGGGAAGGGAATCCGCCAGGCTCACCGTTCCCACCGTTGCGCCCGATCCGCTGTTCGTGACGGTGATCGAATACTGTGCACCACTTTGCCCCTGGGAAAAGCTTCCGTTGTGCGATTTTGTGACCGTCAGGTCAGGCACGTTTGTGCCGCTTTGCGGGGTCAAAACAAAAATGGCCAAATCGGCTTGCGGCGTTCCGCCCCCGCAACTTGCGCAAGTTGGCTGGAACCCGTTGAGCGTGGTTGCCGGTGTAGTGTTGCCAAAGAAATTGGCCGAAGCAGTTCGGCCGAGGGCATAGACCTGATGATTCGGGTCCGTGATCAAGGCGCGCACGGAATCGCCCTGTCCAGAACCGCCTACTCCGCCGCCAAGATACGTCGAAAACAAAAGCGACATATTAAAGGTAGACCCTGGACTGGGGACACTGAGCATGGAAACGAACGCATCCTGGTTTCCGACCAGCGATGCCTGCAGCGGGTTCAGTGTCGGGAAAGCAGCCGCACTGGTTTGGCCGCCCACCACGATCCGTTGTGTCGGGGGATTTCCCGGCACCGAATCAATCGCCACGGACCGCATGGAAGTGCTTCCAACACTCGTGGTGCCACCAAAATAAGATGAGGCAACCAGGCTGGCTGCGCCCGTCTTGGTTGTATCCACTACGGTAATCATGCCCGTGGTCGCACCGGTTGGGGCATTGTTCGTGGACTGAAAAGGATTCAGCAGTGGAATGTTTGTAGTGCCTCCCGAAAACACGTCACCCACCACCACCGCCATACCGTGCGCCAGATCAACCGCTCCCCCGCGGAGTCCCGTGCCTGCTCCACCAGCGATATAAGTGGAGTAGATCATTTGCGCCACTCCGCTCAGGCTTGGATCCAATACCGCAATGAACGCATTTGGGGTCGTTCCTGGAGTTCCGACAAAGGCCGTTTGAAATCCGTTGGGTCCTGCTCCGCCGTTGGTCAGGTTGAACGCCGTTGCGGAGTAGATAGTTCCCCCCACATAGATTTTGCCCGCGGCATCTATGGAGCCGACTCCGCAGCCTGCCGAAGCTCCGCTCGTGGTGCTCCCCCCGACATTCAAATAGGTCAGATAGAGAATGTTGAAAGCGCGGTCGAGTTTTGCGATGTAGCAGTCATCGAATCCGCCGGGGGTGCCGTTGTTGAACGAAACCGAATACGCGTTGGCCGATGTCACCAGGTCCGTCGACGTCGTGTTGCCGCTGAGCACCAGCGTACCTGCCTGGTCCACATACAAGGAGGAGTTGCCGCCCGAGGTAAATCCTTCGGACCCGTTCCCTCCCAATAAGGTTGAGTTGTCTAATCCCGCGCCAGTCGGAAGCAACCGGGTGAGGAATAAATCATCCGTTCCTGTGGTTGGCGCGCCGGACGTGACAGGGAAGTCCCGGCAGTTCGTCAGCCCGAGGATCACGGGTTCCACCTGGCCGGCTCCGCCGCTCGCATCTACTTTTAGATCCGTAGCGAAGTTCTGGCAGGGCGCCGTTCCGCCGGTAAATACCAGGCTGCCGCCTATAAACGTGAGGAAATTGAGGGATGCGGCTCCCGTCATCGTTGGATCGATCTCGGCCACGAAGGCATAGTCTCCGGCGCTCCCGGCTGTGCCGATTAATGAATTTGTCTCGGTAAAAGTCGTCATGTCCGAAGTGGATCCGGCTACGAAAAGTTTGGGTGCACTCGGATTTGTGACGTCGAGATCCATTCCACTCGGGACCTCCGCCCCTGCTGCCCCCAGAAAAGTCGCGAAGGTGATCGTCGGATCGATCACCAGCGGCATCTTTTTGTCGTACGCGCCTACACGAAAGGCGACCAGCTTGCCCGCTTGAACCGAGAATGCCCCGTCGACTGGCCGGCGACCCTCGCCGTCCGGTTGGTAAAGAACCGGCTTCCGCATCCGGAACTCGTTCTTTCCCGCTCGCAGCAACAGATCACCGTTTTGCTCAACCGCAATTTTTTCCGCGCCCGCCACCTTGAACCGGATCCGCCCGGGGTCCGCTCCCGGCGCAACTCGGAAATCGTATTCGAGCCGTTGCTGGTCGCCGTGATACACCAGGTCGATGCCCGGATACACTGCGCGTGAACGCACTTCCTCATAAAGAGGAACCCCCGTGTGCCACTCCCGCGGATTGTTGCCAATTAAGTAGTTCACTTTGCCGGGGAGCTCTTTGACTCCACTGATCTCCGGCCCAGGATTGCTCTCGAGCAATTTCATCCGCAGTACTGTCCGATTTCTCTGGTTTGCCGGCCCGGCGTTGCCCGGTGATAGCGTCCCGCGTGGCGCAGTGGTATGCGCACTCGCGAAGATCGTTTCCGTGGGAGTCACAAGCAGGCTGTACCCGCTGCCTCTGGCCAGAAATTTTACGCGCGCATCGGTTTGGCCGCGGTTCGCCTCAAAGAACAACGGCAAGGAGAGCGGAGCCCCGGACATCTTGGTCGCGCTGCCCGGTTCAAGATGGCCAGAAGATGTCCTGCCGGAAGTCCTGAATAGCGAACTACCCTTCGAGAGTTTGTCTGAGAGGCCGCCAACCCTGCTTTGGTCGGCCTTCCGAGTTTTCCCCCCAAGATCCAGCGTGTCGGATATTTGATGGAGCCGGAAAACTCCGCCCCCTACCAGCAGAAGCGAAGCAGTGAGCACAAGAGCGAATGTCGCCTTCCTGCGCTCGTCCACGGAGGTCTTTGTGGGACAGGAAGATGGGTGCTCAGCTTCCGGAAGCAACTTCACCGGTTTCTCGGTGCAAACTTGGTAGATTCCCCGTGGTTCCATCAGAGCCTCCAGAACTTTCTCGGTGCCTGTCTACCAGCGCAAAAGACAAAATTAATTTCGGGGACTATTCCGAGCTAACGCACACTGCGCCATGGCCCAAAGGATCCTGAACCCTTCGCGGGGTGCGCGTTGCAAATCGGGTCGCTTAACTGTGTTGGGAGGGATTGACTAGGGAGTGATGCGGGTGATTGGGAGAATTCTGGTCTAGAACGCCGCTCGAACAAACCTGTACTCAGGCTGCACAAGCAGTCATGGGGCCCGTTTGCCTTGGGCGGCGGGCTGGACACTCTCCGTACCTGAATTCGTTACTGGCTACTCCTGGTCCCGATTGAATACAAAAGTGAACCGACCGTGCGACCTGGTTCCGGAAGTCCCAGTACCCGAGACGTTGACACAAAGTTAACTTACCTGCAGCCACATATGCACTCGAATCGCCAAGTCATGTTTTTCATGGCCCTATGGGTTCATAGCTTTGGCAGGACTGAAGCGACCCCGCTCCACGAACTTGAGCAAAAGTTTGCGCACTCGTGGCAACCAATTGCTTAACGGGGCGGCTGCGACTTCCAGCAATATCGCCTTGAAGGACGGCTTTGCCTTCAGAATTCTGCGGTGGCTTTTGCTTGTTTCCCAAAATGCAGTTCACCCCTCCCGACTTGCCGCATACCGTCCGGCACCGTCAAAAACAATGTCCGAGCTCAGAGGGTCTGGGTGATTGGAAAGGGGACCGGGACCGAAGCATGTGTGCCCCTAAATGAAGCTCGGGAGAGCGAACAGTTGCATTGTGCCGGTGACCGCATCCGTCACACACAATTTCAGGCTCAGTCGAACACTCTTGGGAGTGGTTGTGTCCGGTGATCTCTTCAATCACTTCAAGCCAAGATCAACCAGCATCTTGGGATTTTCCTCTTGTACCGCCAGCAGGTTATGGCAGGTGGTGCAATCGTTGGAAATCGTCCGGCCGTCCGCGCTGGTATGCGACCCGTCGTGGCACCGAAAGCAGCCCGGGAAGTCATTGTGACCTAGGTTGTTTGGATGCACCCCCCAGCTCACGCTCATGTCTGGAAAAATGTTGCGGAGGTAAATCCTGGCGACGTTCTCGGCGGATTGTTCGACCAATGCGCGTTTGCTGTTATAGATGTCAGGATACGTTGTGCGGTAATAGCTCTCAATCCCTTCCACGATCTGCTTCTGCGCAGTATCGCGATCCGGATAATCGCCTTTGAGCATTTCCACGGCTTTTTTGCGGATGTACGGAAGCTCCGGGCTGATCATACCGCGCGACATCCGCACATCAACTGCATTTGCAGGTAACTCGAAGGCGTGTGTTGGCCGGTTGTGGCAGTCAATACAGTCCATCGCTCGCTTCTCGCCCTTTTCGAGTTCCTGCGGGCTGACCTTGCTGTCGGTCGAAATGTATTCCACGGTTTTGCCTTTGTCGTCCGTGTAATAAACCACGGGAATCACCTGGCGACGCTCGTCGGTCGAAATGTAGCGAATGCGGGAACCATCGTCCAAATGTCTCCCGTGGATGCCCACGGCACCCGATGGAGCCCGACCGCCGATTTTCATCACCAGCGTTGTGGTCAGCGGTGTATTTTTCTCATCGTCTTTGTAACTGGTCTTGAGGATGAATTTGTCTCCCGAAAAACGTTGAGGCCAATGGCAATGCTCGCAGGTGTCCCGCGCCGGGCGCAGATACTTCACAGGCGAAGGAATGGGCCGGTCATAGGTGTGAAACGCGACCGCAAAAACCTGACGCAAGCCGGAGAGCTTCGAGCGTATGAACCAGCCCGCTCCCGGTCCTATGTGGCATTCGACGCATTCGACCCGCGAGTGCGGTGAATTCTGGTAGGCCGAAAATTCCGGCGCCATCACTGTGTGGCACGTCTGCCCACAGAACATCGTGGTATCCATGTAGGAGACGCCCTTGTAGGAGGCCAGTCCGAAAATCATGATGTTCACGATAGTGGCGAGTCCGATAAAGAGGATGCTGTTGCGCACCACTGGCGTATTCAAATCGACGGCCGGATAGACGGCGGGTAGTCCCTCTGTCTGTTGCAGTTGACGGCGCCGCAGCACGATTCCAATCGGAATCAAGAGCAGGCCGAACACAAAGATCCCGGGAAGGATCAGGAAGAGCAGAATTCCGACGTAGGGGTGGGGAGGACCGGGCAGCATGAAGTCGTACATCCAGAAACCGATGAGGGTGATGGCGCTGCTGGTGGTCAGAACCACGCCGGTCAGGCTCAGCGTGTTCTGGCTGAGGTAGAAGAGCAGCCTCGCCCAATCTTTGAGAGTGCTTTGCGGACTCATACGCCCTGTACCTCTTTTCCCGTGCAATTTTTGCTTCGTGCACACCAAGAGAAAAGCCCCAGCGAAGAATCCGTCAGGGCCTATCCGGCGTCACCGGTCTCGAGCCTGCAAAAGCAGGCGCGACAGCGAGGTATTTAACTACTTCAGGGTTGCCAGATAAGAAGCGAGATCCTTCACATCTGCCGCCGCCATGCTCTTCAGGCTGGCGTGCTTCGGTGAAGTGGCGAACGCCTTGGTGATTTCGTCGGCACTCTTGCCCTTGATCGAGGGCGACTTCATGGCCGGTTTGCCGGCAGCGTCCGCGCCATGGCAACCAGCGCACTTTGCCTTGAAGGTTTTTTCGCCGTTGGCAGCATCCTGAGCGCGAGCAACGAAGCCTGCCAAACAGAGCGTTGCAACTACTGCGATTCCCGAAAGAATTTTCTTCATCATTTCCTCCTTGGTCTGTTCCTTTGCACGAAACGCACTTCCTGCCGGATTCCAGTTGTCGCGCGGACCTCAGCCAGGTTCCAGCAAAAACGGCAGCCTCAGCATGAGCGCTCCAGCTTGCTCTCGATTCATATCCTTGTGTTGCTTCTCCATGACATCAAATCAACCGGGCCGCAATCTCCTGCGCCAACGTTGCGGTACTAGAATGCGTATCTTACGGAAAGTGTCACGAGGTTCCCGTGGAAATTCCGTGGCGCAAAAATATCCAGAAAAGCGGTGGTCGAATCCTCATGGTAGCTGTAATAGTTCCAAAACGCCTTTCCCGTCCAGTGCTTTGCAATGCGGTAGTCAAATCCGCCGTAAGGCTCGAACCAGCTTGAGTTCAGGGAGCCATCCACATTCGTCGGAATTGGATTTTGGGGAGTGAGGTTGAGTTGCGAGCCGCTTACTCCGGTCATGCTCGCGCCCCCGTGCAGCGTCAACCGGCTCCAAGGATTCCAGGAAAAATCGAGGAATCCCGTGCTGATCCTGCTCGAATAGGGCGAATTCTCTACCACAAGACCGGAGACGTTCGGACATGGCGGGAGTCCGGGGAGCGAACCGGAAGCCGTGAAGCAAACCAGGAGCGATGTGGAGATGTCGTTGTAGTTGTACCCCAAGTCCAAGCTGATTTTCTGGTTGGGAAGAAATTCGGCCGAGGCCCCGTAGCTATTGTTGTGCATCAAGTTGTTCACACCGGGAACGTTGTTCTGTCCATACCAAAGGCTGACAAGTCCATTGAAGTGCAGCTTTTCGGAAGGCTTGTAATCGGCCTGAAAGCGCATCCTTTGCGAATTCAAGGGACTGAGACGTGTAAAGGTAGTGTTGGCACTCATGATGTCGGCGTCTACGTTGAGGCGGAATTTCGGCGAAGGACGAACCCACAAGCCAACCAAGGCGTGATTTTCGTTGATATCCGTCTCGCTGGGAAGCGCGAATGTGCCAGGGAAGGAATAGTTGATCGACCCATCGGCATTGAGGGTGCACCCTGCGGGGAGATTGCCCTGGCTGAGAGGGAGTGCCGGATCTACAAGGGTGCAATTTCCACGAGCTGCGTTGTTGGGGAAGTAGATCCCACTGATGCTATTGAAGAAGTTATCGGAAATCACGCGAGCGCGATATTCGTAGCCGAAATATGCGCCAGCTTTCGGATTAATCTGAACGCGAATTTGAATCGTGTTGGAGAGATCCTGCTGCTTCAGGAAGTTGCTATCGAGATTCAGAGCAATGTCTCCGGCCGAACTGGTTGTGTGAACGGGAATTGCGTTTGGCACGCCGTTGGCCGGAGCAGCGCACGTGGCTGGAAGCGGCCCGGTGGGCGAGAAGACGTTGGGATTCACAATGAGGCTCGGGCTGAAGAACGAGCAATCCGTCGCTGCAAACTGCGCCGGCTCTTTCCAATTGCTGAAGCGCACCGAATCGACCAGGCTGACGGTTTCTGTGATGTGCCAGGTAACACCCAAATCGGCGAACGTGGCCACATGCCGTCCGCTGATCGGCCCGGTTTCCGCGAAGTTGGACTGGTTCGCTTTGGGGGTCAAACCGGTGAAATTCTGCTGATAGTCGGTAACGGTGAGGTCTCCACCCGTATAACTAAACGTTCCGGCGAAATCCACATTCTTGAAGTAGCTGGATTGGACTGTAGCTTTTTCGGTGGGGTTGTTCAGCCGGGTGCGCCAGTGCAGCAGGTAGCTTGAAAAAGCGTTGCAAGCGGGATTGACAATTGCCCCGGGTGAAAAGGTGTTGCTGCACGGCTGGCTGCTGGTGTTCCAGGGAACACCGAGGTCCAAGAGCGGAAAGCCTGCTCCCGGGGAGAATTGCAGGTTGGTGTCGATGCTGCCCAGATCGTTCTTGAAGTAACTCCACACCTGGTCGTAGCTGATCGTGGTGCGCGGGAGAAAACGGAAATCCACGCCGAGGCGGTAGTTGCGATTGTGGACGGAATAGTCCTGTGTCAGGTATTGGTCGGTACCTTCGTGCACGGTGCTGAACCCCGGGCCGTAGATGGTGTTTTGGTAGAAGCCAACACGGAAGCGGATCTTGGAATCAGGTAAGAAAGTCAGGCCATATTCCTGCATATTCCTGTTGGTATAGAAGGCTGAAGGACTGGTGCCGATCACGGCGGTTCCGACCACGTTCGGTGGCGCGTTGACCAGCGGGTTGAAATTGGCCGGCGCGTTGGGCATCAGCGTGGGCGCATTGAGCGGATTCGCCAGCAACGAATAGTCCCAACGATTCTGATCTTTGCGAAATAGCCCGTTGAACGCGTACCACTTGTTCTTGTAGATGCGCAGTTGGGAAACGACGTATGGATCGCCGCCGTATCCGAAGTTGCTGAAGAAGAAATGGTCAAACATAGTGCCGTGGTGGTTCAGAGAGTTCATATCGGTGCTGAAGTCGAGCAGCCGCGGCCCCTGCTGTAAATTCACGAACGTGTCGTAAATCTGCTTGTTGCCGACAACATCCGTGAAGCGGTAACCAAATTCCACGGATTGCTTGATGTTGTAGTTGCCCTGGTCGATCCCCTTTTGCAGGTCCACTTGCTGAGCATGCGACACGGGGACGCACAAAGCCGCGAGCATCAACGCTGACAGGAGAAACCGCGTCGCGAGGGATGTGAAGCCCTTGATATCCGGAGTTTCTTTTATTCTTGTTTGCGGCATGATCGTGTTCCTCCTTCCTCAGGGTGTGAAAAAGACCGGGCTGGTGTTGGAGCCATGAACCGCGAGGTGGCAGAGCGTGCACGCCTGGTACTTGGTGGCTTGGTTGTGGAAGCTTGGTGTGGCCACGGCGCCAACGCTCAGCGAGTGGCAGCTGATGCAGAGTAGATTGACCTGGTTTTGCTGGAGCATGCGTTGATTTGTCGAGCCGTGAGGCGAGTGGCAGATTACGCAGCCTTCAAGCTTTGCTTCGTGCTGGTAGACGAAGGGCCCTTCCTTGTCGGCGTGGCACTTAAAGCAGACCTCGTCATAGCCGGCGGTCCGGCGGAGTTGGTAAGGCAGGAATCCACCATGGGGGTTGTGGCAATCGCCGCACTGCAACAGCCCTTCGTTGACCCGGTGACGGAATGGCCGTGCGAACTCCGCCCGCACATTCAGATGACAGTCATAGCAAAGCCCCGGCGAGGTTTCCTTTAACAAAAATTCGATTTCGTTCGCCTGGTGCAGAGTGTGGCAGTCAATGCACGAGACGCCGCTCTGCAAATGCAGGGATCGTCCAAAGTTGTTCTGCTCGTGGCTGTTTTCATGGCAATCCAGGCAGCGCGCGCTGATTTGCGCGGGCGACGCATCCTTAAAGCTGAAAATCTTTGATTTGTCGCCGCCGCCGTCCACGTGTTCCTTGCCGGGGCCATGGCAAGCTTCACAGCCATTCCACCCCGGCCCTTTGTTAGCGTCGAGCTTTCCTTCCATGGTGGTTGCGAAATGAACGGTCTTTTCCAAGTTTGCAGAAATCTCCTCATGACACGTCTTGCAGGCGTCCGCACCCACGTACAACGCTGGATCTGTTGGGTGCGCATATGCCTTGGCCTGGTTAGAAGACTTGCTCTGTGGTGCGGCATTATTTTTGTCGCCAGAATAAGCAAAAGGAACTACCAACGCCGGAATCAGCACCGCCAGAAGACAACAAATGGGGAGCCGCTGCCAATTTTTCATATAACTCCTCTGGCTCTCGGTGGACAGTTTCCTGGGTCCACACGAATCAGATTGCTTCCGCCTTCTCTCGAAGGGCACGACAACCTCGATGACTGGGCGCCTCGCGAATTGCCGGAATTCGCCTCCCAGGCTAGTCAAGCCCGCAGTTCAAGGGGACAACGAGTTACTCAAAAGACTTTCCCGGCAGCGAAGATAATTTGAAGGTTTTCTAATGTCAGCTAGGGATTTCCCTAGTAGCGGCTAAACGAGTTCAAGCGCTAGCCTCCACTCCACGGTTGGTCACCAGGGGTGGGCTTTCTGTACCTCTGATTCATGAACTAGGGAGCAAGCCTTGGATCCGGATAAGAATCAGGAACGTGGCGTGACCGAACAGATTGCCAACACCGCTGTCGAGCTATCAAACACCCAGACTGCGGTTACTCGGAGAGAGTGGTTCCGGAGGGCGACTGGCGGCTGTGCCGGGCTGGCGCTCGGTGGCCTTGTCGATGTGGCGGCTGTGCAGGCGGCCACGCAGAAGTGGAAGCTTTCCGACGTCAGCGAGTTCACTACTTCCTGTAACTTTTGTTCGTGCGGTTGTGGCATGGTCGCGACGGTACGCGAAGGCAAGTTGATCACCATGGAGGGCGACTTCGACCACATTGTGAATCGTGGATCCCTGTGCGTGAAGGGCATATCCATGTTCGCGACTCACACTTCGCCGAACCGGCTTACCACGCCCCGTTATCGGGCCCCGGGAAGCGACCATTGGGAGGACATCTCCTGGGACGACGCGATTGCGCGGGTCGCGCAGAAAATCCGGACGACACGTGACGCGACCTGGATTGCCACCGAAAAGGTCGCCGGCAAGGAGATTCCGGTTAATCGGACGGATGCGATCGGCTTCTTGGGCGGCGCGCAAAACACGAACGAAGAGTGCTACCTCTTTCAGAAGGCGGCCCGGCTGCTCGGCCTGGCTTACGTCGAGCACCAGGCCCGACTTTGACACAGCCCCACGGTCCCCGGTCTGGGGGCTTCGTTCGGGAGGGGGGCGATGACCAACCACTGGATCGACCTCCAGAACTGCAAGACGATCCTGGTGGAAGGCAGCAACGTGGCCGAGAACCACCCCATGGCCTTCAAGTGGATCCGGAAGGCGCAAGAAAACGGGGCGAAGATCATCCACGTCGATCCACGCTTCACTCGGACCTCCGCAGCCGCAGACGTGTACGCGCGCATCCGGCCTGGAACCGACGCGGCGTTTCAGAACGCGATGATCAACCACCTCCTCGTCAATAAGCTCTACGACGAGGATTACGTCGTAACCCATACCAACGCCCTATTCTTGGGCGATGAGGCGTTCGACTTCAAGGACGGCGTCTTCAGCGGGTTCGACGCGGAGAATCACAAGTACCACACGGAGACTTGGGGATATCAGCTCGATGCCAGGGGAAAGCCCCGCGTCGCGAAGAGCCTGGATGACCCGCACTGCGTCTTCTCTCGCCTGAAGACCTTCGTCTCGCGGTACACGCTGGAGACGGGCGAGCAGATCACCGGCATTCCGGCCGAGCAGATCCAGCAGATCGCGGAGATGATGGCGAAGAACCGGCCGGGATCCATCCTCTATGCGCTCGGGATGACCCAGCACACGACCGGTGTGCAGGGGATCCGGTCGTTCACGATCCTGCAGCTCCTGCTCGGCAACATTGGAAAACCGGGCGGCGGCGTCAACGCGTTGCGCGGCGAGCCCAACGTGCAGGGCGCGTGCGACATGGCGGTGCTTTACAACTACATGCCAGGCTATCTCAACTCTGCGTCGAACGCCGAGCCGACCATCCACGACTACGTGCGGAAGAACGGGATCGCCGACAGCCGGTACCTCGTCAACACGCTGAAGGCGTTCTTCGGTGAGGCGGCCACCGCTGAAAACGATTATGCCTACGCCTGGCTGCCCAAGCGTAACGCTTCTAAGGACTACGGAACCCTGCCTATGTTCGAGGATGCTCTTACCGGGAAGCTCAAGCTCCTCTGGATCGTCGGGCAGAATCCCGCGGTTACCGTGCCCAACCTCAATATGACGCTCGACGCGTTGGCGAAGCTCGAGACGCTCGTGGTCCAGGAGATCTGGGAAACCGAGACCGCGGCGTTCTGGCACCGGCCCGGCGTCGACCCGAAATCCATCTCCACCGAGGTCATCCTGCTGCCCGCGGCGTTCTTCATGGAAAAGAATGGAACCATCAGCAACTCGGGCGGCATGGTGCAATGGCGTCACGCCGCCGTGAAGCCTCCGGGGCAGTCTAAGTCCGATGGCGAGATCGTGGACCTCGTTTTCCGCAGTGTGCGCGATCTGGTCAAGGACTCCAAGGAGCCCAGGGATGAGATCATCCGGAAGGCCGTCTGGAAGTACACCACGGCCGAGGACGTCCTGCGCGAGATCAATGGGTACGCCGTGCGCGACAACCCGGAGACCGGCCTAAAGGCGGGCGATCTCGTCCGCAAGGTCAGCGATCTTCGAGCCGACGGTTCCACGTCGTCCGGCGCGTGGATCTACGCGGGCGTCTTCGCCAACGGCGAGAACCTCTCGAAGCGTCGCGACTCGCAAACGGATCCCGGCGGCCTCGGCCTCTATCCAGGCTTCGGGTGGACCTGGCCCAACAACATGCGCGTCCTCTACAACCGCGCCTCATGCGACCGGAACGGCAAGCCCTATCCGGGCTCGAAGCCCATCGTCTGGTGGGACATGCAGGCGAAGCGCTGGACTGGATACGACGTGCCGGACGTCCCCGTCCTGACCGACGGACCGGCCACGCCGAACGGCCAGCGGGCCTTCCACCTGGGTGCGGAAGGCGTCGGGCGCCTATTCGCGGCCGTCTATTCGGACCCGGACGAGAAACATCCCGGGTATCCGCGCGACGTGGCGTATGTACCGAAAGACGGTCCGCTGCCGGAGATGTACGAGCCCGTCGAGAGCCCGGTAGAAAACTTCCTCCACCCGCGCGTGAAGAGCAACCCGATGCTCAAGTATCCGCGCATCGCGACGCATCAGCCCATCGGAACAGCCGACAAGTACCCCTACGTGCTGATGACGTCGACGGTCGCCGAGCACTGGTGCGGGGGATCCACAACGCGCAATATCCCGTGGCTCAACGAGCTTGTCCCTGAGGCTGTGATTGAGATTCCATTGTCACTCGCTCACAAGTTGGCGGTCAGAACTGGAGACTGGGTAAAAGTGTCCTCCGCTCGCGGCGAGCTTACCGTCAAAGCCTCGGTAACTCCAAGAATGCAGACGCTCAAGGTCCACGGACAAGAAGTGACTATCGTTTGGATGCCCTATAACTGGGGATTTAAGGGCCTTTCTACCGGCCCCAGCGTAAATTTTCTCACCATCGATGCCATCGATCCGGGAGCGGGTACCCAGGAAACCAAGGCTTGCCTGGTCAATGTGATCAAGCTTCGCGAAGCCGACGCAAGATCCTCCACCTCGCGAAGGGGGTAATGCATGAGTCAGTCTGCGAACTCAGGCTCCGTTAAAACGACGCTGGTCGATATCACGAAATGCATCGGTTGTCGCGCGTGCCAGGTTGCCTGCAAGCAGTGGAACGACCGCAATGGGGAACAGACAGAGTATCAGTGGAATCTTGGTTTTCAGAACCCCGCTACCCTCAGTGCAAAAACGCTTACCTTAATTACGTTTCATGAGTTGCCTGACGAACACGCACCCGGGGGCTTGCATTACCTCTTCACCATGCGGCGATGCCTGCACTGTCTGGAGCCTGCCTGCGCCTCCGCTTGCCCGACAACCGCTCTGACCCGGCAACCGGACGGACCCGTAACTTACGACGCCGACAAATGCATCGGCTGCCGCTACTGCATTTGGGCATGCCCTTGGGGCGTGCCCACGGCGGAATGGGACTCTCTCGCGCCCAAAATTCAGAAGTGTACTCACTGCGCCGACCGCGCCGATCAGCCCCTTCCTCTGACCCGAAATGGGCAAGCGCTTACTCCCGAGGAGAGCAAACAGTTCCGCGCCAGCATTGTCGAGCCGGCTTGCGTCAAGGCTTGCCCGGCGGATGCGCTGCAGTTCGGTACCAGGGACGACATTCTGAAGGAGGCGCGCACTCGGATCTCCGGCCAACCGGAGAAATATGTAGACCATATTTACGGTGAAAAAGAGGCTGGTGGCACAAGTGTGTTGTACCTATCGTCCGTGCCTTTCGAGAAACTGGGTTTTCCCGACGTCGGCACCAAGGCATATCCGGCAGTCTCCAAAATAGCGATACACTCTGTCCCGCCTGCGGTTCTGGCCGTGGGCGCGTTGCTTGGCGGCATTTACGCCTTCTTGAAACGCAGGACCTTCGCACTGGCGAATGGGCCGGAATCAGGATCCCCGGATGCTTTCAGCCATCACCCGGAGTTCGAGCCGATCCGGCAAAAGCTATTGACTCCGCTCAATTGGATTCTTCTCGGCCTCATGGCGTTCGGCCTGATCTCGCTCATCGCCCGCTTCGCTCTGGGTTTGGGCGGTAGCACTCATCTTTCCAACACTTACGCCTGGGGTCTCTGGATCGTCTTCGATTTGGTCTGGATCGCTGTGGCTGCCGGGGCATTCGCGACTGCCGGCATTATCTATGTGTTCCAGCGCAAGGATCTCTACTCAATGGGTCGATCAGCTGTTCTGATGGGCCTGTTGAGTTATTCGTTTGTTACGGTCACGCTGATCGCGGACCTTGGCTTGCCGTGGCACTTCTATCAACTGGGCCTGCAGTCTCCCGAGCAGTCGGCGATGTTCGAAGTGTCCTGGTGCGTCGGCCTCTATGTCTCGATTTTGCTGTTGGAATTCCTGCCGGTGCCATTTGAGCGATGGGGATTGAAGAAGGCGAAGGATATCTGGCAGCGCTGGTCCGGCGCTTACGTCGCTGGTGCGCTTACATTGTTTGTCTACCTGCTCTCGCGCCAACTGACCTACGCATTGCTGACAGCGGCGCTCTTTTCATTTCTTGCCTGGGCGTTCCAGGCCAAAGGCAAAAAGTCTGAGCCGATCATGTTGGCCATCGCCGCGGTAACGTTCTCGACGATGCACCAGAGTTCGCTGGGCTCGTTGTTTCTGCTGATGCCGGACAAGCTTGCTCCGCAGTGGTGGTCTCCGGTTATGCCTGTTTCTTTCTTCTTGTCTTCCATTGCAGCCGGCACGTCTCTGGTCGTCCTTTGCGAGATGTGGATGGCGAAGGCCTGGGGCCGTCGCCTCCAGATCTCACAACTTGCCGCAATGGGTAAAATCTCGTTTTGGTCGCTCTCGTTTTATTGGGTTTTTCGGCTTGCCGATATGGTCGTTCGAAGCCAGCTCTCTGATGCATTTTCTGGCAGACTGGGCGTCCTTTTCGCGGCCGAGCTCTTCTTTGGTGCGATTCTTCCTCTGGCCCTGCTCGGCAATGCATCGCTGCGCGCCCGCCCCGCTGCGCTCTTCCTCGGCGCGTTTTTCTCCACTTTTGGGGTGATCTTCAACCGCGTTAATGTCGTTCTCCTGGCCATGGACCTGAGAGGGTCAATGCCGCAGATCGCGCCAGAGTCCTACGTCCCGTCTGTCTTCGAGTGGGGCATCTCCGTTGGCCTCATCGCTGCAACTATCTTCCTTTTCGGGCTCTGCGCGCGAATCATGCCGATACTTCCCAAGGAAGAAGTGGTCGGACAGGGATAGGAATATGGAGTCCATGACCCAAGCCGCTTGGCTGGCGATGCATCCATACCTCCAACGCTTCGCTGACTTTCACGCACAAGTCTCGGCTGCTGCAGCGGGCGTCCCCGTAGCACGCCCTCACATTCCAGACTTCGCCAACTACAGCGATGACTATATGGCAGGTATTCCCCTGTTGCGGAGTTCCCATGCAGCAATTGATTTCGAGCCTGCAGAAGCACTCCTTATATCGCTCGTGGAAAGTCTGGCGTCACAGTCTCTGCCTGCGAAGCTTGCGGACGAGTGTCGGCTCTTGCATGCTGAATTGTGCCGTGAAACGAGTACGCCGCATCGAGCGGTCGCCTGGTTACTCGACAATCAGGCTCTCGAGCCGGCGAATCCAGGTCTGCTGCACTACCTGGGTTGGACGGCGTTGGCCCGATTCCTCTCCCCACTGAGAGATGCGTTCGGTATCTGGCGCGAGGAAGAACAATGGCTCCGCAGCTACTGCCCGACCTGCGGCACGCTGCCCGCCATGGCCCAGTTGGTTGGCAGTGACCCCGGGCGCTTGCGTCTCCTCTCTTGCGGCCGTTGCGGCACTCGCTGGAGATATCGGAGAATTGGGTGCCCTTTCTGCGAAGGCGCGGACGATCACCGGCTCTCCGCCCTAACCATCGCGGAAGAGAAATACTTTCGTATCGACTATTGCAATTCCTGCCTCGCCTATCTCAAAACCTATAGTGGAGAGGGAAGCGAGCCTCTCTTTCTTGCGGACTGGACTTCGCTTCACCTCGACTTCGTCGCCCGCGATCGTGGACTGAAACGATTGGCTTATTCCCTCTACGAACTCTGAGCCTGGCCTCGGATTTCGTTTCAGAGGCGGCCACAACCGGCCATTCATACTTGGTTACGCAGGCCGAAGAGGCATTTCTCAAACGCCTCTTAAATGACAATTTGCGGGTAAACAAACTTCGAAGCTGTCTACAAGTGGACAGACTCGCTTACGTGCTGCGGCTATGCTCGTTATGAAAAAAGGACTGTTGCGTTCTCCGGTTGGTCCTCTTCAGCGGATTATCCGTGGCCCACTCATGCGTTGGGGACATTGAAAGGGCCGCTAGTTGCGCAAGTCCTGTTGGGATAGATACCCTCTTCTCAGGATCAATTCTTATCCAACAAGAACGGTCGAAAGTGTTCGGATTGAAGCGTAATGCACCGGCGAGCGGCTTACAGCACTCCTCGTCGCACCAAAAGACAGCTGGATTCCTGGAGGTCGTTGTGGCCAACCGGCAGAAAACCGCTCTGATCGTTGTTGGAATCACCGCGTTTCTCTTACTCGCCCTTATTTTCGTTGGCCCCGCACTTATCAAGGTGGATCGCTACAGGCCCCAGGTGATCTCTTTTCTCCAGGAGAATACGGGGAAGCAGGTCGAGATCGGGCGGCTGTCACTCACCTTTTTTCCCCTGTCCATTCACATTAATGATTTCGGCGTGAAGAACCCTCCAATTTTTCCTCGCGGTTATGTCGTCCAGGTGGCGCGGATCGACGCTGAACTTGACCTTGGCGCGCTCCTGCGCCGTCAGGTGATGATCAAATCCCTCGTACTTGAAGACCCCATCCTGAACATGACTTCGGATCCCGACGGCCCGTGGAATTTTGAGAATCCGCACGCGCAGGCTTCGCAGAATGTCTTTCCTCTTGGAGTGATTTCCAGGGTGCAAATCAAGCGAGGCCAATTGATTGCCTCAAATCTGTTGCCCTCCGATGCAGCGGGTCCTGTCTTTTTCGAAGCCCACCAGATTTCCTGCGACTTGGAAAATGTAAATCTGATGGGGATTGTAGACCCTTCATCCGCCTCCTTGGATGGCCAAGGTAGCCTGAAAGCGGGCCTGCTGCGCTTCGGTTCGGTCGAGACGAGAAATCTCGAGTCCAAAGTGCGGCTGGAGGCAAGGCACGTGTTTTTTACGGGAGTTAAGGCCGAAGTTTATGGCGGGAATGCCGTGGGTGACCTTACTTTTGACTTCTTGGGGAAGAACGTGAAGTTCAAGGCCGATGCGCGAGTGAATGGAGTCAATGTGGCCCAACTCCTGGCGGCCTTCCCTAACGGCGGTGGAAAGATGACCGGAAAGCTGGAAGGGGACCTGAAACTAGCTG
>Ga0210400_10002181_pt1 | contig 18488 bp, 16 predicted proteins | sample IncBWH26MmetaG_FD_155456 | JGI IMG/M metagenome (GOLD analysis project Ga0210400, IMG submission 155456) | Forest soil microbial communities from Barre Woods Harvard Forest LTER site, Petersham, Massachusetts, United States - Inc-BW-H-26-M | ecosystem: Environmental > Terrestrial > Soil >...
CAGAATCTCCAGTTCGCGCTTGCCGTTCGGAGTGATCACTGTGGCCTCGTCGCCAACTTTTTTGTTCAGTATGGCGCGGCCAATGGGCGAGGTGGTGGAAATCTTTCCCCCCGCAACGTCCGACTCCTCGCTGGTGACGAGCTTGTATTCGATCTCTTCATTCTTCGAGCTGTCGTAGACCTTGACGGTGGAACCGAGTCCTACTTTGTCCTTAGGGATGTTGTTCATGTTGGTCAGCGACAGGTCGGCGAGCCGCTTGCCAAGCTGGCGAAAGCGCGCCTTGACGAACTCCTGGCGCTGCTTGGCCATGTGATACTCGGCGTTTTCGCTGAGGTCTCCCAGCGCTGCGGCACGCTTGATCTCTTTAGGCAGTTCGTGGACGAGTTCGTGTTCGAGCGCGTCAACTTCTTCCTGCAATTTCTTTCTGAGTTGATCGGTCATGATTAATACGTAAGTGTGATCAGGTATGCGTGCGGTACGCTTATTTGGGATTATAAACCTGTTGGAGGCGGGAAAAACCATAAGGGCGGCAAAGGAAATGGGAAAAGGGCACCCAGTTCTTATCAGGATAACGGGGTTACTTCGAATGGATCTCCTCGACTTGTTCCCGACTACTTTTTCCCCGATCCCAGCAACCCGAAAATCTGCAACTGACCGCTGCTGGCCACGAAGACTCTGCCATTCGCCACCACCGGAACCTGGTTTGAATTGTTTTGCGGGTTGGGCCACGTTCCCGCCGGGGATTGGAAGATCGGCTTGAGCGCCGATCCCTTGGCTTCAGGATCGAAGGCGTAGAGATTCATGACCGAACCCAGGCCGGGGACGGGATGGGACAGCGCCCAGACGATGGGATTGGCGCTGCCATTCGAAGAGACGCTGGTGAAGAAGCCCTGAGACTGTCCGCCGCCGATCGCGGAAGAACTGTTTACCAAAGTTAGCGATGGAGCAGGGGAAGTGTGCAGCTTCCAGACTTTGATGCTCCTGCCGCCGCTGCTAACCACTCGCGCAGCGCCGTCCGAGGGATCGACGAAATACGATTCGCCGCACCAGCAGCCCCCGATGGAATACGTGCCCAACACTTTGTTCTTGCTGGAGTGGCCGCCGAGGTTGTCTTCGTTCATGAGGAACATCGAGCCTTCTTTGCCGGCCGCGACGGCGAGATGCCGCATGGCGCCGGGCTGGTCGGGCAGGATCATGACGCCTCCGGAGCCGAAGTCGTTGTCGGAGAGGTCGAGGCTATCTTGATCGGCGGGAGTGAACAGGTCTGTGACGGAACTCAGCGTGGATGAAACCTTGACCACGCTCTCCTGGATGTTGGTAACTCCGTCATAAGTCAGATACTGCGAGTTGCCGGTGACGAAGAGCAGGTTGCCGAAGTCGTCAGCGGCCGGGCCGGCGCCGGACATCCAGATGGAAGAAAGAAAGTAGTTGTCGGGCGATGCGGCTTGCATGTCGATCAGCTCGCCGGTGGTAAGCGGAGTTAAGGTTCCGGTAGTCCATCCCATCAGCCAGCCGCGGGCGAAGTTGGCCTGCCCATCGCAGAACGCGCCGAATGCCGAGTAGACGTTCCCATTCGCCAGCAGCAGCGCGGGACGCTGGCGCTGGTAGAGCGCGTTAAAGGCTAAAGTGGTGCCGTCGGTTAAGAGATGCGAGGCCGCGACCAGTTGCGGCACGACTTTGTCGGAGAGGCTGCCGAGATCGAGAGCATGGAGGCGGTAAGCCGGCCCGGTCAGGTCGTTGGTGTAGATCAGTACATACATCGTGCTGGAAGAGAGATCGATGACGGGTGTGGAATGTATTCCGATCGCCGGGCTCACTCCGCAGATCGTTGGAGAACTGACCGGCGGGCCGAAGTTTGGACTCAGCAATACGGTGCCGCTCTCGGCATCGATCGCGTAAATCGTGTTGTTTTCAGTGGCGACGTAGACTACGTCGTGAGTACCGGGAAATCCGCCGGCGGTGATGATCACGCCAGGGACGACGAGCGGCTGTCCGTCGACTTGAGCGTCGAGCGTCACAATTTGAAGAAGGCCGAACGAGGCCGCATTCACGTTGGACGGAGTGAGAACCGCCTCATGCCGATTCCATCCCGTGCGATGGTTATCGTAGTGATGGGTAGTGATGGCGAACTGCGCGTTTGCGAAGAATGTTCCTGCAAACGCCTGGACGACCACGCACGCGACGAAGCGCAGGCAGCGGGAGAACTTCATGGCCAGAATCTCCGGGGATCGATTGCGGGGGGAAGGACTGCGGGGTGAGTCTAGGGCTTTCTCAGAGGCATGTAAAGCGCAATTCCCGGGAATTGCTGAGGAATTTTGCAGTAGTCAAATAGTTTAACCAACCGGTCGATTACTTTATATGTCTGATTCGGGCTGCCAACGGGAGCAGGGACCTGGAAAAAATTGATTAGGATCGGGACGAGGGCCTACGTTCAGGCCTGAAACTCGGAGGCTTCCGGGAAGCGGAGGTTGCATTTGGCAAGCGCCAGCGTAAGGAGCTCTTCAATTTTCGGCTCTTCCACGTTGCGGGACATGGCCAGTTCGCTGACCAGCAGATAGCGGGCGCGCTCCAGCATCTTCTTTTCGCGGAAAGAGAGAGGCTTTGCCTGGTGAAGTGCAATCAGGCTCTTGAGGACTCCGGCGACCTCGAAGAGAGAGCCAGTGCGCATCCGGTCCGAATTCTCTTTGAAACGGTCTTTCCAGTCGGCGGTGCTGAGGTCGTCGGAGACAGCGAGGAAGTCAAGAATCTTCTGCACTTCTCCGTTCCGGACCACCCTGCGAATGCCAACGCTGCCCACGTTATTGCAGGGCACCATGACCTTGAGACTGCTGGCCTTTATGTTGAGGAGATAGAACTTTTCGACAACCGCGCCGATGGACCGACTGCTAATTTGCTCGATAACACCCACCCCGTGGTTGGGGTAGACGACTTTGTCGCCGATGTGGAAATTCAGGTCCGCGGTACTCATAAGAAGACACTCATTAAGACAGCACCTTGGCAGGCAGAGGGTCGAGTGAGGGAAACGTCTGCGTACTACTAACTATAGATTATTCCGAAATGGGACTAAAAGCAAGGCGGCGAGGCCCGGTTTCGACGCGCCAAAGAGCTTGATCTCAACGCTGTGCATAACGTGACGCAGTGCCAGGACGTAAGTGGTTCTAGCCAGATCAGTTAGCCTGGCGGTCCGAGAATGATCGTTGTTGGCTCCGCTGCTACTGTCCTTTCAGGTCGAAGCCCTGGTTGTACGCATATAATCCGGCTGTGAGCCTGAGCCATGAGAAACCTGTCCGGCCGAAGGGAAGAATCCTGGGGCTCGATGTGGGAGCGAGAAGGATCGGCGTCGCCGTGTCGGATCCTTTGGGGATCACGGCGCAGGGGCTAGAGACTCTGCAGCGCCGGAACAAACGCTACGACTTGGCCGCGCTGGAGCAGGTGATCGCGGAATACGAAGTTCGGGAAGTGGTGGTCGGCCTGCCCCTGCGAATGAGTGGAGCGGAGGGAACGCAATCCGACAAGATGCAGCTTTTTGCCGAGGATCTACGGAAGCGCTTCCGTTTGCCAGTGCATTTGTGGGATGAGCGGCTGACCTCAGCTGAGGCCAACCGGCTGTTGCGAGAAACGGAGTTATCGATCGAAAAGCGTGCCAAGGCGGTCGATCGGATGGCAGCAGTTTTGATTCTGCAGGGTTGGATGGAAAGCCGCAAGTCCTGACCTCGGACCTCAGACCTCGGACCTCAGACCGAATCACCCCGCGGAATGTGACCTTGATTTAGGCCGAGGTCCGAAGGCCGAAGTCCGAGGTCAGATTCTACTGTCCGCGCATGGCTTTCCGGTAGGCCGCCACATTATTGTTGTGTTCGGTAATAGTGCGGGCAAAACGATGGTGGCCCTGGGCGTCGGCGACGAAGTAAAAGTAGTCGCTTTGCGCAGGGTGCATGGCCGCTTCTAAGGCGCCTTTGCCGGGATTGCCGATGGGGCCCGGAGGAAGTCCCGGATATTTGTAGGTGTTGTAGCGCGAGTTGAATTGCATGTCGTCGTGATGCAGGGCACCGGTGTATGTTCCGGCCAAGAGTTCGCCATAGATAATGCTGGGATCGGCGTCGAGAGCCATTTTTTTGGCGAGACGGTTGTAGTACACGCTGGCGACGAGCGGACGCTCTTCGGCGACCGCCGTTTCCTTCTCGACGATAGAGGCCATCGTTACAGTGCGTTCGAGGTCGGTGTCGATCTGGGGCGAACTGGAGGGCATGCTCGATGCTTCGACCGTTCCTCCAGCCGCCGAGTGAGCCAATCCGATCTGAGACGCGACCTGGCGAAACTTCCTGACCATCGACGATGCCATGTCTTTCATGCTCATCATGCGGCTGAATTGATAGGTGTCAGGGAAGAGATAGCCTTCAAGCGAAGGCGCGCCGGGCGCGATATCTGCGATGAGCGACCTATCGGTTTGTGCGACTTCCAGAAAGTCTTTCGCGGGACCCAGGCCCGCGGCCTCGACAGCGCGAGCGATGTCGAACATGGTGAAGCCCTCGGGCACGACCACGGTGTGGAAATAAACGTCGCCGCGCATGAGGCGTCTCTGTACGTCGATTGTGTTCGCAGGCTTGTCGAATAGATATTCTCCGGCTTTCAATGAACCGCGATGCCGCAGGTAGCGCCAGAGAATGAACGCATCTTCGCTCCGAATCACTCCGGCCTGCTTGAGTTCTGAGGCTATTCGGCGCGTGGAGAATCCCGAGTGCAGCATCACGAAAGTTTGGCCAGTGGGTTCAACCGGGGCCAGGAGGCTCCATGCGAACCATCCCCCGGCGGCTAACGCCGCGATAAAGACCACCCAGATAAGCTTGCGCACAATGGCGTCAGTTTAGATGATCATCGCCACCGGACGTAACTGACTTTGGTAAGGTCAACCGGGCAAAGAGTCAGCCGTTTGCGATCCGAAGCAGTAATTTGCGGCTTCGAGCCTTCATCGCTGGCGTACCCTGCTGCGCTGCCTCCCTGAAGGGCCAAGACGGAAAGCCCTTGCAGCGCGAATGTCTTAACAATCGAGCTACTTGGCGGTAAGTGAAAGGCGTGGAACCGTTGCGGCAAGATGCCAGCACAATTCCTGTTGATCTACTTTCTCCGCTAGTCAACAGCTTTTTCTTATACGGTTGCCCTATCACGGAATCCTCTGTGGCAGATCCATAGACTTGGCGGCCCGTCCTGCAAAACTGTACGGTTGTGTACAAAGATACCAGGCACTTTTACGGGGGTTTCTGAACCCTTTCCCCCGCGTTATACTCAAATGTTCCAGGAGTTGTCCAATTCTTCATGAGACGTAGTGCGCCGTTTAGGACTCTAGTTTTGATGTTGGCGGTCCTCCCTACGACGGGTTGTTTGTTCCATACGCGGCCCGTCGAGGAAACATACTCCAAGGCCCCGTTGCGCGAGTCGTCCCAAGTGACGTTGATCGATAGCATCAACGAGCAGGCGGAAAAGATAAAGTCTCTGCAGGCGACCGTGGACATCGATACGTCGGCTGGCGGCGCGAAGAAGGGGCACGTCACTGACTACAAAGAGATTCGCGGCTACGTGCTGGCGCGCAAGCCGGCGATGCTGCACATGATCGGCTTGCTGCCGATCGTGCGGACAACCGCATTCGATATGGTGAGCGATGGGCGCGAGTTTAAGCTGTGGATTCCGCCGCGCAATCGATTTGTGATGGGCACCAATGGGGTCAAGACGCGCAATCCGGACCAGCCGATGGAGAATCTCCGCCCCAAAGATATTTACGACGCGCTGCTGATCCGGCATATCGACACGCAGAATGAAATTGCTGTTCTAGAGAACGGTTTCGAGATTCTTCACGACGCCAAAGGCCATCGCGTGCTGCAGGAAGATTACGAACTGGTAGTGATTCGAAAGGGCGAGCAGGGCTGGAAGCTGTCGCGCAAGATCGTTTTTAGCAGAACCGACTTGCAGCCGCATCGCCAGTACATTTACGACGATGACGGGAATCTCTCGACCGATGCGCGGTATGCGAACTACAAAGATTATGACGGCGTGAGCTTTCCCTCCCGCATTGAGATCTTCCGTCCGCAAGAGGAGTACGACATCACGCTGAATATGTTGAAACTTGAGATCAACAAACCGCTACGCGATGATCAGTTTGCTCTTGAGCAGCCTCCCAAGGCCGAGGTCGTGGATCTGGATCATCCGCCGTCGCGCGCGGCCGCGCGTTCGCCGGTGGATGTGCAGTAGGGGCGTAGCATCAGGAACTGGTGTTCGGGGCTCTGGGACGAGTCGCCAATGGCTAACTGCTGGTTCTAAATCACTGGTTCTAAATCGTATGAACAAAATGATCGTGGCCAACCTGGTGCGCCGGCCGGTGAGATCGCTGATCAGCGTTAGCGCGGTAGCGCTCGAAGTCATACTGATTCTTCTTATCGTTTCCTTTTTTTACGGACAGCTGAATGGATCGAAGGCGAGCCAGATTGGTGTGGGTGCCGATGTCATGGTGCAGCCTCCGGGATCGAGCGCCCTCGTTGGAGTGACCGGGGCGCCCATGCCGGTGAAGGTAGGGGACAAGTTAAGGGAACTGCCGCACATTGTGGTTGCGGCGCCCGTCATCTGGGAACTGACGACGAAGCCCGCGCTGGAAATCATCTACGGCATTGACCTGCAGAGCTACAACAGCATTTCCCCGGCATTTCGTTTTATTTCCGGAGGCGGTTTTCAAGGGCCGTATGAAGTGATTGTCGACGATTACTTCGCCGGCACGAAACAGGCGAAAGTTGGAGATTCGCTGGAGATTCTGGATCATTCGTTTCGCATCTGCGGCGTTGTTGAGCATGGCAAAGGAGCGCGCAAATTTGTGCCGCTCGCCACGATGCAGGATTTGATCGGCGCCTCCGGACATGCGTCGGTGTTTTATTTGAAACTCGACGACCCGGCGAATGCCGAGACGGTGGTCAAGGAGATCAGACAGGTTCCCGGCATGGAGAACTATTCGGCGCGTTCCATGCAGGAATATTTGTCGATGATGACGCCGGAGAATCTGCCCGGCTTTCAGACTTCGATTCGCATCGTGGTCGCGATCTCCATGATCATCGGATTCCTGGTGATTTTTCAAGCCATGTACACCGCTGTAATGGAGCGTACGCGCGAAATCGGGATTCTGAAGTCTCTGGGAGCGTCCAAGCTTTACATCGTAAATGTCGTGCTGCGCGAAACCGCCCTGCTGGCCGTTGTCGGAATCATCGTGGGAACACTCGTCAGTCTGCTGACGCGGCGCGTGATTCTTATCGAGAAGCCGACCTTGCGGCTTTTCTGGAGTTATGAATGGGTGGCACGGGCTACCGTCATCGCCCTGACTGGTGCGCTGTTGGGAGCGCTGTATCCCGCGTTTAAGGCGGCCCAGAAGGACCCGATTGAGGCTTTGGCGTATGAATAGGATGACACCGGGCTGTGATTTGGTCAGCGAACCTCGAGTGCATTAACTCTCCGTTGACAATCCTTTGCACCCTACGATATCTTTAAAGCTTTGGGAAGTGTCGCGGTTGCCCGCCTGATGGTCTGGCGTCCTCGCCGGGGAATCAACGAGCGGTCTTCTTTGTAATATTCAATCGCGTTTCGCAATATTTTTCATTCTGGGAGAACTCAGATGTCTACGTATTTCCCTTCACCAGGGGAAATTGTGCGCAAGTGGTATGTCGTGGATGCAACCGGGCAGACGCTCGGGCGGCTGGCGTCGCAGGTAGCGCGCATCCTCATGGGCAAAGAAAATCCGCAATATACGCCCTTCCTCGATACCGGCGATCACGTCATTGTGGTGAACGCCGAGAAGATCCGCACGACCGGCATGAAGTCGGAACAAAAGCAGTATCACCATTACACGGGATATCCCGGCGGACTGCGCACAGAAGATTATCGCAAGCGTTTGGCGCGTAGGCCGGAGCTGATTATTGAAGATGCGGTGCGGCGCATGTTGCCAAAGAACAAGCTGGCGGCTCATATGCTGTCGAAGCTGAACATCTACAAGGGCGACAAGCATCCGCACCAGGCGCAGAAGCCGGTGGATCTCAAGTTGATAGTGCGCGAGCCAAAAGTAGTGAAGGTGGCGCAGCAGTAGCGCGGCGACGCCACAGGTTTGAAATTAAGAGAACGCTCGGTTTCTGAGGGGTTAAGCCGGAAACAGGAGCTAGGAGCTAAAGAGCGAAATGGCAGAACTAGTTCAGTACTACGGAACGGGACGGCGGAAGCGGGCGATTGCGCGGGTCTATTTGCGTCCGGGCAGCGGCGATTTCAAGGTAAACGGACGCGAGTTCGAAGAATATTTCGTAACGCCGGCGCAGCGTTCGGCGGCCAAGGCGCCGTTGGCAACGACCGATTCAGCGGCTTCGTTCAACATTGTCGCCAGCGTGCTGGGTGGTGGAGTGCGCGGGCAGGCTGATGCGGTGAAGCTGGGAATCGCGCGCGCGTTGATGCAATTCAACGCGGAGTTGCGCGGCAAGCTGAAGGCTGAGGGTTTGGTGACTCGTGACTCGCGCGGCAAGGAACGCAAGAAATACGGGCAGAAGGGCGCCCGCAAGCGCTTCCAGTTCAGCAAGCGGTAGGAACGAGTACCGAGTTGCGAGCAAAACCTAAGATTCCTCGCTTCGCTCGGAATGACAAGGGTTTGGATTTTCACTGGCCACTGACAACTGGCCGCTGACAACTGTTTTTAGGTGTTCAATTCTTCCCGAGCCTCGCGGCGCGGGGACGGGAATGGCAATCGGAAGGCAGTACCCAGTTATCTGTACCCAGTTGCCAGCTTTTGCTGGGTGCTGAGTACTCGGTACTGAGAACTGGCTTTCCGATGCAGACTAAACAAGGAGGTTCATTGGCTACTATCACCATGAAGGAGTTGCTCGAAGCGGGTGTTCACTTCGGGCATCAGACGAAGCGCTGGAATCCCAGGATGAAGGAATACATCTTCGGAGAGCGCAACGGGATATACATCATCGATTTGCAGAAGACGTTGAAGATGTTCAAAGAGGCGTCGAAGTTTGTCCAGGAACTAGCGGCTGACGGCAAAATTGTGCTGTTCGTGGGAACCAAGCGCCAGGCGCAGGACGCCATTGCCGAAGAGGCCACGAAATGCGGCGGCTTCTACATCAACCAGCGCTGGCTGGGCGGCCTGCTCACCAACTGGGTGACAGTGCAGAAGTCGGTGAAACGGCTGAAGGAGCTCGACGAGATGGCCACGGATGGCCGCTACGAGTTGCTGCCGAAAAAAGAGGTGATCAAGCTGGAGCGCGAGCGCAAGCATCTCCAGGCCAACCTGGCGGGCATTAAGAACATGAGCCGGTTGCCGGACGCGATCTTTGTCATCGATTCGAACAAAGAGCAGATTGCGGTACGGGAGGCGCGCAAGCTGGGCATTCCGGTGGTCGCGGTAGTAGATACCAACTGCGATCCCACTGAAGTGGATTACGTGATTCCCGGAAATGACGACGCGTTGCGGGCGATCCGACTATTTACCTCGAAGATTTCCGAATCCATCGCCGAAGGCGCGCAGTTGATGACCGACAAACAGGTCGCCGACATGACTGCTGCAACCGAGCAGGCGCAGGCTCGGGAAGCGCGGCAGGCAGAAGATGCCGCAGCGGCGCTCGAACTTCGCACTCAGGAAGCTGCGGCAGCATCTGATCTGGCAGACATTGGCGAGGACATCAGCATGGAAGAGGTCCTGGGTCCGGGCACGCACAAGAAGCCGGTGGCCAACGAAGACGCTGACGTGATTAAGATCGAGAGCCAGACGGTTTAGTTAGTATCGAGTTGCGAGTACCGAGTACCTAGTAAAAACCGGGCACGTGGAAATATCAGACCCGCGCGGGTCATGCTTACAAAATTCCCGGCGCGGGTCAAAGTTTGTAGAGGCAACATTTCAGGGTTTCAAAGTTTCGAGTTTTGCCCGCGAATGCAGCGGTCTTTGCAACCTTGAAACTTTGAAATCTCAAGACGAACCAGCAATCATAAGGAATCTCAAGCAATGAGCACTACTATGGCAAATATTTCAGCAGCACAAGTGAAAGATCTCCGGGAGAAAACCGGGGCACCGATGATGGATTGCAAAACGGCCCTGACGGAAGCCAAAGGTGACATGGAGCAGGCGGTCGTGATCTTGCGCAAGAAGGGCGTTTCGGTTGCGGCGAAGAAGGCGACCCGTGTGACCAGTGAAGGCGCGGTGACCAGCTACATTCATGCAGGCGGCAAGATTGGTGTGCTTGTCGAAGTGAACTGCGAGAGCGATTTTGTCGCACGCACCGAGGACTTCAAGGAACTGGTGCACGATATTGCCATGCACATCGCAGCCAGCGACCCGCGATATGTACGCAAGGAAGATGTCACCCCCGCAGATTTTGCGCGCGAGAAAGATATCTTTCTCGCCCAGGCGATCGCGAGCGGCAAGCCGGCGAACATCGCAGAGAAAATGGTCACCGGCAAAATGGAAAAGTTCTACGAAGAGGTCTGCCTGCTGGAACAGCCCTTCATCAAGGACCAAACAGTCTCCATTTCGCAGCTCATCGCCGCGAAGATCGGCAAGCTGGGTGAAAACATCAGCGTGCGCCGTTTCGCTCGCTTCAAAGTAGGCGATGCCGGAGAGACTGTCGCGGTCACCAGGCCTGCGGAGCAAAAAGCGGAGTAATTTCGGGCGCCCTCCGGGGCGCCTTTTTTTGTCCTCGCGAGATCCTTTGATTTCGCGACAGCCGGCGGAATGCCAGCGCTACTTATGACCCCTGCCTTCAAACGTGTTCTGCTCAAGATTTCCGGAGAAGCCCTTGCTGCCAATCAGGGCTTCGGTGTCGATACCGCCCGCATTCACGAAGTCGCGGCGGAATTGGCTGACGTTCACAAACTCGGCGTACAACTGGCCATTGTAGTGGGAGGCGGCAACTTCTTTCGCGGAGTGGCCGAGCAGGCTCGCGATATGGACCGCGTCTCCGCCGATCACATGGGGATGTTGGCCACGGTAATCAATGCGCTCGCGTTGCAGGACGCGCTCGAGAAACAAAAAGTGTACACCCGCGTCCAAACCGCGATCGAGATGAACCAGGTGGCCGAGCCGTTCATCCGGAGGCGCGCGATTCGACATCTCGAAAAAGGGCGTGTCGTGATATTCGCGGGCGGAACGGGGAATCCATACTTCTCCACCGACACGGCGGCATCCTTGCGCGCCATGGAGATCAAAGCCGACGCGATTCTCAAGGCTACCAAAGTTGACGGAATTTACGACGCCGATCCCATGAAGGTGAAAGACGCGAAGAAATTTACCGACATCACCTACATGGATGTTCTGAAACTGGGGCTCAAGGTGATGGATTCGACCGCCATCAGCTTGTGCAAGGATAATAATCTACCGATCATCGTCTTCAATCTGAACGAGCATGGCAATATTCGCCGGGTGCTTACCGGAGAGAAGATTGGGTCGAGAGTAAGTGCGTAGGAACCTTGTCGGGGATTTAGGCAGATTCTCATGGACCGTTTAGAGTTCGTACCCTTGGCGATCCTCGTAAATCCTCGGCCTGCTTTCTTTTTGGGTTTATAATTCAACGTTTCGATCTCTACGTTTTTGGAGCTCACTGAAATGCCCCCAGCCACAATGGCCGCGATTCCGGGCCTCAAGGAAACTTACGTACAACTCAAGACGCGCATGGACAAAGCGGTCGAAGATTTCCGCAAGGCGATGGCGGCCACGCGTACCGGGCGCGCCTCGGTGCACATGCTCGACAGTGTGAGCGTCGACTACTACGGTTCGCAGATGCCGCTGAACCAGATCGCGCAGGTCCACGCACCGGAGCCGCAGATGATCACCGTGCAGCCCTTCGATCCATCGCAAATCGGTGCGATCGAAAAGGCGATTCGTTCCGCCGAGCTTGGACTAAATCCTATGAACGACGGGAAGATGGTCCGGGTTCCGGTTCCGGCTCTTACGGCGGAACGCCGCCAAGACATGGTGAAGCACCTGCACAAAGTGCTGGAAGAGCATCGCACGGCTGTTCGCAACATTCGCCGCGATGGCAACGATGCCATAAAGAAAGCGATGAAAGACAAGAAAATCAACGAGGACGACGAGAAGCGATCGCTGGAAGAGATTCAAAAGCTCACCGACGATGAAATTAAAAAGATGGAAGAGATGAGCAAAGCGAAAGAAAAGGAAGTGCTGGAGTTGAAGTAATCCGCCGGCCCGAAGTTTCGCACTGCAGATGGAAATGCGCCTGCACATTCTGCTCGGGCTTCAGAGTCTTCAGGTCGTTGATCCTGCCTCCCACTAAACGATGTCAGGCCGGCGCCCCGTGGGTTTCTGCGGCGCTGAGTTGGGCCAGTTAGGACCTGGATCTCGGAATGTCGATGTACTCATTCAGAAAAACTTTCTGATCTGGGCAACTCCGCCACGTTTTATTCCGTCTTGGTTGAGGTAGAGTCTGCCTAAAATTTAGGGAAGCGAGCCAAACGCGCGATTACTGTGTCGCAAGACACACGGCGCGTCGCGCGGCTGGCCCAGATTCCTCGCGATTCATCGAATGCTTGAGAGAAATGGCAACTGAGCCAAGCCGCCGCTAAGACTGGCAACTTGGACGCTTTTCATTTCTCTACGTATAATGATCGTTTTCCTACATCCCAGAGGCTGAGGTCGTAGCGATTCATTTTTGCTCTCACGCAGATATTGCTGTGTCCCGGCGTGGCCATATTCTTCCCATCGCTGCTCCGTCTCCATCTTCTTCATTTGGCAAGCTTTGCCGACAATTGAGGAGGGTGAGGCCGCTGCTGGCGCTTTTGCTCTCGTTGTTTTCCGCCGGCATGGCCTGGGCGCAAAGTGACGTCATTTCCGAAATCTACACGACTGGCAATCGAAGAATTCCCGCCGAGACTATCAAAGCGCGAATATTCACTCACGCGGGAGACGTTTACGATCCCGCTGCACTAGAGCGCGATTTCAACGCGCTTTGGAACACCGGTTACTTCGAAGACATTCAATTCAGCCGGGAGCAGACGCCGAAGGGTTGGCGGATCATCATACACGTCAAGGAAAAGCCAACGATCCGCGAGATTAACTACGTCGGCCTGAGTTCGGTCTCCACGAGTGATGTGCTGGATCGCTTTAAGTTGGCGAAGGTCGGACTGGCGGTCGAGAATCAGTATGACCCCACAAGAGTAAAAAAAGCGGAAGTGGCGATCAAAGGTCTGCTGGCGGAGCACGGCCGGCAGTTCTCCACTATCCGAACGGAAATACGCCAGATTCCTCCGGCAGCCGTCGGCCTCACATTCGTGATCAAGGAAGGCCCGAAAGTAAAAGTGGGCAAGATCAAGTTCGAGGGCAACAAAAACGTCAATTCCCGGACTTTGCGGGCGGCCATGAAAAACCTGAAGCCGATCGGCGTTCCGCATTCAATTTTCCTGGAAAACCTCTTTGCCCGAACCTACGACGCAACCAAGCTGGACGAAGATACGGAACGAGTCCGGAACGAGTATCAGAACCGCGGCTATTTCAAGGCAAACGTAGCCCAAGCCCAGACCCAGATTCACGATACAGGTCACGCGGGCGGACACATTCCCTTGTTGCAGGGAGGGGCCGGCAAAGCGGTGGACATCACCATGCCCATCGAGGAGGGCGAGCGCTACACGCTGGGCGGGATTACGTTCAAGAACAACAAGGCAGTTCAAAATACCAAGGCGTTGCGCGCCTTGTTCCCGATCAAGGATGGTGAAGTCTTCAGCAAGGACAAAGTCGCCAAGGGCCTGGAGAACCTGCGCAAGGCCTATGGCCAGCAGGGCTACATCAACTTCACCTCCATCCCCGACACTCGCTTTGACGATGAGAAGAAACTCATCTTTCTCGACATCGATGTCGATGAGGGCAAGCAATTCTACGTGCGGCGCATCGAGTTCCAGGGCAACACCACTACTCGCGACAAGGTAATCCGACGAGAGATCGCGTTGGAAGAGGGAAATATTTACGACTCGCGTCTGTGGGAATTGAGTTTGCTTCGGCTGAACCAGCTCGGCTACTTCGACCAGTTGAAACCCGACGACCCGAACGTTACCGTTCGTCAATTGGACGAGAAGAATGGTCTGGTCGACCTGACCTTGAAGATCAAAGAGAAGGGCAAGAACAGCATTGGCTTGAATGGCGGCGTCAGCGGCCTGGAAGGCGCGTTCATCGGCATCAATTATTCCACCAACAATTTTCTCGGCCTGGGTGAGACGTTGCAGGTGCAGGCGAGCGTGGGGAATCTGGCGCGAAGCGTCCGGTTTGGATTTACCCAGCCCTACATGTTCGATCGCCCTCTGCAGTTTGGTTTCAACGTTTACTACAACAAGATCAAATACGATCAGGCGCGGCAACTTTCCATTTTCAGCGGACAGAATTTGAACCTGAACAATGCGGTGCTGCAGAACCTGCAGAATTACACGCAATCGAGCGCAGGGTTTACGCTGTCGCTGAGCTATCCCCTTCACCGTTCCTTCAAGCGGGTTGGAATTACCTATTCGTTCGACCGCTCGTCACTTCTGGCGCTGAGTACGGCATCCAAGAATTTGTTCGAGTTCATTGCCTTCCGCGGAATTTCGGGACCCAACGCACTGAACGGAATCATCACCAGCAAGATATTTCCAAACTTCTCAGTGAACACGCTGGATAGCGGAATTTCGCCCCACAGCGGAAGGCAGTTCACGGTTGGCGCAGAGCTGGCTGGGCTGGGCGGGACGGTGCGTTCGATTCGACCTATCGTTCAGTACAAGAAATTCATCCCCGTGCAGAACCGGCGGAATGCGATCGGCTTCAACTTTCAGGGATCGTTCATCAGCGGCTTTGGCGGCCTGGTGGCGCCGCCGTTCCAGCGGTCTTACATGGGTGGCGAAAACGATTTGCGCGGTTTCGACATTCGTTCCGTGTCGCCGGTGGCGTTCTTGCCGAGCGTGGGGTCGGTCACCTTGACCAATCGGGACGGCACTCCAGTCCTGAAAGATCCGCAGAATCCACGAGCGGGACCAGTGACCATTCCGATCCCGATCGATCAGATTACTTTTCCGGGCGGCGACCTGAGCGTAGTCACGAACCTTGAGTACCGCATCACGATTTACGGTCCCGTGGCGCTGGCTCCATTTATGGATGTGGGCATCGACCCTATCCTCCGCCGCTCGCAGTTGCAGATTGCATCGCAGCAATATCTGAGCGTGGTTGGTACTCCGCTTGGATGCCCGACACTCACCCAGTCCGCTACGGCGAACACCTGCAGTCTCGGGAGTGTGTTGAGCCCGCCGCCGTCGCAGGATCTGCAAGTGCTAGGCTCAACCAACTGGCGTCCGAGGATGTCCACTGGACTCGAACTGCAGATGTTTCTCCCGGTGATTAACGCGCCCTTCCGAATCTATTGGGCCTATAACCCGCTGCGTTTGGACAGTCCGGCCAACCCGCCGATTCCGATCAGTCCAAGCATGTTCCCGCAGGTCTGTAATCCGAAGGGTGGCTGCCAGTTAACGGCTGCTGGCGACTATACCTTCAATCTGGCAAGGAATGCCTTCTCGCCGAGCTTCCTGCTGCGGGAGCCGCGCAAGACATTTCGATTTACGGTGGCCACCACGTTCTAGTGTTGATTCGCGAGCGTGATTTAGCAGGACTGAGTTTGACGGGCCATGATGCTGCTCTTTATAATCAATGCGATCCACACTATAGCCTGAAAGTTGAACAGGGTGGACGGCACGTCCGCGACCCCGGTGTGTGACGCTGGCAATTTCGAGTGCCTGTTGGCCGATTTCGGCTGACGGCGGTCGCTTGAGGAAGTGAAGAGGCGCATGAGCGCGGCCCAGCGTTACTGAAAGCGAATTCTAAGTTCATTCCCGGAACATGTTTGCCGGAACGTGGTTGACCGGAACGATTTCCCAAGGAGTTTAAGCGATCCAATGACAAGAAAGTTTCTGCGTTCTGTTCTGGCCTTTGCGGTGATTTCACTAATCTCCGTCTCGCTGATTTCCGCACGGGCGCAAGCCGGCGGCGCCGTTCCCAGTTCCCCCGGAGCTGCAACGGCCTCCACAACTCCCTCGACTCCCTCGACTCCCGCGGCAATTCCTACGGGTCCCGGCAGCAAGATTGGGACCATCAACATTGAGCAAGCCGTATTTGCGTCCAACGAGGGCCAGCGTGATTTCGAAGCTTTGAAGAAGAAATTGGACCCAAAGCAGAACGAACTGAAATCCCAAAACGACGAGCTCGAAAGCCTGCAGAAACAATTGCAGACGCAGGGCGACAAACTGAATGAAGACGCCCGTGCCAGCCTGGTGAAACAGATCGAAACGAAAAAGAAATCCTTCGATCGCGCCGTGCAAGACGCGCAGGAAGATGCGCAGAATCAGCAAAAAGAAATATTCCAGCGCATTTTGCAGAAGATGGCGCCGGTGATCGTGAAGCATGCGCAGGAGACTGGCTTCGCGATGATTGTCGACACCTCGAATCCCTGGCCGCAAAGCCCGATCTTGTGGTACGGCGAGGGCGGGGATATTACCAAGGCTGTGGTCGATTTGTACAATACGCAATCCGGTGTGCCGGCGCCTGCGGCGGCTGGCGCAGCACCCAAACCTGCGGCGCAAAAAACGACCGCACCCAAGCCTGCTGCTCCGAAGACCACCGATCCACCCAAATAAAGTTCGCGACACCGCGTGTGTCGGAAAGGTTCCAGGGCTGCGCTCAGCGCGGCCTTTTTTATTTGCTCTAGTGCCGATCCATTGTGGCAGTCATTGGTGTCTCTATTCGGTAACGCATCACGTGGAGGACACCATGTTTGAACGCACCGTAGATTCGTCATGGGACGAGCGCTCACGACGCGGATTGACCACGCTGACTACCTTCGGCGTGCAGGCCTTAGTGGTAGGAGTGTTGCTGATCGCGCCCCTGCTGCGGCCCCTGGGCTTGCCAATCCTTCGCCAGCTGTCTACACCGGTCAGGTTGGGCCAGCCGTTGGCAGAGCTTGCGGCTCCCCGACCGCGAGCAGGTGGAAACAATTTTGCGCCAACCAGCGCGCCGGAAATTGTTTTGCGCCAGCCAACTCAGATTCCGCACGGGATTCAGCCGGGCAATGAGGCCCCTGCGCAACCACTCGGTGCCGGCCCTTATATTCCGGGACCCGTGACAGGGCCGGGTAGCCCCGACGGCGTTCTCAGTTCGCTCGGGTCGGGTGCGCGTCCGATCATGCCGGTGCAGCCTGTGCCCGTTGCGCATACTATTCGCCTTTCTCATATGAGCGAAGGCGATCTGATCCGCAAGGTGCAGCCCTCGTATCCTCCCCTGGCGCGAAATGCGCGCATTCAGGGAACGGTCGTGCTGCAGGCAGTGATCAGCAAGCAAGGCACGATCGAAAATCTGAGACTTCTCTCCGGGCATCCCATGCTGGCTCCGGCGGCGATCGACGCCGTGCGGCAGTGGCGCTACCGGCCTTACATCCTGAACAGTGAGCCGGTCGAGGTGGAGACGCAGATCACGGTGAACTTTTCGCTCGCCGGGAATTAGCGATCCGGACGCGGGGTTTTCGTGCAGGCGTAGCCCGAGCGTAACCTGATGCCGAGCAGTGCTGCCGCTATAATCGACCTTAGTGGCGAGCACTGTCGAAATCCTGAGCCGCGTGGCAACGCGCCCCACCTGGGCGGAAGTTTCGCTGGAAACGTTGCGACAAAACTTCCGCACCGTAGCCAAACATGCGGGTGCGAAGGTGACGGTCTGCGCCGTGGTGAAGGCCGATGCCTATGGCCACGGCGCTGTGGAATGCTCGCGCGCCCTGCAGGCGGAAGGCGCACGCTGGCTCGGAGTTACTTCGCTGGATGAGGCGATCCCTCTGCGCGAAGCCGGCATCGATTCCCGAATTTTATTGATGACGGGATTCTGGCGTGGTGAAGAAAACGAGATCGTCCGCCTGCGACTTACGCCAACAGTGTGGGAGCCCTGGCAGATCGAATCCCTCGAAAACGCCGCGGCTTCCGGGGACTTTCGGCAGCCTGTGCATCTAAAAGTGGATACCGGCATGGGACGGCTGGGAGTTTCGCTCGATGAGCTTCCCGTGGTTTTGAAAGCTCTGAATAGCGCGCCGCACGTTGTTCTGGAAGGACTCTCCACTCATCTGGCTTCCTCGGAAATCATGGACGCGCCGTCGGTGGCCGAGCAGGAGCGCCGCTTCGAAGAGGCGCAGCGGATGATCCGCGCCGCTGGCTTCGAGCCACAAATGATCCATATGGCCAACACGAGCGCGCTGATCTCGCGCCGCGAAACCTGGAATAACATGGTGCGTCCCGGCATCGCCTTGTACGGATATTATTTGCCGTTCCAGCGCGCCGGACGAGAGGTGAGCGGGGGGACTCTGCGGCTTGCTGTGAAGCCGGTGCTGACGTGGAAGACGCGCATTCTTTCGATGCGGAATTTCGCCGCGAATCAGGCTCTGGGTTATGGCGGAACGTATGTAACGAAGGCGCCGGCGCAT
>Ga0210400_10002182_pt1 | contig 18483 bp, 14 predicted proteins | sample IncBWH26MmetaG_FD_155456 | JGI IMG/M metagenome (GOLD analysis project Ga0210400, IMG submission 155456) | Forest soil microbial communities from Barre Woods Harvard Forest LTER site, Petersham, Massachusetts, United States - Inc-BW-H-26-M | ecosystem: Environmental > Terrestrial > Soil >...
TCCACCCTCGTCATAGCCAACGTATCCCGGAGGCGCGCCAATCAGCCGGGCCACCGCATGTTTCTCCATGTATTCGGACATGTCGATGCGCACCATGGCGTGCTCATCGTCAAACAGAAATTCGGCTAGTGCGCGAGCCAGCTCCGTCTTGCCTACACCAGTCGGTCCCAAAAAGATGAATGATCCGATCGGCTTGTTGGGATCGCTCAACCCTGCGCGGGAGCGCCGAATGGCGTTCGCCACCCGGGTCAGCGGCAGATCCTGACCAACCACGCGCTGGCGCAGCCGGTCTTCCATCTGCACCAGCTTCTTGACCTCGCCTTCCAGCATCTTGGCGACCGGTATCCCGGTCCACTTGGAGACAATCTTGGCGATGTCTTCCTCGTCCACTTCTTCTTTCAACATGCGAGTCTGGTTTCGATTGCCGTCCATCTCCGCGTTCAGCCGGGCCAGCGCAGCCTCGGCCTGGCGCAGCTCGCCATAGCGAATGGCCGCCACGCGCTCCAGGTTCCCCTGGCGCTCGGCCTGCTGCTCTTCAATCTTTAGCTGCTCGATACGCTCTTTAAGCTGGCGCACGTGGGTAATCGCTTCTTTCTCCTGTTTCCAACGGGCCTTCAATGCCCCGGATTGCTCCCTGATCTGGGCCAGTTCACGCTCTACTACCGCCAGACGCTCGCGAGAATTCGGATCGTCTTCCTTCTTCAGCGCCTGCTTCTCGATCTCCAGTTGCGTCGCCTTGCGTTCAAGCTGGTCGATCGCGACAGGCATGGAATCGATCTCGATCCGCAAAGAGGCAGCCGCCTCGTCCATCAGATCAATGGCTTTATCGGGAAGAAAACGGTCGGAGATATAACGGTGCGATAGCGTGGCTGCGGCCACAATCGCCGAGTCCTTGATGCGGACGCCGTGATGGACCTCGTAGCGCTCCTTGAGGCCGCGCAGAATCGATATGGTGTCCTCCACATTGGGTTCACCCACAAAAACGATCTGGAAGCGGCGTTCCAGGGCCGCATCTTTTTCAATGTATTTACGGTACTCGTTGAGCGTGGTCGCGCCGATGGCGCGCAGCTCGCCCCTGGCCAGCGCCGGCTTCAGCATGTTGCTGGCGTCAATGGCGCCTTCGGCAGCGCCGGCTCCCACCAGGGTATGCAACTCATCAATGAACAGCACAATCTGCCCGCTGGAATCCGTGATTTCTTTCAGGACAGCCTTGAGCCGGTCCTCAAATTCACCCCGATACTTGGCTCCCGCCAGCATTGAGCCCAAGTCCAACGACACGACGCGCTTGTTTTTCAGGATTTCCGGGACGTCCCCGGAGACGATGCGCTGCGCCAGGCCTTCGACAATTGCTGTCTTGCCCACACCAGGTTCGCCAATCAATACCGGGTTATTCTTGGTACGCCGCGAGAGCACCTGTACAACCCGCCGGATCTCTTCATCGCGGCCAATCACCGGATCCAGCTTGCCCCGGCGGGCCAACTCGGTGAGGTCCTTGGCATAGCGCTCAAGGGCCTGATACTTGCCTTCGGGACTCTGGTCGGTCACGCGTTGCGAACCGCGAATGGTGGTAAGGGCCTTCAGGATGGCGTCGTGGGTGGCCCCGGCTGCTACCAGCAACTGGTGCGGCTCGTTGCCTTTGTCCTTCTCCTGGGCCATGGCCAGCAAAAGATGTTCGGTGGAGACGTATTCGTCCTTGAACTTTTCGGCTTCTTTGAACGCCTGATCAAGCACCTTCTGGCCCGCAGGGGAAAGATGCGCCTGCCCAGCGGCGCTCCCGGACACCTTGGGCAAACGGCTGATTCGTTCGGCGGTCTGCGTGGCCAGAGAGTCCGGATTCACACCGAGCTTGGTGAGCACCGGTACAACAATGCCTTCGCGGTCTTGCAGTAAGGCCGCCAGTATGTGCGTGGGCAATAGCTCTGGATTGCCATTTTGCGAGGCAATATCATTTGCCTGCTGAATTGCCTCTTGCGCCTTGATTGTGAATTTGTCCCAACGAATTGCCATATCTCTCTCCCACGGCTTCGAACATTTGAATCTGCTTCCACTATCTTACGTATTGTTGATGCTTCCAAAGAAAAACGGGAGATCAACCATCTCCCGTCTTGTTACTGCGACGTCTCTTCCTGGCGAGAGTAGTCATCCCTGCAGGGTTTTGCTGCCGTTGCCGGCCCCCACTTTGATCTGCTTCGGCTTGGCTTCAGCCCGCTTAGCCAAGGCGATCTTCAGGATGCCCTTGTCGTAGTGCGCTTCCACCTTTTCAGGATCGATGGTGTTGGGCAGACGGAAGGTGCGCACGAAAGTGCCATAGCGCCGCTCGATGCGATGGAAGTTCTCTTCTTTCTCTTCCTTTTCAAACTTCCGCTCGCCTTTTACGGTCAGAGTGTTGTTTTCCACTTGGACGTCCAGGTCCTCTTCATTGACGCCTGGGATTTCGAGTTTGAGCACCAGGTTGTGCTCGTCCTCGTACACGTCCACCGGCGGAACAAAGTTGCCCGCCGAGAGCTGCTCTTTGCCGCCTGGCTGAGCAAAATTCTCGAACAGGCTGGCCAGTTCGCGGAAAGGATCAATTCGGGTAATCATCGTCATTGTGAGTTCCTCCAAATGAACTTAAGTCGATTTCTACCTGCAATTCGATGCAGTAATTAGCACAGTCGAATCATAAAATATGAGTGTATTGTTGTCAAATATTGAATCAAAGTTTATTTCTTTATTTTTCAATGACTTATATGGAACTCCAGGATTTTTATCCGTTTTGAAGAGGCCAGGGAAGCCCTCTGTCATCCCCGCCCGGGGCTTGTGAGCTTCATCTCTACTCCCAGGGTTTTCACGCTGGCTGACTTCTTAACGCGCCTCCGGCGGCGCTGATCATTGAGATCCACACAAGCATGGTAGAGACAACAAAAACACAGGTCGTGCTGGGAGGTTTCAACATCTGCCGGCCCACTGGTCGACGGCAATTCACCCCCAAATGTTGCAGTGCTGTTGAAGTCCGATTAGAGTGGAACCTGCAACTCGAGTCTTCCGCGAAGACTTTAACGCTCGTGGTCATTCCTTCATTGCGCTTGTCTGGAGTGTCTTTATTTTCAGTCAGAAATTAAATATTGCAGATAAGACTGCAAGGCGCGGAGTTGCAGCGTTGACCCCATTTTTTCTTAAAAGCAAGGTAACGCAGGTTGTCTGAAATCAGTAAACGGACTGAATGCTTCTTCAGGTCGTCATCAGCAGAAGTCAGGTCGTCAGAAACAAAGTTTAGGTCGTCAGAAATTAATGCTGAGGTCGTCATAACCGGACTTCAGGGCGTCAGAAATCGTCCTCAAGGCGTCATAAAAAAGCACCTCGGTACTGATAACCCCAATGTTTTCAACGCATCTGTTCAAAATGCGCCGGCTGAAATGCAAAAATTAAAATGTAGCGGCTTGTAGCGGGCTGTAGCGGCAAAATCAGGGGCTTTTTCTGAAGCTGATTTATCAGCGTAAGTAACTGTATCCAAATAACTTCTCTGGAAAACGAGGAGAAAATGTAGCGGCGTAGCGGGTGTAGCGGCAATCTTTAGGAACCTTGTGCATTTTTGGAATATATCTCCCGCAGTTACACCATTTCTTAAAAATGTCATAGGGGTGGACCTTAAGCGGCCACTCTTAGACCGGTGTTCGAGATACAGCACTCTGTAACCGAGCTAATCCGCCTGGCAGATTACGCATTTCAGATAGTGGGTCTCGGGAACGCCCATGAGGATGGGATGGTCTTTGGCCTGACCTCGTTTTTCGAGGATTTTTACCGAGCGGTGGGCGTCCTGGGCGGCGGCGTTTAGTACGTCAAGGAACTCGGATTCATTTACGTGAAAAGAGCATGAGCACGTAACTAGAATGCCGCCGGGACGCAGCATCTTGAAGGCGCGCAGGTTCAGCTCTTTGTATCCGCGCAGGGCGGGTTCCAGATTGCGCTTGGATTTGGCGAAGGCCGGCGGGTCGAGAACGATGGTGTCATACTGCCGGCCAGCGGTGGCATAGTCTTTCAGCAGGTCAAAAGCATTGGCCTCCATCCACTCAATCTCACTTTTGTTGGCAGAGGCGTTCAATTTTTCGTTTTGCTCGGCGACTTCCAGGGCTTCGCGGGAGATATCAATGGCCGTCACCTTGTCGCACGTCCGGGCAAGATGCAGAGCAAAACCACCCTGGTACGTGCAAACGTCGAGCGCCTCGCCGTGGGCGTAACGGGCGGCGGCCTCATAGTTCTCGCGCTGGTCCAGAAATGCTCCGGTCTTTTGGCCGCCGGTGGCGTCATAGTGAAATTGCACTCCGTTCATGGAAAAGATGGCCGCGCGGTGTTGACCATGAACGACACTGGAGGCCAGCGCTGGAAGCTGCTCTAACTCGCGAATGCGGCCATCTACGCGCTCGACGATGTGCTCTGCCCCGGCGAGTTCGCGGAGTGAATTGAGCACCGCCCGCCTGCGCTCCGGCTGGTCCCAGCCCTGGGTAAGGATCTGCAACGTATAGACATCGTTGTAGCGATCAATCATCAGCCCGGGCAGCCCGTCGGCCTCGCTGAAGACCACTCGATAAGCGTTCGAGTGTTCGACCACGCGGCTTCGATACTGAATGGCCTCCGCCATGCGCTTCCGGGTGAGCTGAAGCAGCTCTTCTTCGGAGTGAAGAGGATCGCGAGTCAGCATCCGGAGGGCTATTTGCGAGCTGCTGCTGTAAAGCGCTGATCCTACAATCTTGCCTCGCGGGTCGGCTACCTGTACCAGGGCGCCCGGCTCAGTCTTGCGCATGCCGGCAAGATCGGACTGGTAGATCCACACATGACCAGAGCGTAACCGGTTGACGGCGCGCGAATTGACGATGATTTCAGGAAGAACAGAGGTTACTGCCATCTAACAGCAGAATACAGCAAATCAAGGGGCGGGGGCGGTTTCTGGTTCCGTTTCAGTCTGCGCGGCGGAGGTCTGGGACTTGGCTTTCTTCTTCGCCGGCGGCGCTTCAGCCGGGGGCTCATTAGCTGGATCGTAATAAAAGATGCGGCCACAGGACCCGCAGGTAATGATCTGTTCGTTGGTGCGGACGTCCTCCCAGGTTTGCGGGCGCATCATGACAAAACAGGCCATGCACTTTTGCGAGCGCGCTTCGGCGACGGCCGATTTGCGTCGGCCCAGCACGCGATCATAATGGGCCAGCGAGCTGTCAGTGACCCCCGTACGCAGTCCTTCACGCTTTCCGGCCAGGTCCGCCAGAAGTTTTTCGTCTTCCGCAGTACGAACACGGGCCTGGCCCTTTTCCTTCTCTACCTCTGCCACCTCCACTTTCAGAGCGGCTTCGGCGGCCTTGAGCGCCTTTTCCTCGGCTTCCAGGGTGATCATCAGCTCCAGGATCTTGGTTTCGCATTCGCCGATCTGTTTTTCGGAGAATTCCACCTCATGCATCAGGGCGCGATACTCGTCGTTGGTTTTTACGCTGGAGGATTGCTCCCGATACTTCACAATCTTTTGATTGAACCCCTGGATTTCGCCCTCCAGCTTGCGCCGGTTGGCCTCATTGGACTTGATGGCGGCTTTGGCGGTCTCGACAGCCGTCTTATCGTCAGCCAGTTTTTCTTCAATAGCGGCCACACGTTTTGGGAGGGTGGCGACCTCTTCGGTCAGGCGAAGGATTTCCCTGTCCACTTTTTCGAGTTCAATCAGTTTTTCAAGGTCAGAGTTCATGAATGTCCAAGCGGAAGGTCTAATTTGAATTTTAACATGCGGAAACACACTGTTCAGGTAAAGATTTGCGCAATTAAATAGGTTTTTATACCGATTGCGGGCATTCGCTGCAATGCTTAGAGTCGAAACATTATGGCGGTGGAGATTACACGACTGTTGGTAGGCTTGCTTATCGTACTTTTCCATCGTCCCCTGGCCGCCAAGATCATGGAACAGGAGCGCGCGCTCGACGGTTTTTTCCGCCGCCGAGGCATCTCCCTTCCCACTCCACCCAGCGATCTGGTCGCCCAGAACCTCTACTTTGGCATCGGAATCTTTATCTGCCTGTTGGAAGCCGGGAGGCTCTGGTTTTCCGCTTACGTCTGAACGCATTTTGCCGGCGAAATTTCATGAAACGTTGATGAGTTTTTTCTCACTATTACATTAGTCTGACTTTGTAGGCTGAATCGTTCTGTCACTACATGGCCGTCATGGATAGTGATCCAGATAAAACTCGTCGAAAATGGTACGGCTCTCGGGTCCTCTTGCTGGGGTTAACGGTCTTCCTGATTGTTCTGCTGGCCGTTCTTGTGTGGCCGTGGCTCGACTCCACGCACTTTGTGGACTCCCTGCGCTGGCACCGGCGGCACGGCAATCGTGCCGAGATCGCGGGCTGGAGCTTCACGGTGCCGCGCTCCTGGTATCTGGATTCATTCAAGGACGATGTCTATCTGAGCCGGGTTTCTTTTTTCGAGGGAGAGACGGGCAGCAGTATCTACGTCTCGCCAACGCCGGCCTGGGCCTTTGCCATGCAGGCCCCCCAGGAATGGCAGGGCACAGTTAAGAAAGAGCTGGCGGGACGGGGATACGCGGTGAGTGAACTTGGAGCCATCCAAATTCAGGGAGAAACGGGTATCTGCACGCTTGGATTCAAGAACCAGGAATACGACGGCCAGTGTCTATTTCGCCAGGCCCGCCTGTTTGTCTCTTTCACCGGTCCGAAGAAAGAGTATTTGAATGAGATCGCGGAGATCCTGCGCTCCGCGAAGATGGTTAAGTCAAGCCGCTCGAGCTAAATTAGAGCGGAATCTTTAGCCGCGAATTTACGCGAATGAACACGAATTAGACCGCGTTCCGATCCGATAGTGCAAAATTTACTTCCCCAGCGGTATGCCTTCCAGCGATGTCAATCTGCCGACTGGGTATAAGCCAAGCGCTTTGTCCCAATAGGGCGAGCGTTCGTAGAAGAAATTCAGGCGCGCGTAGGGATTGGCGGCGAATTGGGGGTCAGCGGCAATCTTGTTTTCAAATTCTGTCTTCAGGGCGGGGTCTTTGGCCATCATCTCGCGGGCAAGCTTCTCCAGCACATAGGACTCGCCGTATTCCTTCTGCTCAAAGATCGCATCAAAGAAATTCCATAACACCGCGGAGTCAGGCCCTTCCGGCTCCAAAAAATGAATGGCGACTTTAGCGGCACGCTGATCCAGAGGCACAACTATCGACCCAACCGGGAATGTCGACTGCTCGCGGCCCAGCTTGCACGAAGACTGGCCGCCGGAAGCGGTCGCACCGGTGATCAGGCTGTCTTTCTGGTCGCCAAGAGGGGCTGGATGGCGTCCTTCAAAAGGCTGCGCCGGCCACCTTGGCGGTGGACACCGATAGACCTCAACCTCCCCGGTCCACGAAGCCGTGGTGCGCTTCAGCTCTAATCCATGGGCGCGAAGGACATCGATCACCTGGGTCCATTGTGGAGGAATGATATACGCCCGCGGAGGAGCAATGGTGCGCTGCACAATCAACCCCCTGGCGCGGGGAATATCGATATTCAATGGCTCTTTGGTGTACTCAATACGCACTGCGCCGGAAATGTCACTCAACGAGCGGTTGAACTTGTAACCCAGGTAATGAAAAGGAACAGTCTGTTTGCCGGCCGCCAGGATCAGCGGAAACCTGGCGTTCGGATCGTACTGCCGTCCCTGTTCGATGGTCTTCAGGTCGGCTGCGCGGTTGAGTTGCACCAGGCGGTCGGCATCGCGATTGATCACTTCGAGCACGGCCCGCATCAGTTCGTAATTGCCGGTAACGCGGGTACGGTAATCCTTCAGCATGTGCATCTCAACCAGCATCCCCGGCCGGTTTTGCAGAATGGTGTAGCCGTGCGAAAACCGGGGGACAACCTGGTTGGTGGCGAGCCCCTTCATGGGATCGGCTTCGTCGGCGAACTCGATATATGGGCTGATAAGGTGCCCGGAGCTGGCAACTGACTTTTCCATGTCAGGAACCAGCGCGGCTGTGATCCACTGGGCGATTCCGCTATCGACATCAGGCCCGGTCGCTATGTCGTAGGTGGTATCGAACTGATAATCCGCACCGTCGGTCACATGGTTGTCGAAGAAGAAATCCGGAAGCCAGCGGTTCCACAGCGCCAGCCAGGCACGCGTCTCCGGCGTGTCGGCTTTGACGTAATCGCGGTTCAGGTTGAGGTTTTGGGCGGTGGTGCGCCAGCCCATCTGTTCCGGCCCGTTCTGGTTGATGCGGTTATAAGGGCCAAACCGCTCATGGCCATCCAGGTTATAGATGGGAATTACCACGACAACAGCACGGTCCAGCAGGCCGGCTTTGCTCCTGGTAATGACCATGTCGCGCAGGAGCGCCAGGCTGGAATCCTTGCCGTCCATTTCGCCCGCATGAATGGCATTCTGAACCAGCACAATCGGCCGGTTCTGCTTGTGCAGGGAGGCGGGATCAAAATTGCCGTCTCTGGAAGCAACCGCAATCCAGAGGTCGCGGCCCGTGGAGGTCTTGCCAAACATCTCAAGCTTCAACTGCCTGGGGTTGGCGCCGGCCATCCTCTTCAGATAAGCCATGGTCTCGTCATAGCGAGGTGTAGTGCGATAGCCGCTCTTTTCCGCCGGTGTGGACCAGTCTTGGCTTTGTGCCGAACCCTGGGCCATCACCGCTGGAGCAAGGCACACGAATGCTAGAAAGATGCTGACAATGATTCTTATCATTTCTTTTTTGCTGGCTTCCTTTTGGTTGCGGCAGGCCGTTTCTTGGGCGACGGCATGAGAAGAACCGCCACATGGGCGATGGCCGCGTTGTCCGTTCCCATGCCCTCAGGTGTCTTGGCCTTGATGCCCACCTGATTTGGATTGATTCCCAACAGCTTCGCCACGCAAGCTTGAATCTTGCCGCTATGGGGGCCGATCTTGGGTTGATCCAGGATCAGCGTTGAATCCACGTTGGCAATCGTGTACCCCGCACGACTGACCTGCTTAAGCGCCTCCCGAACAAAGATGGTGGAGTCGGCGCCCTTCCATTGGGGATCGGAAGGAGGAAAGAAGCCGCCGATATCGCCCGCGGCCACGGCCCCGAGCAACGCATCCGTCAAAGCGTGGAGCAGGACGTCGCCGTCGGAATGTCCGGCGAGTCCTTTGTCATGGGGAAGATCAACGCCACCGATTTTTAAGGGAACACCGTGTTGAAACTCGTGGGAGTCCCAGCCATAGCCAATTCTCATAGTTTTCTACCACTGATTAACACTGACGCCACTGATCTGAAAAGGATCATACAGACCCTTTCGCACTATAAGCTCGAAGATGTTTTCGAGGATTATCGAGCAACAGTCGGCGGATTTGGGGTTTCGGTCCGAAATTCAAAATCAATCCAAGTTCAAGAGATGTTGCGCGCAGATAGTTCAATACCTGGGCCTCATGGGCTGCAACAATGGCGTTTGCTGTCTTGAGTTCCAGCAAAATGCATTTGTTTACAACCAGGTCGGTTTGAAAATCACTGACATTTCTGCCCCGAAAAAATACAGAACACGGAGACCTCCGCTTCTACAGCAAGCCCTTTATCCAGTAAAGCCAGCTGGAGGGAATTTCGGTAGACCGACTCAAGAAACCCGAATCCCATCTCGTTATACACATCGTAAAACACTCCGATTAATCTGGTCCGTTACCTCAGAATGCTTGTAAGTTGGTCGAATCGGCATAGCTCCCCCTCTAAGCTTTAGCTTTACCACTGAGTTAACACTGATACCACTGATCTGAAAAAATCGAAGAGGCCATCCTGCAGTGTATAGAATCAATCAGTGGTTTCAGTGCAAATCAGTGGTAAATCTAGCCTGAGCCAACAGGAATTCTGCCAGTTCCAGGTCCGCCGGCGTGGTGATTTTGATGTTGCGGGCTGAGCCCATCACTACCCAGACGCTTTCTCCCATCCGTTCCACCAATGACGCTTCATCCGTGCCGGTGAAGCCGTCTGCGATGGCGCTGTCAAAGGCATCTTTAATCACTTTGTAACGAAATCCCTGGGGGGTCTGCGCCTGGACCACGCGCTCTCGCGGAATGGTGGACGTAATGATGGCGCCTTCAGAGGTGCGATCTACCTGCTTGATGGTGTCCACGGCCGGAAGCCCCGCAATGGCTGCGCCATGCTTTTCTACTTCGCGGACCACGTTCGCAATGATCTCGTCGTCCACGAACGGACGCACCGCGTCATGTACCAGCACTATGTCATTCTCGGCGGCTTTGAGTTTGGAGAGGGCATTGGCGACGGACTCCTGACGGTGCTCTCCACCTTCAACAACCTCTACTTTGGCTGACAGTTTTTCCTTTTCCAACTGACGGCTGAATTGCTCCATTTCACTCTTGCGGAGGGCCACTATGATCTGGCTGACCTGCTGATTGCGAGCGAACACGCGCAGAGTGTGAATGATGATGGGTGTTCCGCTGATCTCAAAGAACTGCTTGGAAGGTACGCCCTTCTTGCCGGGGCGCGCCATACGGGTGCCGAGTCCAGCGGCCGGAATGATCACGATGACCTTCATAACAGGCGGTAAAAAAGTATAGCAACTTTGCCGGATTAGCCGCTTGCGGTGTCTAAAGCAATAGTCAAGAAATTCGAAAATAGAAGCTGCGTCGCCAATCGGGTGATCACTTCGGCGCACCTCAGTGCAGGCTATACATCGGGTGCATCGGGTGATCGAAAAGCAAAACCCGCCAACATGATTCTCATGGACAAGTGATCGTCCTGCAAATTTACCGGAGTGATTTTGCCCGAAACTTGAGACTATAGAATTTAAGCTGAAGAGCTGATTTAAGACTAAAGAATTTAAGAACTGAGAAAGGTACGTAGCTGTGATCGAGAAGGTACAAAGATACGTCCGCGAGCATGGCCTGATCCGGGCTGGGGACCGCATTGCTGTGGCCGTTTCCGGGGGCGCGGACTCTGTTGCTTTGTTGCGGGTATTGCTGGAGCTGCGTGACGAACTGGGAATCGTGCTTTCGGTTGCGCACTTCAATCACAGGATTCGCGGCGCAGATGCGGATGGCGACGAGGAGTTTGTAAGGGCCCTGGCCCTGGGCTTTGAGTTGGAATTCCATTCCGGAGCTGCCGATGTACCGGCCTATTCGCGGGAGCACAAGTTGAGCCTGGAAACCGCGGCGCGGGATGTGCGTCAGCAATGGTTTGGACAGCTTGTCCAGCAGGGCCAGGCAGACAAGATCGCCACGGCCCACACCTTGGATGATCAGGCGGAAACTCTCCTCATGCGCATTTTGCGGGGGACCGGCGGGAGGGGATTGACAGGGATCGCTCCCTGGCAACGGGAGAAATGCCTGATTCGTCCTCTGCTGAATGTTACCCGTCGCGAAGTCGAGGATTACTTAGCTCTTTCGCGACAAACATGGCGGGAAGATTCCAGCAACAAGGACCTGCACCATACTCGCAACCGCATCCGGCATGAGCTGCTGCCCATTCTGGAGAGCAGCTACAACCCGGCCTTACGGCAGAATCTGGCCGAACTGGCCGAGGTCGCTCGCGCTGAAGAAGATTATTGGGAAAAGGAAATCTCCGGCCTGCTGCCTCGGCTGGTTCGTTTCGGCAAGCCCAGCCGAAGTGGGCGCAGCAGCGGCCCCGCTGGACCCGATGTCATAGCGCTGGAATTGGCCCTCTTCCAAGGACTGCCACTTGCGGCCCAAAGGCGGGTGTTGCGGGCGATCACGCAGCAGTTTGGCGTAGGGTTGGAGTATAAGCATGTGCAGCAGCTTTTGACCCTGGTCCAGCCGGATCATGCTCGGCAAAAACCGAGAAAACCCGCTAAAGAGGTGGAACTACCCGGCGGACTAGTGGCCGTCCGGTCGTTCCGGGAGCTACAAATCAGCTCCCGGGAGAGCCAGTTGCCTCCTGCAGACTATTGCTACCGGCTTGATATACCGGGTGAGGTGGCCATCCCCGAGTTGAAGAGCCGGATACGTGCACAGTTGGTGAGTGCTGGAAACAACGTTTCAGGATATAATGCCGCGCTATTGAACCAGGCTCTACTGGCTCCGGAAGTCAAGGTCAGGAACTGGCGGCCTGGTGATAGGTTTTTCCCGGCGCACACCCGGTCCCCCAAGAAAGTCAAGGAGCTGCTGCAGCCTGCGCGATTAGGACGTGAGATTTCCCCGGCGGAACGCAAAGCGTGGCCGGTGATCGAAAACGAAGGTGAGATCGTCTGGATGCGCGGTTTTTCCGTGCCGGAGGCTTATGCGGCCAATGCCGGTCACGGAATTGAGATTCAAGAGACTAAAATAGGTTCTGAGGCGGAAAATTGACCACTTGCGAAGTAACGCAGGAATACCCTCGCGTGCTGCTTTCGGCAGATCAGATCAGGAAGCGTGTCCAGGAAATGGCCCGCCAGATCTCCGCCGATTTCAAAGGAAGGACCGTTTACCTGGTGGGCGTATTGGAAAACGGCTTCATTTTCATGGCTGACCTGGTGCGGGAGCTGGAAGTCCCGGTGGTCTGCCAGTTCGTTAAACCGGCATTTAAGGAAGCCGATCCTGTTACTACGGAGATTTTCTTCAGCCCTGAAGTGGACGTACACGGCAAGGATGTGCTGCTAGTAGAGGCCCTGGTACAGTCGGGCATCACCAGCGAGTTCCTCATGCGAAACCTCATAGGGCGGGGCGCGGCCAGCGTGAAGCTTGCTGCTTTGTTGGACAAGCAATCCGCCCGTCGAGTTCCCCTGCAGCCCGATTACTTTGGTTTTCTAATGAACGAGAATTTTGTCGTAGGCTATGGGTTGGGCACACCCCATTTGGGACGGAATCTTCCCTATATTGCTGCAAAGGAAGGGAACGCCCAGACCCGCCCTAGCTCGGCTTAGGCTCTTTTACCAATCATGGGCCGGGCCTATTGGGTATAGAATCTATAAAGGAGCGAAAAGTTAAACCGAGGCGGTCTTTTCGGCATCCAATACTTAGGATCAGTCTGTTCAGCGGGCATGGTTCGTTAAGCCTCATTTATCCTTAATAATATTTCCGGCTCCGTTGCGTCTATATAAGTGAGCGTTCGGAGCAGGGATACAGCGTAACAGGTTAAAATCCTGAGCTGAGGGAAGCTAGGAGTTTATTGGTGAATTCAACAATGAAGACAGTTGTCTTGTGGCTGACATTAATCGTCGTTGGCTTGGTGCTCTGGAAGATGATCTCCACCGGTGCCAACGGCGCCAAGGTCCAGGACATCAGCTACACGGAGTTCATGTCTCAAGTGGCCCAGGACAAGATTGCAAAAGTCACGATTGTGGGGAACGAGGCCCATGGAGAGTACAAGGGTGACAAGAATCACCAATTCCGCGTGGTTGTTCCGGCCAACAATCCTGAGATGCTGAAGACACTGGATGCCAAGGGCCAGGATGGCAAGCTCGCCGTGGACTTTAAGGACGCCCAGAGCGGAAATTGGTCGTTGTGGCTGGTCCAGCTCTCTCCTGTAATCCTGCTGGGCGTGTTGTGGTTTGTCATGATCCGCCAGATGCAGACCGGCGGCAACAAGGCCCTGAGTTTCGGCAAGAGCCGTGCCCGGCTGCTCTCTATGCAGCAAAAGAAAGTCACATTCAAAGATGTTGCCGGAGTGGATGAAGCTAAGGAAGAGTTGCGGGAGATTATCGAGTTCCTGCGCGAGGCCCAGAAGTTCCAGAAGCTGGGCGGAAGGATCCCGAAAGGTGTGTTGCTGGTTGGCCACCCCGGAACCGGAAAGACCCTGCTGGCCCGGGCCGTGGCTGGTGAAGCCAACGTGCCCTTCTTCAGTATCTCGGGCTCGGACTTTGTAGAGATGTTTGTAGGTGTGGGCGCCAGCCGCGTCCGCGACCTGTTTGAGCAGGGAAAGAAAAATGCTCCCTGCATCATCTTCATTGATGAAATTGACGCCGTAGGCCGTCACCGTGGCGCGGGCCTGGGCGGCGGGCATGACGAGCGCGAGCAGACCCTGAACCAGTTGCTGGTGGAGATGGATGGTTTTGAATCCAATGAAGGCGTCATCCTGATCGCCGCTACCAACCGTCCTGACGTGCTTGATCCGGCGCTCCTGCGGCCCGGACGTTTTGACCGTCGCGTAGTGGTGCCACTGCCGGATGTCCGTGGACGCGAAGAGATTCTCCGGGTGCACACCCGGAAGATCCCCCTGGCCGATGATGTGGATCTCTCCATTCTGGGCCGTGGAACGCCTGGTTTCTCCGGAGCGGAAATCTCCAACATGGTGAATGAAGCAGCTCTGAATGCCGCCCGCAATAATCGCAAGGCCGTGCTGATGTACGACTTTGAGCTGGCCAAGGACAAGGTCCTGATGGGTGCGGAGCGCAAGAGCATGCTGCTGACCGATGAGGAAAAGAAGGTCACCGCCTACCATGAGGCCGGGCACGCCATTGTGGCCGCGCTCATGCCTCATGCGGATCCGCTGCACAAGGTCACCATCATTCCCAGAGGCATGGCGCTGGGCGTGACCATGCAACTCCCGGAGACCGACAAACACAACTACACCCGCGATTACCTTTGCACCCGGCTTGCGGTCATGATGGGCGGACGCATAGCGGAAGAGATTTTCCTCCAGCAGATGTCCACCGGCGCAGGCAGCGATATTGAGCAGGCCAGTGAAATGGCCCGCAAAATGGTTTGCGAGTGGGGCATGAGCAATCTTGGCCCGCTGGCTTATGGCAAGAAGGAAGAGCAGATATTCCTGGGTCGTGAACTGGCGCAGCATCGCGATTTCAGCGAAGAAACAGCGCGAGAAATCGATGCGGAAGTCCGCCGCTTCGTCAACACGGGCTATGACAACGCCAAGAAGCTGATTGAGGAGAATCGCGACATAGTCGTCCGCATCGCTGAAGCTTTGCTGGAGCGTGAAGTTCTGGACGCCACGGAGCTGAAGCTCATCATTGAAGGCAAGCCGCTTCCGGCACGCGTGATTCCTCAAAAGGGCGGAGATGAAGGGGTACAGCAGGTGCTTAAGCCTGAGCCAGGCCGCACACCCGGCATCCTTCCCGGCAAGACATCGCCGGCCTGATATTTCGAAAACTTTAATAGACCTCGGGGCAGCTTATAGGCTGCCCTGATTTTTTGTTTTCAGGACAATTCCGAAACAGGTTTTTAGCCGCGAATTTGCGCGAATCAGCCCGAACGCGAAATAACTCAAGCGCCAAAGTCTGACATAGGACTTACCAAAGCTGCTGTCCTGAAATGCGTCTGGAATTTTGTTGAATCACGTAGGCAATCAGGAGTACATTCCTAGCATCCCCCGCCCGTTACTCAGATTCACGAGGTGCTAGCGTCTATGGCTTCTCCCGGCACAGGTGCCCAAGTCCGGCAAACGGCGCAGATACTCGCGGCGGCATTCCAGCAGGACCGCTTTACCGCGCGCCAAAAAATCTGGACACTGTCGCCTAAATTCTATTTTAGCGATGAGCAGGGGAACACCCTGGCATTTCTGCGCAAGAAGGTCTTTACCTTGAAGGATGAGATCAGGGTATTCACCGACGAGACACAGTCCATGGAACTGCTGCACATCAAGGCCCGCAAGATTATTGATTGGGGCACGGCCTTCGACGTGACCGATTCCATCAACCACCAAAAGGTCGGGGTCATCAAGCGCCAGGGCTGGAAGTCCATTATCCGCAAGGAGTGGACCATGATGGACGCCAACGAGCAACAGATCGGCACAATCAAAGAAGATTCGCTCCTGCTGGCCACGTTGCGGCGATACGTGATCAACATCATTCCCCAGGCCTATACCTTTGAAGCGGGTGGACGGGAGCTAGGGACCGCCCGGCAAAACTGGAACTTCTTCCTGCCTAAAATGAGTGTAGACTTCTCCAACGATCCTGGACGGCAACTGGACCGTCGGCTGGTGGCTGCCGCCGTCGTGCTGCTGATGGCGGTTGAAGGACGCCAGGAATCGTACGATTAGGCTTTTAGTTATTCCCGAATGGAATGGGTTATCAGGCAAGTGCCGTCGCCTTTGGCGACTCGGGTATCGGAATTACCTCACCCCGTACTTACCCTTCGCTATGCTCAAGGGCAGGCTGTACGGGTCTATTCTCTAACGTGCCTGCGGCACTGTCTCGTACCCTCTCTGGGCAACTCCGTCGTGTGCACTCAGACAACCTGAATCAATGGCTTCCCTTGCGGCAGGATCTCTCCGATTTCTGCTGCAGCCACACCACCGGACTTTAAGGCCGCCAGCAATGATCCGGCATCTTCTCTGGCCACCGAAAGCAGGAGCCCTCCGGCGGTTTGCGGATCGAACATGATGGTCTTGAGTTCCGCAGGAATCCCATCTTCATAGCCAACCATGCATTCGACGAAATCACGGTTCGCGTTCAGCCCTCCGGGGATATACCCGGCGCGAACGCATTCGAGCGCGCCTTCCAGCAGCGGCAAGGCAGCGGAGCGCAGCCGAATGCTTACATCGCCGCCCATCGCCATTTCGCGTACATGCCCGATCAGGCCGAACCCGGTGATGTCCGTAGCCGAATGGACACGGAACTTGCCGCTGGCGGCGATCGTCGCAGCCCTTGCATTGAGGGTGGTCATTGATTTTGTGGCGGCATCAATCCAGGCCGGTTTTGCTTCGCCCCGCTTGATGGCCGTGGAGATCACGCCAGTACCCAGCGGTTTGGTAAGGATGAGCGCATCCAGCACCATGGCGGACGAGTTGGTCCAAATGCGGTCGGGATGGATCATGCCCGTGACCGCGTACCCGAATTTGATTTCCGGATCGCGGACGCTGTGCCCGCCCACCACGGTGCATTGGGCTTCCATCATCTTGGAAAGCCCGCCTGCCAGAATCTGCTCCAGAATAGAGATATCTCCCTTATCCGGAAAGCACAGGATGGCCAGCGCGCTGAGCGGCCGGCCTCCCATGGCATAGACGTCACTGAGCGAGTTTGTGGCCGCGATCTGGCCAAAGGTGTATGGATCGTCCACCACCGGCGTAAAGAAATCTACGGTCTGCACCAAAGCCTGATCGTCGGAGATTTTGTACACTCCGGCGTCGTCGGCTTTATCAAAGCCAACCAGTACGTTCGGATCATGTTGCCGGGCCAATTTCCCAAGCACCGAGTCCAGCACCGCCGGACTTAGCTTGCTGGCTCAACCCGCCGCTTTTACCTGCTCCGTAAGCCGGATTGTCTTTACTTCAGTCATAGAGGAATTCTAAAGGAAAATAGCATTCAGCACTTAGCAATCAGCATTCAGCCCCTGCGCCGTTTCGAATAGCCGTTTGAAAATTCCTTGCTGTTTTATGTGCGCTCCGCTTCGCTTCACGCAGGCCTACGGCGTAAGGCAAAGGGCCTATTTCCTACTTAACCCAGCGCTTGCGCGCTAGGCTAACTTCTTAACGCGTCTCTGGCGCTGAGCAAGTATAGTGACAGCAGTCTTGATCGCCCTATAATTCTTTCAGCAAGACTCAGAACCGGTTGGCCGAGATGCCGATCAGGGCATTTTCACAGAGTTTCTGGTGCACGCAACCATCCCGGCAACCCGCGATCTTATTTGTTTTTGAAATCCTTGAGGAACTCCAATAACGCGGCATTTACCTCTGCCGGGCGCTCCTGCTGGATCCAATGGCCTGCGCCGTCAATGAGCAGTGCCCGCTTCAGATTCGGCACTACTTGCGGCAGTTTCTCCACTGCGCCCTCTCCAATGGGACCGCGAATCACACCGTCCCTGGTGCCGGCGATAAACAGGGCGGGCTGTTGGGTGGTTGCGCCGTGCCAGGGGGCGGTAAGCTCCCAGTTGTAATCAATGTTGCGGTACCAGTTGAGCCCGCCTCGGAAGCCGGTGCGCTGAAATTCCGTGGACATAACGGCGATGTCCGCATCGGTAAGCCAAGCCGGAAGTTGCTCCGGATCAACGCTTTCGCCCAGGAAGCCTTCTCCGGGCTTCAGGACCATCGAAAATTTGCTGCCACGCGAGTCGCCGGATCCGGCATACAGGATTCTCCGCATGGTTGAGGTCACGTCGCGCTCGAACTCAGCCTCGGCCACGCCCGGAGTCTGAAAGTAGATCCAGTAGAACGTATTCAGCCCCTGGTGGTGAAGTACCTTGATCGGCGGGGCCGGACCGCGCTGCCGATGAGGCACGCTCATGGCCGCCACGGCGCGAAAAATATCGGGCCGCAGGAGCGCCGCTGTCCACGCAACCGGCGCACCCCAGTCATGGCCTACGATGATTGCTGTCTGTTCCCCCAGGGCGGCAACCAGCCCTACCATGTCACCTACCATGTGGAAGATGGTGTAGGAGCGGATGTCGGCTGGGGCCTCCGTTTGGCCGTAGCCGCGCATGTCCGGGGCCACCGCGCGGAAGCCTGCAGCCGCCACCGCCGGAAGCTGATGCCGCCAGGAATACCACAGCTCAGGCCAGCCATGGCAAAACAGCACCAGCGGCCCTTCACCCTGCTCTGCCACATGCATCTGAATTCCGTTGACCGCAATTGTGTGGTGCCTGATCTCCGCAGCCATAGTGATTGCCTCTTCTTTG
>Ga0210400_10002183_pt1 | contig 18475 bp, 20 predicted proteins | sample IncBWH26MmetaG_FD_155456 | JGI IMG/M metagenome (GOLD analysis project Ga0210400, IMG submission 155456) | Forest soil microbial communities from Barre Woods Harvard Forest LTER site, Petersham, Massachusetts, United States - Inc-BW-H-26-M | ecosystem: Environmental > Terrestrial > Soil >...
GAACTGTAATCACGACGGGCGACCAGGTGGACGGAACAGTCGTCACCGCTGACACCGACGCCGGATTCAACGCGGCGCAGGTTGCCGTCGCGCCAGCCACAGCAGTCCCGCAAAAGTAGCCCCACATGGGCACTACCGTGCCGTCGGGCATCGTTGTGGTCGTCGGCGCCGCAGTCAGATTGACCGTCTGCTGGCCGAAGGCGACAACCGCCGCGAAGGGGAGTATGCACGCTACTCGTAGCGCGGCCTTCAAGATAGCTTTGAGATTATTCATTCGCATCGTCATTCCTCGCCGTCAATTTGACTGGTCAGACTAATTGGACTCGTCGATTACAAATTCCCGGGAATCAACCAGCATCATCATTAGCATTCCGCCGGGGAAAACGTTGTTGGTGGTGATTTCGCGCTCGTTGTGGGAGTGCCACATGAACGCGAAGCCGCGCTCGTTGGGTGGGTTGGCCTGCGTGTTGGAAGGCTGCTGGGAGGAGCAGGTTAGTGTGGCGGTTGAGGTCGTGGCACAGTTAGCCGCGACGGCGCGCAGAGTTGCATCCGGGCCCAGATACGGACTTCCGCCGTACCAAGCGCCATTCGTGAAAATGTTGGGATTGGGCAGAGTAGCGGGGCCGCCACCGGCCACGTCACCGAGAGGAGCGACCTCCAGGGGCTTGTTGTGGTCCTGGCACCACTCGTAATAGTTGATCGCAGAGGGCGGCGCCGCTGGACTGCTATTCACTGTATAGTATCCATTGGCATCCGGATAACAATTCTGCACGGCAAGGGAGTCACCGAAGGCGTCAGCGCCTGCGTGGTGAGCGTATGGATCCCAGTTCAGGCCCCTGCCGGACCAGTAGAAAATCCCATCGAATGCCTGACCCGGAGTCGTGTCAGTGTTGAACATCAAAAGTCCGGCGAGGCTGTTCGGATCAGCTGCGCCCGCTGCCGTCGTACCCAAAATTAAGTTGCCGTCACGCGCCAGGATGCGCACATGGTTGCCGTGCTCGTGGAACGGATGCTGCCAACGGCCCTGGCCGATGGTGCGTATTAGGACCTGCTCGCCTGGATGCATATGAGGATTGCCGTTATAGGGCTGGTGCGGATATTCGGCCCCATAGTTGGCGTCCATGAGGTCGGGCATCGAGCGGCCATTAATGAGGAAGTATTCAGGGTGATAAGGTTCGGTTGGAACCTCAAGACTGCACCCCACAGCCCCGGCTACGCAGCCCACCTTCGCTGTGACCTGCGCTAACGTCTGGCGGTGAATATTGGTGTCCATTTCTGCCCACTGAAAAAGGTATTCCCGGTCGTAGTTCGTCTTGCAGTTGTCGTAGGCGTAGTGCGCCAGCCGGAAATCTGATTCTCCATGGGCCACTTCCACAGCCACGTTTCCATTAGATAGCGCCACCTGCGAGGCCAGGCACCCGGCGGGATCACTGGCCGGGATTACAACGATTGCGCCGTAAAGCCCCATCTCGATTTGCAGGTCGCCTTGCGTTCCGCTGTAATAGGCGTGAGTGCCCGGCGTTGAGGCGGTAAACGTGTAGGTCACCGTTGTACCTGGCGCCGCTTCATGTGCCAGCAGGCCGACTACACCGGTCGTTGATGTCACCTGAAAGCCGGGGAAGAGAATCGATGTGTTGCCGACCGCTGTTGGGAGGTTATTCGTCAGGTTTACCGTTACCGTGGCGCCTTCCGTGACGACCATCGTGGGGCCAGGAACTTGCATTGTCGGGCAAGCCGCGTTCGCTGTGACCCCTACAAAGGACGGGGCGCTTCCCGCGACACAACCGTATCCCCACGAGTAGACGGCAGACCCGTCTGGCTGGTTGAGGAACGCGGTTTGTGCCGTCAGGTTGAAGGTGCTAACTGTCCCTGTCCCTGTGATTCCAGGAGTGGCCGCGTGAGCCGTAGCCGTGAACAGCAGGGCCACCGCCATCATCACAACTGGAAGTAGACTGGATTTGGAGATCGCTTTTTTCATTTTCGTCGCCCTCATTGCATCTCTCATAAGACTCATTGCCGCTCCCCTACCTAATTGATATGAACTTCGGTCATGAGCCCGCCGAAGTTCTCCTGATCGTTAGACAAGTGGTCGAGATTGGGGGTGAAGAGATAGAACACGCTGCCCGACGGATAAAGGGCTGCCGCACAGTTGGTGGACCCGCAACCTGCATCGCTGGCGTCCAGAATCACATCCAGAGACTCGCCACCACCCAGCGTGATCGAGTTGGTGTAATACTCGAGGTTGTTCCCTGCTTGATCCCGCAGCAGCTTGGCGTTGAAGCCAACGACCTTCATGGGAACCCCCAGGGTCGCCAATGTCTGATACTCAGTCACGTCCAGGTCAGCAATGCGCAGGAGGGCTTTTCCCCCCGCCGGAATGTTGATGATCGAAGGCAGTGGCTGCGAGTAGTGCACCCTGCCGTCTGATGACTGCGTGGCCATGGGACCCGGTTGTACGGTGTCTGGGTAGCTCCGGCCGTTCAGCAGGAAGAACTTGTCCTTCATTTCCGCAAAAGCTTCTGGGTTAAATGTCATGCCAACAAAGTGGAAATTGGGATCGAAGCCGTGAATCTGAAGGGCGTATTCGGTGTCATATTGCGTCGAGCCGTCACCGTCGTTATAGGCGAACTTCTTGGTGGCCACTCCGCTCACGAAGCCTCCCGTCACCCCGTTGTCCCCGCCCGCAGGGAGCGGATTGGCGCACAAAATGTCGGTGTTGGTAGTTACTGTCGGTGTACCGCCATCGCCGGGCCGCCTGCAGGCCGTGCGCAAATCGTTCTGCTGTTGCGCAAGCGAGGCGTAGAGGGTGGCGCTGGCCGGGACCCGATCCTGCCGCGGGCGTACATACAGCTGCCCGACCATGCCCATCTGCAAGTGTTCGGGCGGTGTGATGTGGCAGTGCCAGAAATAAGTGCCGGCATCCGGTGCGAGGTAGTAATACGTGAAGCTGCCGCCGATGTTGATGGCGACGGAGGCGTCCGGCACGCCGTCGTAGACCGACGAAGCGTTAGGATACCCGTGGAAGTGAATGGTGTGCTGCTCGAACAGGTCCGGCCGCATGATCATGCCGGTGTTGGTAAGGGTGAGGAACATTTCGTCGTCCACATCGAATGCGACCAACGGCGCCGGGATGTTGCCGTTCATGATTCCGACATCAATGATTTGGCGGGGATCTACGTGACCATCAAGACACGGGGCGGCGCAGATTCCTGAAGCTATGGCATCCAGGTCAGGGGTTATGCCGACGGCGCCGTTCCAAGTAAAAGTAGGCGTGCCATTGGGGAATGTCGTGGTAGCGGCGTCCGCCCCATCCGTCGTGGCAGGATCACCGGGCGCCAGAACGCCCCCTGGGACTGCAAAAGCATACGGTACGTTGAACACGCTCGGCGGTTCGGTACCAGGCAGGCCATTTGCGATATCTGCGAGTCCAGACAACGGCCCAAAGGAAAACATGTATGTCTGCGTGCCGTTAGCCATCGTCGAGTAGCCGTCGCCACCCCCGACCTGCTGGCACTTGATAGCGCCGTTCACGTTTCCAGTCGGCGCCAGAAATCCCTGGTTGTTCACCGCTTGGGCGGTCGGACCGGTGTACGCAGGTTCCGAGTTATTGTCGACCGGCATATTCGGGTGATTTGCGTCTGCAACCGGGTGAGTGATGGTGCTGGTCGGACACTGAACCCGGAAAGACTGGGCTCTTGCGACCGCCGGAACAAAACAGACTAGAAGTATCGGCAAAATAATCTGGTACGGCTTTCTCATGACTTGACAATCTCCTTCCAGACCTGCGGGCCTCCGCATTTCGTCTTCAGCGGTTTGGCGAATTCATCAAGCCCGTGTGAAGCGCGGGCCGCACATCCTAAGTTCATGCAAAGTACGCTTACTCGGGCTCGACCTTCCTCACAATTGCGCAAGCGGGCAAAACATTTTCTGAATCAGGAGAATATTTTTTAGAGACATGGGCTTTCACTCTTTCTCTTCCGATGACCAGAAACGTTTTCGTCCGCAACGCAGTGTGGGTGTCGGTGCGCTCACTTTGTTGCGCCCTTGCACCACCCGCCGGTCGCCTCGATTGGAGTAAAATCCAAACAGCGCTGCCCAGTCGCAGAGCGAAAGAACAGCGCGAGAATTGAGCAAGTCTCACAAATAAGCCCCTGTTGCGGGTCGATTCGGAAGCAACCGGTTACGGCGCTGCCTGATGCGACGCAAGCTCTGCACTAGGTATTTACCGATCCTGTCGTTACGATGGTGGGCCTACGCAGCCCTTCTTGCGGATTCCGATGAGCCCGGTCGCGGGACCAACGACGTCATTTCGCAGTTCAGAGCCTTGAACCGAATCGTCAACTGAGTCCGCGCAACGCAACAGCAGGGGAATGCTGTGAATTTCAACAATATTCCTTCGTTGTTTCACGATGCCCCGCGTCTTCCACAGCGAGATGTGCCGAGATACCGAATTCAATGTCATCCCAGTCATCTGCCCCAGAGTCTCCTGTGAAACGCGGAGTTCGATATGGTCATCCACTCTTTCGCCAAGGCGATCCGCTAAATCAAGCAAACCGATCGCCAGCCGTGGCGAAGTCCTCTTAGTCGAGACTTCGCAAAAGCGTTGCGTCAGGCCCGCCAGCCGAGATTCAAGAATGAGTTGCACGTTTTTTAGAAGGCCAGGGAGGCTTTCGACTATCGCATTGAAAGTCTCAGCCTCCCATGCAAGCACTTTGCAAGCCTCGAGTGCCACCACGGACGAAGTGTGCCTACTCCCGGGCAACAAGACAGGCACATCAACTATTTCGCCCGGAACGCCCAATCGAAGCACGACTTCCTGGCCGCTCTTGCTGAATTGCGACCTCTTGATGCGACCCTCCAGCAGCAGCAGCACCTGCTTGATCGGGTCGTCCTCTGAATGAATCACGTCGCCGGGCCAGAATCTGAGAGTGTTGGCGCGACACGCGATTTCCTCGATGTCGCCTGGCGGGAGGCCTACAAACAGCTCGGAAGTGCTTACCAACCTGCACAATTCCTTAATTTCCTTAATTTCCTTAATTTCGCGCACACCAATCTCCTCGTATCTCTGGCAATGATTCTTGCGAGTTTTGAATCGACCAGTCATGGGGTCCTGTGCCTGACGGGCACAAGAATAGAGGAGAGGGCGCAACACTTGTATGTCTCAGAGCAAGGTAAGTTGTTTATTTACAATGATTTACAACATTACAAGATTTTACATGATCATGCTAAGTCTTCGCGAGAAGTTCTGGATCGTTTACTTGTGAAAAAAACACGCCGCAAATTCCGCACATGGCTGGGCCTTGGCGGGGTTTGTTACGCTGTGCGCAACCTCTTTGTGTTTCGCGGACCAGCGGATGATCTCCGGCACAACGCATATGCTTGGCGAGGCTTGCCAGAAGGTTATCGATTAAGGGAGAACCGCGGGTGGAAGACGCCCAGGGACGCTGGGAAGGAGGTAGGCGAAGGCGATTGATTTACTTATTTGTTACTGGAGTAACGAATTTATATCCGACTCCTGGAGTGGTAAGAATCAATTCAGGCCTCCTGGGATTGTACTCCAACTTTCGGCGCAGGCTCGCTACGTGAGCATCCACCGTCCGACTGGACGTGCCGTCCTCGTGGCCCCAAAGCGACCGCGAGAGTTCGGTTCGAGGGACCGTACTTCCAGTACGTTCCATCAGATAGCAAAGAAGCTGGAACTCGCGATGGGTAAGCTGGACTGGCATTCCGTTTCGCAGTACTTTTTCTCGCTCGACGTCCACTCGGATCGTGCCGAATTGGTGAACCCCTTGCCCGGTGCGGGCAGGCACGCGCCGCAATAGATTTTGGACGCGAGCAATCAATTCCGGCGCTTCGAACGGTTTGGTCATGTAATCGTCCGCACCGAGGTTGAGTCCCACGACCTTATCCACGGTTTGATCACGTACGGTGAGCATCAGAATGGGTGTCGTGAGCCCTTTCTGCCGGACGCCGCGACATACGTCAAGACCGCTGCGATAGGGAAGCATAATATCGAGGATAATTAGATCGAAGGGTAATTCGGTTGCCTTGAGTAGCCCTTCATTGCCGTCCGCTGCGGTATCAACGATATAGCCCTCGGTACGAAGGCGCACTTCCAGTGCATTTCGAAGCACCTGCTCGTCTTCTACGACCAATACGCTTTCATTCACGTTTGCGTACCTGATGGGAATCCAGAACCAACACGGCCGTTTCGGCTTCCGAACTCAACATGACTGGCAGGTGCAGTGTAAAAGTACTTCCCACTCCCAATTCACTGGCCACGGAAAGTCGTCCGCCCATTGCGTGCGCAATTCGTCTGGCCACGGCAAGGCCCAAGCCGGTCCCATGAATTTGATCGTCGACAACCTTCGGGCTGCGATAAAACGGCTCGAAGATATGCCGTAATTCCGAACTAGTGATGCCACGACCACGATCGCGCACACTAATGCGCACTTCTCTTTGGTTGGTCCTGGTGTCGTGAACCGACGCTGAAATACCGATCCAGCGATTCTTGCCGCTATACTTCACCGCGTTGACAATCAAATTCTGCAAGCACTGCGAGATGGCGGGCAAATCACCCATTACGTTCGGAAGTCCGTCCTGCACTTGCTGGTCAATTACGAAATCACTGCTCTCCACCAGCATGGCAACATTTCTGCGGACGGTTTCGATTATGTTGGAAACACTCATTGGGGACAGAGTATAGCGAATCGTGCCGTTTTGTGTGGACACAAAAAGCAGAATCTGCCTCACCATGTCCGTCAGTTGGCGGGCCTGGCCGGTGATATTTGACCCACTGAAAACCGAATCCGCCTTTGTGTCGCAGAGGCCATCCATCAAATTCTGACCCACGGAATGAATCGCGGCTATCGGTGTGAGCAATTCATGCGAAACGTTAGCGACAAAATCGAGTCGCAGGTGCGCTAATTTTTGCGCTCGACGGGTGGCGAAGACAATCAAGAACATGCCGCACGTGAGCAAAAAGAGCACGACGGCGCTGGTTAAGAGGTTCCTGTGCCAGATGCTTGTGGCGATCCCTTCGAGTGGCCCCGTGCGATTCTGCACGAGCAACGTCCAGGATTCGTCGTTGGAACCGTACTGAATTACCGGGAACCACACCGGCGCCGTGAAGCTTCGCCAGTCCTCATTGCGAATCGCCTCGCGATTCTTGATGGCTTGCCAAAAATCGCCTTCCACGCTTTCCGGAGGGCGGCCAAAAATATTCATTCTGGAATCGACGAAGCTGTCGTTGTCATTTGGAAACCCGAGGTCGGAAGAATAGATAACTCGCGTCGTTCTTCCCGCGCCGATCACTGCCAGCTTGTATTCGATTCCTCCCCGGCTGCTGAAATCTCGTTTCGTGAGATCGGGGAGGACGCTATTGCGTATGTAATCAAAATTGAGGACCACGACAATCCAATCGATTGGATCCTGGCTGCTGTTCCGCGCTGTGTGAGACACAGGAGAATGATTGCCCTTGCTGATGATGGGGTGAACAATCGCGGGTACCCGAGGGTCAAACTGCCAGCCAGTCGTTAGATCGGATCGCTGCGAAACCAAGGCAGAACTTGCTTCGTCGTTTCTGGACCGCTCATCAGCAGGTGAGCCAGGGGATTCCCAAGCGCGTAGTCCAATAGCTAGGCTTGATGATTTCGCCTGCAGTCGGGCCATCAGCGGCCGCAATTCTTCCGGCATGCTGGAAGTTTCAATCCTAGCCGCATCCGGATTGAGTCGAAGCAGCCGTGGGATCGCCCTGCCGGCTGTTTGCCAGACGTAAATGTTTTTTACCACGCCCGGATTTGCATAGATGTTCTCCCCCGATTCGGGATTTACTGGAGCGTGGCTCCAGTTGACGTAGCGATGCAGAAAGTCGTCCCAGTTGTCGCGCGCGCCTGAATCCGGACCGACCTGCAACGCGACGCAGATCGCCGACAATTCCCCGTAAAAATCAAGGTGCCACCCTATCATTAGGGGTTGTAACGGGGTTCCTAACCGCGCTTCGGAGGCTACGCTCAATTGCTTGGTCCAGCGATACTGCAGAACCGCAACGATGATCAAAACGGAGGTCATACAAGACAACACCGCAATCCAAAATAGCGGCAGCCTCTTGATCCATCGCAAAAGAATGGCAGGAGTTGCAGAAATCAATAGACGTTCCATACGAAAGTTAAAGCGGTTCGCCATGTTGGTCCGGCACTAGCAGTGTACAATCTTGAGTCCAGTCCTTGGAGTTGTAATTGGTGCACATCAAATTGCGCCCTGCCCAGGTATTCCAGACCGTTGCTGAAGTATTGAACCAAGTGACACACAATTGTAATCCAAGGGAATCGCTAGCGGATAGGCGCGCGGTTCTCGTTTAGCTGTATCCAGACGAATCTTCTTTGCACTGTAAAGTACTTGACGAAACCTAAGCGCCTGCGTACTATTTCTCAATGGATGAGTTCAAGCATTCCGTTGCCGATGCCCTGCGATACTGGGAACCCCGCCGCGTTTTGTATAACGCCGTCCTTACCGCTGTGGCGGGATCATGGGTGCTGCTCACATGGCCGCACTTTCGTCCTGTCCAGTTAATGGGCATCCCTCCCGGTGACACTCATCCCGCGCTCATAATCCTCATTATTCTCGCTTTCTTGTCGAATGTCTGCTACAGCGCGGCGTACCTCGTGGATATCCCGCTGCAGCTCACATTCGCTACGTGGCGCAAGTATCGCTGGGCCTTGCTGCTTGCCGGGACATTATTCGCCATGCTGGTCGAGAATTATTGGATTGCCGACGAAATCTATCCGTTTGTACCCAAATAAAGACTGCCCCACACGATCACCCCGTAGGGTGGCTACCCATAGGACGGAACTTCGAGGAAACGCGACTAATCGTTGGGTCGACCTAACTCTTGGTAAGTGGGTACTCGGAAAAGTGCCCGTCACGGGCCAGCAACGGGGTTGGAGGAGAACACCGGTCATGCACCCCAGGGACTTGCATTCAAGTGTGCTTTGGCGCCAAGGAGATTCAGGATCGCCATACCGTGCTATCCGAACGCGCCGTTCTCATTCGTATTCACAGAATCAATGCAGCGACTTCAGAACGTAGCGCTGGTACTAAAACCAATAGCCCTAATGACGGGGTCAAGCAAGAAACAGCGAACGAGGCGAAAAAAAACAGTCGGAACGTGAAACATTTTTCTTTGAAAGGTTTTGCCGGTTTCTTGCCCATTAGTAAGATTAGAAGGCGACTCTCGGTGGATTCCTCGCCGACCAGCAGTGACGGAAAATGACAGCAGGGCTGATCGGAACTTACTGACAACATTCGCGATTCTGCCACCGGACTTGGTTGAGCGGGACGGTGAGCGTAGGGAGCCGAAAGTTGAAGTTGCGGCGAGCCGCTTCCGAGCTGCCCCATGGCCTTTGAATCCCGATGCGGTGCCCGGCTCGCACCATCTGAAAGGAACTCGCCGGCATGAAGAAAGCCTTCCGAAAGAAATCCGTCTCTGATCTTGCATCAGCGGCATTTGCGCAGGTGAGTGGCCAATCCCTTTGAGAAAACGCCGTGAGCGTCCTGCAACAGGCGTTTACGAGCACGATTGCACGGGGGCTGTCCTTGGTTGCGATTGTCGTGGCCGGGCTGACCTTCGCCTTCGGTGAAGGTGGCTCGAAGCGTGTGCTTGCCGGCGTGCTTTTCGGCGTCGGAATGGCCATCGCGACAGTGAACTTCCTGTCTTAGCTTTTTCCCGCCACCTGAAACACCGGCGTTCTGCAGGGAGAAGCATATGGCGGCAACCACGAATCAACAGAGTGCATCGGTCATTATCACTGACGATCCTCGGAGCCGAGCGAAAGCTCCTCTTCTTCGCCATGTGCCTTGGCGCCGCCACCAAGAACGGCCATCGTTTCCTCACCGAGACGCAGAGCGCCGGCAAACGTCAGGTTCTCTACCACGGATTCACCAGGCCCCGCGAAGCCACGACGCCGATCTCTACCGGCTCCATCAAAAGGCCGCAGAGAAGATCGAGGGGCAGGGAGGCAGAAATCTTCGCGTCGTTCTCGACTATGAGATGAAGAACCGCCTCTACCGCGATCTCGTGAAGCGTGGTCCTGGCAGGGCTTCTTCCGAGCAAAACCATCTCGTTGCCGAACGGCATGGACTTCAGGTCGTTCGAGGAAAGGTTCCAGTTCCCGACATTCGGATCGAATACGAAGCGCGCGACGGCGAGAGGGCTCGTGTGGCCTCGAACTCGCCACCGGTCACTACCGGGGAAGAAATCTGGCGGAAAAAGTCCGCGCCGGCTTCTCCATCTACGCCCACGCAGAAGATGCTTCGAAACTACGCCGCGTGCTGGATCAGTGCGAATTGACGGCGGAGATCTTGTCGCTATGAACTTTCCCGCAGACCTCATCGAACGAATCAAGGAATTCGGCTACACCGAATCGGAGGCCCGTTTTCTCTATATCGTTGCGGTCCACTCGGGCTACTTCACCTTGGGGCAGTTCCGCGCTTTCACCGGAACAGCGTATGGAAAGCGGCCCACGTCTTTCGCCGAGAAAGTCCTCAAGCGGGGTCACGCCACGATCCGGGATTACATGCGCAGGGGCTCCATCTTTCATCTGTTTTCCCGCACCATCTACGGACAGATCGACAAGGACAACCTGCGCAACCGCAAACGGCACTCGTTCGATTTCATGCGTTCCCGCCTCGTGCTTTTGGACTTCATTCTGGCCAACCAGGATTTGAAGTACTTCGAAACGGAGCAAGACAAGGTCCGTTACTTTTGTGATGAACTGGGGGTTCCCAAGGACTCTCTGCCAGCCAAGGTTTACGAGGGCAGCCCCGATAGCAAGCCGACCCTCCGATATTTCGTCGACAAGTTTCCCCTGTTTCTTTCTTCGCCCTTCTCAGGTGCTCCCCCTGTGGTCACCCTAAGTTACGTGGATTCCGGCTTTGAAACATCGTCCCATTTCGTTTCGCATCTCGGGGCCTACCAGGGGCTCTTCCGTCAGCTCAAGAGTTTTCGTTTCCTCTATATCGCCGCGAAGGACGCCTATTTTCAAAAGGCCGAGGAGCGTTTCCGCTCCCTGGTAAAGAGGCCCCTCGAATCCGATGTCTCGGGCGACATCCTCCGCTACTTCCAAGTGCGCAGGAAGTGGGAGCGCCACGAGTATGTCGTGCCCGTTACAGAGGACTTTGAATTCCTCAATGAGGCGCGGCGGCGCTTCCATGGTGACCGCTTCGAAAACCTCTATCAGGCATGGAGCAACGGGACGATCACGGAACGTGAGTTACGCCTGGAGTTTTCGCAACTCAAGCCCGACCGGCCCGTATTCTTCGGGACCTTCCTGGTCCAGGAACACAGTTCACCAGTGGCAGAGATCCTTCAAGCGCGGTGACGGGTGCGTGAATGACACACGTAACCCTCCTCGTCACCGTTCGCGTCACCCCCGGGGTGCCGCGAAGTTGTTGGGAGCATAGAGGTTGCGCATGGCGCGACGATCAATTTGGACGCGGGCAAACCCCCGGAATGGGCTGGAGCGACCCCACTTTGTTGCCACGGGAACCGTGGCGGTCGCTCCAGCCCAGTGAACAGGATGATTCTCTGTTGACCATGTGTCTTGCCCGCGTCCAATAATGCCAAGAAGAGATAAGGAAGGAGAAATCATGTCGATCATTAATAGACCGCAGGAGTTGGTAAAGCGCGAATACGAACTGCAGGAACCGATTGCGGTCGCGGTCGAGAAGTACGCGACCTTCATCCAGAGCACGGATCACGTCGTCAACTCCGCACTGAAGATCGTGATCGGAGAGACGTGGAGTTCCGCCGCTGGCACGGGCCCTCGGAAAAGGTCAACACTTTCTCTTGTGGTTGGCGCGGAACATCACCCCGCAGGAACACTGCGCTGGCTGGGCATTCCAGAACGAGAGGTTTTCACGGGGGTCGACATCGTGGGCGCCGTACCTCTGAAAAATCGAATCCGGGCTAAGGCCGGGGTCGACATAACATCAGGACTACGCACGCCGGACTGTCCCCAAACGCAAGCTCAATTGATCCAGTCGAATTGCCCGAGCTCCACCAAAGGATTGAACCAGGTCTAAGAGAGCAACTCCCAGGAAGAGTTTCCGCCCGAAAGGAATTGAGCACACTCTCGTGCTTTGAAGCGTTAGTACATGGACGGCACTAACAAGCCCAACCAAGTCGGCGTACTGAAATTGGAACTTTCTCCCACTCGCCAATCGAATGCCACGGCGGGTATCGGGGGCCCATTGCCAGACGGTTCCTTTTTGCGTGACAATGTCGCCTGCGACACCAGAAAGCGGGCACGGATAGGAAAATCCATGTCACGACGATCTGGTCAAAGTGGTTCGATTCAGCAAGACGGCAATTGGTACGTGGTTCGGTTCTGGAAGGATGTTGCGGGCCAAGAGAGGAGGCAGCGGATCCGCGAGAAAATCTGTCCAATCTCTGGCCCCGGCAAACTGTCCGCATCCGAACGGGAACGCAAGGCCAAGGAAATTATCGCGGCCAGCGGAGCTGATTCCGTGGAGCATTTCGATAAAGTAGTTCGGTCCATCCACGGTGTCACGTTCCGTGAACAGGCTGCGATCTGGCTGACCCAAATGAGGAACCGGAGGCGCAAGCCCGTGGCTCCATCTACTCTTACAACTTGGGAATGCGCCTTGGAGAATTGGATTTACCCCAACATAGGTGACATGCCCCTCGACTCCATCAACAACCTCGCGGTGAAGAACCTCGTGACAAAGATGGTGGCGTCCGGCGAATTGGGAGCTTCGGCAATCCGTGCCTATGTCCTGCCCGTGAAAATGGTTTTAGCTTCGGCCACCGATGAGCAAGGGGAGCTTCTCTACCCCCGGCAGTGGAACCATAAGTTCATCGACATGCCGCGAGTGGAAAAGCCAGAACCGCCCATCTTCACAGGCGAAATAGTGACCCGGGTCATTGCCGCACCAGTGCCACCAAAGAAGGGGTGGGTGAGGATGTTCTTCATCCTCTGCGCTGCGGGTGGATTGCGATTCGGAGAATGCCTGGGGATCGACATAAAATACATTTCCCCGGACTGCTCCACCATCAAAATCCATCAGAAGATATGGCAGGGTAAGATACAGGAGTTCCTGAAGACCGAGGACGGGAAGCGAGAAATCGACCTACACACTTCGGTCGCGGCTCTGCTCAGGGAGTTCATTGGCGATAGAAAATCCGGGCTGCTCTTCTGTACAAGGACGGGCAAGCCCCTCAGCCAGTCGAACATCCTGCGGCGCTGGCTGCATCCGATCCTCAAGCAATTAAATTGGAAACACTTGGAGAGTGGGCGTACAACGACCGGCGCTCACGCCTTCCGTCGATTCCGCGACACCTACTTGAAGAACTACACGTCTACGCCTGCCGGCATCATCAATTTCTGGTTAGGGTGGGCCGGAGAAGGCATGTCGGACCTCTACGATAAAATCCGGCATAACGTGGCGTTTCGCAAAGAGGTTGCGGAAAAAGCTGGCCTGGGCTTCGAGCTTCCGTCTAAGAAACGCGTTGTTGGACCGAATGGACCGAAAATCGAAAACGAAGTTGTTTTGGAAATGGCTGCAAGTGCTTGATTCAAGAGAGATAAGTGGCGCGCCCGGGGAGACTCGAACTCCCGACCCTCTGCTTAGAAGGCAGACGCTCTATCCAACTGAGCTACGGGCGCACTAACTGTGTTGATTCTAAATCATTTATCGCGGGTGACGATAACATTTTGGCGGCCTCTAGCCTCTGCCGAAAGGGCAGACGCTCCATGCAACTGAGCTACGCGCCCATCCTTGGCTACTCATTTGATTCCACTAAAGTTGCAAAACCGATTAGACAGCCGATTCGTCCGGAATCTTGGAGCAACTTGGAGCAACTTGGAGCAATTGGAACGGGCGGAACGAAGAAACAGACGGCAGAAATGATGATCCTCCCCCAAAAAGAGTGGTGGTCCTAACAATGGTTCGACAAGGCCAGCGACTTCGAAATTTTGGCATAGATTTTGATGGCATAATTTGACAGGATTCAATCGGTTTTTATCGGTTTCTTTGATTTTTCTGCAAGTTGCAGCTTTCACCGCGGCCTTCTGTTCGATCTTCACTACGCCCTACGCTCTCCCCGGCAATGTCTATTCACAGACTACATGATGTCCCGTAAAATCGAGCACATCAACTGAACACCGTATGTTCAGCAATCGCCCGCATGCTATTCAGTATTTACCTGGTGGGCCTGCCTACGATTTCCCTAACCGCGCTTCCAGCGCATTCCCTCGATTGTCTTAAAGCGTTTCCAGCTATCGTCTCCACGGTTCGGCGGCCCATGATCCTGAGTAACGTCAGAGCGCCAAGATCTCCCGAAGTTTGTCCTCGACCGCATGCAGCTCCGGGGCGGGAAGCTCACCCAGCTTGCCGGCTATCATGTCCTGTTTGATCGTCCTGACGATGCCCGTGACGATTGAGGGATATAGGAGTCCGGACTCGCGCCAGCCTTTGATCTTGTAGTCGCCCACCAACAGCCGCCCAACGTTGCTTGTGATCGCCGCCAGGATCATCTCTCGTCGGCCTTGATGGTAACGGTCAATGCTGACGATCAAACCAGGCCGCTGCTTGGCGCCCTTCTCGTCGGCAAACAAGAACTTAACGAGGACAACGTCTCCGCGACTACAGCTTGTCATACGCGGCATCCTTTGGATTGTTCCAAAGGGCCGCCAGCACGGGATCAGCGCGTTCATTGAGCGCGACCAGATCGGCAGCCGAGAGCTCGTCGACGAGATCGTGTTTCAGGCGAGCCTCAACGGCTTCCCAGACGTACTCACGAATGGACTTGTCGCGCTTGGCTGCGGCGATGTGAATTCGTCGCCGGGCCTCACGAGAAACGTCAATGCTAAGCCGCGCTCGTCGCTGGTGCATAGTCGCCATTTACGATCAATCCCTATACAACCACATTGGCACACATACGTAAATGTGTCAACGGGAAGATGGCGAAACATCATTTTTCTGCTTGACTAAAACTTCGCAAAATGCGAAGCTTTGTCATGCGGATCGTCAGCCGGAAGGCGCTCAGAGAAGCGACCGCAAGGCACAGCGAATGGGGCGCATCTCTAAACGCTTGGTACAAGATCGCGAAGAACGCAGATTGGAAAAACTTTGCTGAGGTTCGGAACAGTTGGAGAAATTCAGATGTTGTCGGGCGCTTCGTTGTTTTCGATATAAGCCATAATAAATGCAGGCTGATTGCCACTATCAAATACAGATGGAGAATGGTTTACATCCGACGCATTTTGAGTCACGCCGAATACGACGAGAAGGAGTGGCAAAAATGATGATTGCAGTGCCCGAAAAATACGCACTCGAAGTTGGCTCGCCAACGCCGATCACATCCGAGCGTCAACATGAACAGTACCTAAGCGTCTTGGACAAACTGGCAAGCAAAGATAATCCAACAACTGAAGAAGAGAAGTATGCCGAAGTCTTGATGACCCTAATCGAAGCATACGAAGAAGAGCATCATTCCATTCCTGATGCTTCTCCGGTCGTAGTGCTTCGCACGTTGATGGATGCGAATAGTCTGCGCCAGAAAGATCTGGTTCCAATCTTTGGCTCTGAAAGCATCGTATCCGAAGTCTTGCATAAGAAACGTGACCTCAATAAAACCCACATCGAGAAATTGAGCAAACGATTTAATGTTTCTCCAGCAGTGTTTTTCTGACTCGCTGCTTCGATTCGGCGCTCTTTGGCGCCGTTCTCAGTCAAGGTTTCGCTTCTTGTTTTTCAGTACCTAGCTTCGCGCCTCGATTTGCGACTAAGAACTATGAATCTTAATCTGGGTTTGGAGCAACTTTGGAGCAGGCCAAGGATCGCTCGGAACTCGTAAGCGCAACGAACAACGACTTAGATTTGATTTGCGTCCACTTAGAAGGCAGACGCTCTATCCAACTGAGCTACGGGCGCACTGTCGATCTGATTTTAAAGCATTTACTGTCCCGAGTGACACTCTTTTGAGGATCGACATTCCGACGAAGGGCAGGCGCTCAAGCAGGCTATCCTGTGAGTGCGTGATGCAAACTTCGAACAGCTGAAAACTCAGTGGCGAGCCTCAAGTCCCACTCGAGCTGCCGATTCGCCGGCCTCTCATTTTTTCTCACCACAAAATGCCGGCGCATTCGCGCCCAACAATTCGCATCCTCGCTGAATTTCGTCCTCCATTAGCTTGCACGAGTTTTGCGCGTTGCACGGCGGATGCGTTGCCGACGACACTTGCAGGCACCGCCTCACCAACTCATCCGCCACCTGCTTGCCCACCGTCTTCGCGCAACTCTTCCCCGAGGAATCCCCTGCGCCTAATTCGCTTCCCGCCTCCACCAGGAACTCCCCGTTGCAACCCCGATCCACCCAGACGCCCCTTCGATCGTACCCCCACGTCGATCCTTCCATGCAGGGCGCCATGCCTATCTGTCTCGTCAGTCGCACTTTGGCCCCTTGCGTATCCGCATCGCAATAATTCTTTCTCCCGTCGAACGAAGCGCAGCTTATCTTCTGGCTCTTGCTCTCGGCTTTCCCGGACCCGGCCGGATGCCCCGGAACGCCCACCACAAAATCCGCCTCGCATCCTTTATCTACCCATACTCCGTGAGTATCGTGTCCCCACGAGGAACCTTCCTTGCACTTCGCGTCGCTCCGTTGTCTCACGAGCTGCACCCCGTTGCTAGTATCCGCCGGGCAAACTTTTCGCCGGCCATTATCCGACGCACAGGTAATCGTCCCTCCAACACCCTCGCTGCGGGCATCGCCGGCATCGTCGCCGCGCCCCAAGGTAAAATCACCGCCGCATCCCTTGTCCACCCAGATTCCTTCTTCGTCGTAGCCCCACGACTCGCCCTCTTTGCACAGTGCCTCGCTGCGCTGCCGCACCAGTCGCGCGCCATGCCTCGTGTCCGCCGTGCAGTAGCGCTTCTCACCGTCATCCGAAGAGCACGGAATGATCTGGGCCTGGCGCTCCTGCGGTGCCTGCCTAGCCAATGCCCCACGGCCAAATGGGAACAAGGCTGCCACCAAAACAAAAATACACCGGCAAATTCGCATGCGATTCTCCTGCAATTGTTTGAGTGAGAAAGTGGCAGGCGGGGGGCCATCTTTCTTAAGCTTGCGAGCCTGCCGGGGATCCACGGCGTCTCACTAGGCTGGGTGGACCGGAATTTCCATTTTGACTTACCGGTCGCCTGATAACGTACAGGCAATCCCGCCAATATGCAATGCTCCAGTCAGGTTTTTGAACCTCCAGCCACCTTGCACCAAGTACTATTGCCAAATCCGAGCCTCCGATGTATGCTTTTATCATGTTGATTTTCCCCCAGAAGAACGCGCAGCTGTGCATCTGTTGTACGTGCTGTATGCGTGTGTCTTCTGGCGCGGGGAGGCTAGGCTTCTAAGGATTTAATTTAGCCTCGAGAGTTCTTCAACCCACCGCCAGAAACGAACTGGCAGGTGGGTTTTTTGTTTTTGCAACAAACGATTTTCCAAGTTGAACGCAAAAGGAGAAAGCAATGTCCGACTACAAACATCCCGAAGTTCTGGTCTCAACCGATTGGGCCGCTCGCAACCTCAATTCCCCCAATCTCCGCTTCGTCGAAGTCGACGTGGACACCACCGCCTACGACCAGGGACACATCCCCGGCGCCGTCGGTTGGAACTGGCAGACCCAGCTCCAGGACAACATCCGCCGCGATCTGATCGACAAGTCCACCCTCGAAAAACTTCTGAGCGCCTCTGGCATTTCCAACGACACCGCCATCCTGCTCTATGGCGACAACAACAACTGGTTCGCCGCCTACGCCCTTTGGCAATTGAAGCTGAACGGCCACAGGGACGTCCGCCTCATCAACGGCGGCCGCAAGAAATGGCTCGAAGAAAAGCGCCCGGTCACCAAGGATCCCGCAAACGTCACGCCCACGTCCTATCACGTCTCCGGCACCGACGATTCCCTTCGCGCTCGCAAGGAAGAAGTCTTCGCCATCCTCGAGGGCCGCAAACCCGGCCAGCTCGTCGACGTTCGCTCCGTCGATGAGTTCACCGGCAAGATCATCGCCCCTCCAGGCATGACCGAAACCGCCCAGCGCGCCGGTCATATTCCCCAGGCCGCGAATATCCCCTGGGCTCAGGCTTCTAACGAAGATGGCACCTTCAAGTCCTTCGACGACTTGAAGAAACTCTACGAGTCCAAGGGCATTACCGGCAAAGACGAAGTCATCGCCTACTGCCGCATCGGCGAGCGTAGCTCGCATACTTGGTTCGTCCTCAAGTATCTGTTGGGCTTCAACCAGGTCCGCAACTACGACGGCTCGTGGACCGAATGGGGCAACCTGATCGGCGCCCCCATCGTCAACGAAACCCGCGCGGGTCAACCCGAGCTGGCCGCTACGGCCAAGTAAGCCGGTCTTCGTAGTGGCGGGTCTTAGGCCCGCCACTCAGGCGA
>Ga0210400_10002184_pt1 | contig 18475 bp, 20 predicted proteins | sample IncBWH26MmetaG_FD_155456 | JGI IMG/M metagenome (GOLD analysis project Ga0210400, IMG submission 155456) | Forest soil microbial communities from Barre Woods Harvard Forest LTER site, Petersham, Massachusetts, United States - Inc-BW-H-26-M | ecosystem: Environmental > Terrestrial > Soil >...
CTCTACAAATTTCGCGCCGCCGTGCTGATCATTGCCGGAGGGTTTCACTCCGATTTCACCTCCGTTCTCTCGGCTGCCAACAAGAACAAGACCCGCGTGGTCGTCCTCGCCGACACCGGCGAGAGCGCGCAACGCTACATGGCGGCGGGCGCCCATGGCGTGGTGTATCGCAACGTTACCAGCCCGGCGCTCGTGGACTGTGTCCGCAAGATCGCCCGCGGCGAGAACTGGGTCCAGGACATGGCGGTGCCAAGCGAGTTGACTGAGAACGATATGGTTGGCCTGCGCGTCCGCGACCGCTTGACGGCCAAGGAATTGCGCATTGTGGCGCTCATTGTGCAGGGGTACAAGAACAAGGAGATCGCCACCCAGTTGGGTACGACCGAGCAGGTGATCAAGAATTACCTGCGCAACGTCTACGACAAGATTGGCGTGTCGGACCGTCTGGAACTGGCGCTATTCACGATTCACCACCGCATCCTGAACGAAGCTGCGGCCGCGACGGCAGCCGCAGCCATCCCGCAACCGCCGCAGAGCGCGGGGATCAGCAATTAGACTGCTTTTCACTCGGAATGAAGAAGGCCGCCCTCAGGCGGCCTTTGTGTTCCAGAACCTCTTCACCTTCCGACGTTTTCTCCCTACCGGAAGTTCTCGAGTAGCATGACGTGGCTCTCCTCTTGCCCAGGTTGATCAAAGATCACTGACTTGGCGTCGCGGGTGGCCGTTACCCAGAATGGGGATTTATCGACAACTGCGAGACGCTTCACTCCCTGTGCCGAGAAGTCATAAAAGCTGATGTTCGAACCGCCATCTGTTCGCGGCTCCGCAAATAGGATGCCATTGTCCAGCACTGTCCATGCGGCCCAATCGAGAGGTCGAATCGCCGGATACATTGGAGTTTCGCGTCCGCCCGCGACCGGCACTCGCCATATCTCGGGTGATTCGAAGTTGTGCTTGGCGTAGTAGAGGTATTGGCCATCGGGCGATTCCGCCGCAAAGAATCCGCCCTCTTGCGTCACCTGCACCGGAACGCCACCCGATTTCTGAATTTTCCAGACCTGCCAACTACCGGATCGATTCGACGCAAAATAAATCCAGTTGCCATCGTGCGACCAGCTCGGAACAGGATTGCTATAGCTATCCTGCACCATTGGCCGCGGAGTTCCTCCGTCGACGTTGACCAGGAAAATTGCTCTCGATTCTCTCCAGTCACGCCCCAATCCTACGTCGAAAGCAATTTCTTTTCCGTCGGGCGACCAGCGTGGAGCTCCCGCCGTGCCCATCGCTGTCAACTGGATTGGATTTTGCCCATCCCGGTCACTCACCCAGAGGTCCAAACCGCCGGTGCGATCCGACTGAAAGACCAGCTTCTTGCCGTCGGGTGAAAGCTGCTGTCCAGCGTTCTCGCCGCTCACCGCTGTCACCAGTGTTCGCGCCGTTTGTCCTGGAGGATACAAATCCAATTGGTCGATGCTGCGCGCGCTGCTCGACAATTCGATTGCGAGCCGGAACCCGCGTTTCGAGACAGCCGGATTCCAAACCGGGTTCCCCGCCTCCCGAATCGGTGTCGCCGGGCCGCCGGACGCCGGAATTCTCCACAGGCCGGCGTGGTCTCCACCACCAGCAGCAAAAATAATCCACTGGCCTTTCCGGTGCCCACGCCGGTGAACCCAAGACGCGGACCGGTTCCTGTGTGAGGCGCTGAATCTCCCCGCCCTCAGCTGGAATGACCACGACGCTTCGCGAGCGCACAAAGACAATGCGATTTCCATCCGGCGAAAACGCCGGTCCCCAGTCTTCATCGACTGTCGATGGCGCCGTCAGCTGGCGAGCGGTGTGGCTGCCCAGCGACAAAAGAAAGATTGCGGAGGCCCCTTGCCGGCCTTTCGCGGCGAACGCAATCGTCTCGCCGTCCGGCGACCAATCTAGTTCTACGTGCCCTGGAATCAGGTTGCTCGTATACAACGCGCGTGCTGCACCTCCGGATGCCGGTACCTCGTAGATGGTTCGCTGCTGTCCCGACACACGGGAGAAAGCTACCGAGCGCCCGTCCGGCGACCATACCGGACAAGAATCAGCGCCGCCGTTCGTAAGCTGGATCAGTTCCTCTCCGCCAATTCGTTTAACCCAGATCCCGGAGGTTCCAGGCACAAAACTTTCTCTGCGAAATGCCACTCGACTGCCGTCTGGTGAAAACGCAGGATTGCTGGTGCGATCGGAGAGGGAAGTGAGCGGAGTAAGCGTGCCCGGGGCCTGGGCTTCCTTGGCCTGCTTTTCCCTATTTTCGCCGTGGAATTGGAGCAAGGTCGCGATCAGCCACAGACTCGCTGCCGCGCCTGCCGCATAGACCGCGTAACGCAACCACGTTCTACGGGTCAAGGGTGGGGAGGCGTTTGCGAAAATCGGAGACGCAACCGGGGTCTCACCCGCCAATTTCGCCGCTGCGTCTGGCGGCGCTACGAACTCTAGTGGTGCATGAGTCGCTGGCTGAGCCAGCTCAAGCGGGGCTGGGCTTCGAACCGTTTCAAACGCCGGTGGTGCGTTCTCTACGGTCGCAACAAATCGGTACCCGCGCCGCGGCAGCGTCTCAATATACCGGGGGTCGTCGGCGGAGTCGCACAATGCGTCACGCAACTTGTTCACAGCCGCGTTTAACCCGTGATTGAAGTCCACGAACGTGTCGCCCGGCCAGAGCTGCGCCCGCAGTTCTTCCCGCGTCACAAGTTGTCCGGGACGTTTTACCAGCACGGCTAGAATCTCAAACGGCTGGCCGACCAGCTTGATCCTCGTTCCGTGCTTCCACAGCTCGTGGGTATGAAGATCGGCTTCGTACGCGCCGAACTTCAACCGCTCTGAGTCGGACTCCATCAATTGATCTCCGTCATTTGTCGCTCCCGCTCATACGGGTTATACGTCCGCCGCCTGCTGCAGTTCCGCAAAAGCGCTTTGAATGAGTATTTTAGCGGATGATCTTCGAAGTGCGGATAAATGAGCCTGCCTGCATTGTGATATTTGCGGTTCAAAGGCAAGTTTGCTCCCATCGAGCCCGGATTGCACGAAAACTCGCCGGGTCGGAGGGTGGATTTATGACTATGACTAAGATGGAGAACGACTCGCTCGCGGCCGTTGCCAAGAAAATCGTTAGCCCGCTCAGCCTCGCTGTCCTGGGACTTTGCCTCTGGATGGCGTGCTCTCGCTCTGCTTTCGCAGGCAATCAGACGTTAGACACCTGCAGCATGGCAATTGTCACCAACCAACACCTCGGCTTAACCCATATCTGCGATCCTCAGACGATTCGCAGGCTGGCGCAACGAGGACATGTCTTTGAACAAAACCAGCTGGGTATGGTGTCCATGCTGGTCATTGGTCCTGGTTACGATCCGGCTCAGGCGCTGAAATGGTTCGAGCGGGCTGCTCGCAATGGTTATGCTCCGGCGCAGGTGAATCTGGCGGTGATGTATATCAATGGCTGGGGCACTGCTTCGAACTACGGTACTGCTTTGCACTGGCTCCATGAAGCGGCGAATCAGGGTTATGCGCGGGCTTACTACAATCTAGGATTTCTCTATCAGCAGGGACACGGTGTGCCTAAGGATCAAGCGGAAGCGTTCCACTATTTCCGCAAGGGAGCCGAAGCTGGAGACTCGAGTGCTCAAACCAATCTCGGTTACATGTATGACGGTGGATTTGGCGTGGCCAAAGACCTCCATGCGGCGGCCGAATGGTATCGCAAAGCCGCTGACAGCGGCGATGCGCTTGCGCAGAATAATCTCGCCGATCTTTATCTGCGTGGAGAAGGTGTTCCACAAGACGATGCAACTGCGTTTCGACTTTTCCAACAAGCTGCATCGCAGGGACAAACGGGCGCTCGCATCAAACTGGGATACATGTATTCCGTCGGACGGGGCACTCCGAAGGATCTGGTAAGCGCTTATAGCTGGATCACGGCAGCTGCCACAGCTGGCGATGCTCGTGGCCTCGACCTGCAGCGATCGCTGGAGTCTCAACTCTCCGCTAGCCAGATTGCGCAGGCAAAGGAAAATGCCAGGAAGCTCAATGCTAGAGCCGAAGGTGAGGTGTCAGCACGGCTCCTTCAGCCGTGAGTTTGTATGACTCTGTGGCAGGAGACGCGGCAAGCCGCGTCTCTACACAATTTTCTCGCCGATACTTTTCGCTTGCGTGAACAGGTAGAGATAATCCGGCCCCCCGGACTTCGAATCGGTGCCGGACATGTTAAAGCCTCCGAAGGGATGCGCGCCTACCATCGCTCCTGTGCACTTGCGGTTCAGATAGAGGTTGCCGACGTGGAACTCGCGTACGGCGCGATCCAGTTTGTCGCGCGAGCTGGAGTAGACTGCGCCGGTGAGGCCAAACTCGGTGTCGTTGGCGACTTCGAGGGCGTGATCGAAGTTGCGCGACTTGATCACCACCAGCACTGGGCCAAAGATTTCTTCCTGCTCGAGCGTGGATTTCGCTGGGATGTCGGCAATCACTGTTGGCTGCACGAAGTATCCTTCGCCAGCTTTGCTATCGCGCGCGCCGCCGGTGATCAGGCGTCCATCTTTTTTGCCGATTTCGATATAGCGGAGGATGTCTTTCATCGAACCTTCGTTGATGACGGCAGCCATGTTTGGGTTCTCGGCGGGATCGCCGACGGTGATGCGCTCGACGCGGGATTTCAGTTTTTCGAGGAACTTGTCATAGATACGCTCGTCGATGATGGCGCGCGAGCAGGCCGAACACTTCTGGCCCTGGAAGCCAAAAGCCGCCTGGGCTACGCCTTCGACGGCGGAATCGATATCGGCGTCGGCATCGACGATTATGGCGTCTTTGCCGCCCATTTCGAGGATGGTGCGCTTGATCCAGAGTTGGCCGGGTTGCTGATTCGCCGCGGTCTGGTTGATGTGCAATCCAACTTCGCGCGAACCGGTGAAAGCGATGTAGCGAACTTTTGAGTGCGCTACCAGCGCATCGCCGAAGGTCACGCCTCCGCCAGGACAGAAGTTGACGACGCCTTCGGGCATTCCGCACTCTTCCAGCAGTTCAACGAATTTTGCTGCGATCGTTGGCGAATCGCTCGACGGCTTCAGCACGACGGTGTTGCCGCTGACGATCGAAGCGAGCGTCATGCCGGCCATGATGGCGCAGGCGAAGTTCCACGGTGGAATCACGGCGCCGACTCCGAGCGGAATGTAGGTCAGGGTGTCGCGCTCGCCTGGCAGTTGTACGGGCGGCTCGGCCTTCGAGAAGCGCAGGGCTTCGCGCGCGTAGAATTCGCAGAAATCGATGGTCTCGGAGATATCGGCATCGGCCTCGGCCCAGTTCTTGGAAACTTCGAACACGAGCCAAGCCATGTATTCGAGCTTGCGCTCGCGCATGACATCGGCCACGCGGAACAAGAGCGAAGCACGCTCCTCGACCGAAGTACGGCTCCAGTTGGCAAAAGCTTTTAAAGCGGCGTGGACGGCGGGATCGACGTGCTCCTTGCCAGCTTTCTGGTGAATACCGACCACCTGCGAGGGTTTGGCGGGATTGATGGAACGGATCTTGTCGGAGGTCTTGATGCGCTTGCCGCCGATGATCAGGTCGTACTCGCGGCCGAGTTGGCCACGCACTTTGTCGATGGCGGCGCGCATTTTGCGCACGTTCTCTTCTCTATTGAAGTCGACGAATGTTTCATTCTTGAATGCACCTTCGTGAAGGCGGAGTTGCAGACGCGGCGGGGCTTCCATGGTTGCCATAGGAGATCCTTTCCAGGACGGAACATCGGAATTAAGCGCGGAAAATCAGCGCGGATATTCGCGAGCTTTAATTTTACACCGCGTTGAAGGAGCTGACAGGCTTGCGTAAAACCAAACCGTCTCCGCAGGTGAACACTTGGTGAGGTCTTTGCGCCGGGACAGTGAATGGAAAGGTTTGGTACCCCCCCCCAATTCCAGCTAAGTTATTCTAATTAAAGTACTTAGTTCTATCAACTACATGAATAAGGACTTAGCTCGGTTTTCTGCGATTTGGCGTGCACTTGCCGAGGTGTGGGATCGCCGCTTTTAACTGCTTATTGTCCACTTATCGTGTACTTGTCGTCTACTTGTCAAAGAGCCGCCGAAGATGGTTTTGCGGCGGATTTTGTGTCCGTCTCTGGAGACGGACACAGTTTTCGATAATTGCACTGTCGGGGAATTATTGCGCGATTGCGATTGCGTGTCTGTGAGGACGGTACTAGAAAAATGTGATGAAAAGAGCCACACGGCAGCAGTTTCTGTTTGACTATTATTGTTACTTATAGTAACAATGGATTAGTGTACAAGGTCATCACTACAAAATCCTTTGCCAAAGCCCTTTCCGGGCTTCCGGTGAACTGGCAGCAGCGGATTGTGGAGAAGATCAGAGCTGTCGCGGCCGATCCTTACGCCAGTCACAACAACGTGACCAAGCTTCAGGGACGCGATGGCTACCGGCTGAGAATTGGCGATTGGCGCGTCATCTACGAGTTGCATGATGACCGTCTTGAGTTATGGGCCTTAGAAGTTGGGCCGAGGGGAGGAATCTACTGATGCGTGTCGAAACTATTACTCGCAAGGGCAAGGAATTCGCATTAATTCCAGTGAGAGCCCTGCGGAAGCTGATGGAAGATGCGGAAATGCTGGCCGATGTGAAGGCCTACGATGCCGCTAAGGCGCGCCTGGACGATGGCTCGGACGAACTCATACCTCTGGAGATTACCGAGCGCAGACTTAAGGGAGAGCCCGCGCTCCGTATCTGGCGCGAGCATCGCAAGCTTACACAGGAGCAACTGGCGAAGAAGGCAAAAGTATCTCGCGCGCTGATTGCGGCGATTGAGACTAAGCGTAAAACTGGGTCTGTCGGTACCTGGAAGAAGCTGGGGGCTGCGCTTGATGTGGGCTGGGAGCTGCTGGCGTAGTCGGGCGGCACGGTGACCTCGAAAGGAAGCCCAAGGTCGCAGCGTTCGTGGAATCCCACCCTTCGCAAAGTGCGCGAAGGATGGGGCACCCCGCGTGTTGCTTATACGAGCGAGATCAAAGGCTGGGCCACCCGCCGAAGTGCGCGAAAAGGACGGGCACCCGGCTTTGAATCCTGCTGTGGACGCGGGCTTCAGACTGTTGTCTTTTGGGGTAGCTCGGGCGGTTTCACTTCCAACCGGTGCTGCCTGGCGTCGAGTAGTTTGCAGATTTCGTGGATCAGCTTGCCGAGGCGCACCGGGTCTTGCTCTTCGGCGGCAAGGGCACAGAGGTGGACCCAGCGTTCTGGATTTCTTTTCGGGCGTGCGTTGGTTCCCATCTTTGAATCACGCTCTGGGCGCGGATTCCGTGGCTGGGTCAGCTAGGCCGCTCGTCGCTCCTGGGTATAACCTTTCTCTCGGAAGATAAGTGTCAAGAACCTTCTTCTGACTCGCCTGCTGTGCTCATGGAGTGCGGATCGAAGCTCGGCGAGGATGGTGTCCGACTCACCAGCGTCTCGGGCTGCGAGAGCCTGTTGGCAGAGTTCGCGGATTCTATCGTCGAGCCGCCTCTTCGGCACCCTGCACCCCAAGCAACAAGCAATCGGATCAGCAATTCTAACCATGGATCGGTGGCCTGCGGGATACCCCACACGCTGTATTTTCCGAGGGAAAAAGGTGGAGCTTTCGGGGCAGGCGAATATAAGGCGAAATGTGCTAGGATCGGTCGCTATGGCACGGCGGCGCGATCGCGACGAACCACCGGACGTCCTCAGCGCGGAAGAGATCAAACAGTTTCGTCATCAGATCGCGCACTTGAGTCCTGATGGCGTGCGGCAGCTCTACGAACGCGCGTTCGAGGATTGCCGGCTGGTTTACTCGCGGGTGCCGAGTCCGCGAAAGATGCAGACGCTGGTGCAGTTGTGGAAGCAGCTTTGGAAGTGGCGGGGTTAAGGGGTTAAGTGGATCCCACTTCTCGAACCGCGCGAGAAGTGGGGCACCCGGCTCGTTCTTCAATCGCTTGGCGGTCCACCCCGCACTCCCTAGGTCTGACAAGATATATCAGACGTTGTGGCAGGGAGTCCTTGAGTTCAACTGCACCCACTACTGCGGTTGTAGTTCTGCCTTAATGTTTATGTCACTTCCTGAGGTCACGCTAACTGTTCGTTTCCAATCGGCAAACTTGGAAGCCTTTACTTCGATCGTGTGATCTCCAGCTGAGAGAGAGAGCGCAGATGGTGCGTCGCCCACGAACTTCCCGTCGATGAAAATCTCAGCATCTGGAACGGAGCTCGCGACCTGCAGTTTCGCTTTGTCAGACGGTACAGGGTGTTGCTGAGGGAAGAACCGCTGCACAACCACCAAGATGTCTTGTGCACTAAGGGCGAATCCGAGTCCCTGGACGCCCTCTTTAACGACCTTTACAGTATTCATGCCGATAACCTCGCCATGAGTATTGAGTAAAGGCCCGCCACTATTACCTGGGTTGATCGCTGCGTCCGTTTGAATCCAAATGCCTGGGCCGAGTAGCGGGTCGGGGCCAACCGCGCTAACAATCCCCCTCGTTACAGTGTTCTGAAGCCCAAACCCAGGATTGCCGATGGCGATGACTGATTGCCCCACTTTCGTTGAGGCTAGCGTGCCCAGTGACAACGAAGGTGTACCTTCGACGTCCAGCTTCACGAGCGCGAGATCCAGTTGTGGATCTCGGTATACGACTTTTCCGTTGAACTGCTGTTGCTGTAGGTTCTTAGCGGTTACCTCGCCATTAGAACCGACCACATGTGCATTCGTGACCACAACGCCGCTGCTCGTAATTAAGAATCCCGAACCAAATCCTTCTGAACTCGAAAGTTTCAGGACCGCTGACGAAGTCTGTTCGACCAAGGCTTCGAGCGGTACCTCCGCACTCACGAACTTCGGAGCGGGGGCGGCGCTTGACGTTGACAGCGTTCCGGTGAACATCTTCGCTTCGGGCATCAAAGTCAAACTAATAACTTTGTCTTTGATTAGGTAATAATCCCCATGATATGTGCCATTCAACGCAATCCACTTCATTGGCCCGACGGTCAATTCGATGTCTTGCGATATGTAGCCAGCCAAACTCAGTCGCCCGCGTATTGGTCGCTCAAGTCGGGCGCCGAACACTGTAGCTGTTTTATGAAAGAAGCCGCCGGGAAGCTTCTTTGAGACATATGGAGTTGTACCGACGACCTTGCCGTCAATCTCTACGGTGGCACCGGAGGGCGTAGATTCAATTCGGAGTTGCTCTGCGAGGACAGCGCTAGAACTTAGGCAGAGTGAAAACAAGAGCAAAGATAATAATTTGGGGCGTACGATGGGCCTAGTTAGGCAGAACGTAAACAATCGAAGCTTGTTGATAACGCCTCCTCGTATTCCTGGAATCCTTTAGAGATGGCCCAAGCCTAGTTCGCGAAGTGGATTTCACGCCGCGGAAGGCGACTGTGCGAACACCGCCAACGTAGGGCAATACAGGACATTGCGGAATGGCCTGGAGGTGTGTCTTTGCGCGCACGGTTGTGCTATCGAAGCATTAAATCCAGCCATCGCGCCTCAGGGCTAAAGCCGCCTTCTTGGTGACAGGCACTTATCGAACCGCGGGTGCGGATGCAGGTATCAGACAAAGGCCCATGCGGGACGTGGCCGTGGAATCCCACCCTAACGTCGAAGAGCACGACGTTAGGATGGGGCACCTCGGCCAAAACCCCAAAGATAGACACGACTGTGGAATCCCACTTCTCGAAAAGCGCGAGAAGTGGGGCACCCGGCCTCTTCCCCGTAACCTGACTTTGTGCATGATAAAGGACGTGATCTAATCAGGCTTAGCTTTTTGCCAGCGCTGAAGCGCTGGGCTAAGTTCGATCGCCCTCCGGGCTTGGGTTTTCGGGAAGTTGGTCTAACTGGATTGTTCCGAGATTGTTCAGCCCGACGCATTGAGGAGTATGGTCTGTCCGACCTCCAGTCGACCGATGCGAGTGACCGCGCCGTAGATTCCTGCGGTGTTCTGGTGCGCATGAACGACCGCCTTCAGCATTTCTGGCGCCGAACTTGCTGAGTCGGGATCAAGGTTCACCATCGAGCAGCGGACGTCGCGCATGGTGACGGTGATGGCGGGGGCGTCGTCGTCGTCCTTCTTGCCGAAGGAGAGCACACCGCCCAACCACTCGTCCTCCTGGAAGGGAACCGGTCGCAGTAAACGAACTACAACATTCGGGCGAAATCGTCGCACGTCCGGGCTCCGCCCTGCGAGTCGCGAGATCTCGCGCACGGTGTCGGAGGCGATCACGGAGATGCTCGCTTCATCGAAGATGCCATGCTTCAACTGCATCATCTGCACGGGAGCGCCGTACCGACGTCCGACCTCCTTGGCCAAGTCGTCTCCGAAGACAGGCATCTCTTCGCCATCGGGCGTGCGAATATGCGTGGGAAGGTGAGGGTCTCCGTGAGCACTGTCAGCGTCGGCGTCTTTATTGCGGTGCGGAGTAAAGAGGAGCAGGCCGGGAAGCTTGCTTGCCGACAGCCACGGGAAGCCGCTGCGGTCTTTATCATTATCATCCATTCTCCGGAAGGCCAGGCGTCTGTCACCATCGAGGCCGTGCCAGCCCAGATTGGCTGCCTCGAGTCGTTCGCCGCCCATGGACTTCACGGGATACCGGAAGATTGCTTCCACCTGTCCGATCTCTATGAGCATGGCGGATGGGCTACACCAACGTCGGGAGTATAGCGTCGGCGAGCCACTTCTCAAAAAGCGCGAGAAGTGGCGCCCCCACAGTTATTTTCGGTTACTGTCAAAAAAACAAACGCGCGTTATACTTCGTCGTCAAACTGGCCCACCTGCCGGTAGGCGAATGTGAGCCTACCATCTCTAGCGGAACTAAGAGCGCCGGCTGAACATTCCCGCCCTTCGCTTCGTCTGGTTGTGCCGACATTTCCTATTCCCACCCTTCGCAAAGTGCGCGAAGGATGGGCCACCCTCTGTGTTGCTTATGCTGGCGAAAATCAAAAGCCTGGGGTCACCTGACAGCAGCGCATTCATTCGCAAAGGACGGGAATGAGAAGGCATCCGGCTCATCGCTAATTGATTGAACAGATGGAGCGGGAGTCGGGGATGGAACCCGTGACATCCAGTTTTCATTGTTCTTAGTACAAAAACATTATTGTGACTGGGGCCACTCACACCTACTATCATCCCTGATTTTTGGGGGAGATTTTTTTGGGGGAGATTGATGAGACGATCGACGCTGGGAGCTATCTGGTTACTGTTTACCTTTGTGCTGACGATTTCGTTACGTGCTTCGGGCCAGGGTTGAGTGGCCGCAAGATCTAGCGCGCCCGTGCTTGGCGCGTTGTGCAGTACATCCGATCCCAAGGCCGAGAAGGGGAACGTCTCGGAAGATGAGAGTCCCCTTTCTGCGCGTCATTGGTCAATCTCGACGGGTTATCGCTTCCAGCATTCGTTTCGCCACTTCGTGGGCACCACGGAGCAAACCCAGCGCGAACGCCAGAAGACCCAGGTAGTGAATTACCTCAATCTTTTTGACGTTTCACTGACATACAAGATCAATCCGCGCTGGAGCTTGACGGCAAGCCTGCCCATCATGAATGCCACGCGCACTTACGACCACCAACTCTTCAATGTGTACTTCCACATCCCGAATGCGCCTGACCAGGTAAGCCACGCCAATGGCATTGGTGACCTGGCGGTGTCGGCGCAGGTTTGGCTTCACCGTCCGCCCGCTGAAAAGGGTCACAACATTGCGTTCTCCTTCGGTGCCGTATTTCCGACCGGCAGGGATGACGCGCGCGACACGGTTCAGACCGTCAATGGCCCGCAACAGGTCTACGTCGACCAATCCATCCAGACCGGTTCCGGTGGATGGGGTATTTTGCTTGGGACCGAAGCTTATCAGCGCGTGAAGAAGGCCGTGCTCTACAGTTCAGGAACTTACCTGATTACTCCGCAGGAGCGGAATGGGACTCCGAATGCATCCCTGGCCGGAGTGAAGCTTCCACCCAATCCCCTTACGTCCACGATGTCGATTCCAGATCAATATCTCGCCGATGGCGGCGTGGCTTATCCGGTACCGAAGATTCGGGGCTTGGCGGCGAAGTTCGGGCTGCGCTACGAGGGGGTAAAGGTGCGCGACCTTATCGGCGGGAGTCTCGGTTTCCGACGTCCCGGGTATGCACTGTCAGTGGAGCCGGGTATGCAATACGAACGAGGCAAGAGCACATGGTCGTTAAACATACCGGTCGCGGTACAGCGTAACCGCAAGCGGAGCGTTCCCGACCTGATCCAAGGCAAAGCGGGAGACGCAGCTTTTGCCGATTACCTCATTCTGGTGGGCTATGCACGTTCATTCTGAGCGCGGTTGGGCGGAGGGCTGCGGAGGGCTAATGAGAAGCCGACGAACTGTCATCGTGGCGATCTTCTTCTGGTTCTTGTTCTGGTTTGCGATACTTGGGTTCAGCGGAAAGGCCGCTGCGCAACTCTCACTGCGCGATACGCAAGGGAAGAGTCAAGATATCAGCAGGTACAGGGGCAAGATCGTGGTCCTGAATTTCTGGGCGACGTGGTGCGTGTCGTGCCAGCACGAGATGCCTCTGCTGGCAGAGATGCAGAAGAAGTATGAGGAGAAAGGTGTGATAGTGCTCGGCGCTTCAGTTGATGACGAGAAGAGTCAACCGCTGATTCAACCATTTGCCGAGAAGAACAAGATTCCGTTTCCGCTGCTGGTCGGCGCTACTACGGATCAGATGCAGCAGTTTCAGCTCGGCGAAGCGATTCCGGCGACCGCATTCTTCGACGCGGAGGGCAATCTTATCGGTCGCGTCCTGGGCGAACTAAATAAGCCGGATCTGCAAAACCGCCTCGAATGGATGCTTGGCAAGCACCATGGCAAGGCGCCTCCCGCCTTTGTAAACGGATTCCAGAAGAAACAGGCGCCTGATAGTACTCCTTCCATCTTCAGTCATTAGTCATTAGTCATTAGTCAGCAGTCATTGAAAATTCGGGCCGGGGTGCGGAGTTAAATCTGGAGCGTATAATTTGGCGAGCGCCAGCCTTCTTTTACGAGCCTCGATCAATGCAGCCGAAACTGGTGGTCCTGATCGTCGCAGCGGTGTTGTTGGATTCATCCGCATCAGTGGTGTCGATTGCTGAGCCGAACGATGCGAAACGCCTTGGCGACCTGAGGTATCTGCTGGTTCGCAGGGCGGGCGCTGGCGGTCCGGAGAAAAACTACTACGAGCTGTCGCGGACTGCGCGGTTTCTCGAACCCCGACTCTTTAGCGATGAGATAATCAGCCGGTACGAGCCGTCGGCCCGGAATTACGGTTTCGATGTCGAGACCGAACTCAGTATCCGCTATGGCGTCTATCAGGCATGGAAGGTGCGCGTCGTCGGGACTTCGGACTCGCAGAAAGCGCCGATGTCAACCAGAGATGCCGTGTACGTTCTCATCTACCCACGCCATCCCGATTGGAAATTCTGCGCGAGAAAATATGATGTAGTATCTGCGAGCACCGGCGGGAAGAAGATCACGTACACTGACTTCCAGGACGGACGTGAGTACAACTTGGAAGTGAGCCCAAAGTGGCCGCGTCCCTGGCAGATTTATGAGATCGAAATACTGAATTCAAACGCCTTTCTTGAAATATGGCAAGCATCAAAGCGCCCTAACACAGAGGGGCACTAACAGATCGTGCAACTCTTGTTTTAAGCTTGTTTCGAAGCACGCAGCTGCACTTCCAGCAACCTTCCCCGCGATTGTTGATGTAAACCAGGCGATTACACCGCCTGACATTGTCGTTAGTGTAATGACAATTTTTGCGACAGTCCCGATTTCACGGGTCGGCCCGGGTCAGCCGCCAACCAAACGCGCTTTTATCAGGCCGATCTGGTGTAACTTCCAGGAGAAAATGTCGAACGACGAGCAATCTCTTAAAGCGCTAGTCGGAGAAGCGATCGCACTGGAAGCGGCTGGGAAGCTGGAGCCATCGCTTCTCAAGTGGAAGCAAATCCGCGCGCTAGAGGACTCGCCTGACGCGCTCGTTGAACATGTGAGGTTGGCAGGGAGGCTCAATCGTTGGGAGGAGGCGGAACAAGAAGCTATCGCGGGCACACAAAGAGATTCCGCAAACGGCCAGGCCAGACTGGCCGGTTTGTACTTAGTGTTGAGCTCAATACTGCTCAAAATGAACACGGCGGATGGTCGCGGAGAACATCTTGAACATGTTCGATCTTACTGCCGCAAAGCGTTAATGGCTAAGGAACTCGCGGAGGCGTACTTTTATATTGGCGTAACGTACATGCGATCGAGGGATGAGGACAAGCTTGCCGAACAAAACCTGCGGCGCGCTCTGGAACTGGACCCATCCTATGACGAAGCCATGTACAACCTGGCAGAGGTGATTCGGTGCTCATGCTCCGAACCAGCGCCTCGTGAAGCTGTCGAACTCTACCGAAAGAGCCTGGAGATCGACCCCGATTACGCCGCACCCTATCGCGGGCTCGCCTATGTCTCTTATGATGCCAACCAATTCGAACAGGCGGAAGATCAAGCGCGTCGAGCACTGAAATTAGACGCGAACGACTGGGCTGCCCATACGATTCTGGGCCGAATATTGAAACGGAAAAAGAAATTCAGAGCAGCGAGAGCAGAACTGCAGCGAGGCGCAGAGTTGGGCGCACGGTGGTATGAAGCTCAAGCTGCGCTGGCCTCGTTCTATGACGACCATGGGAGTCTTGAGGAAGCTGCTGAAGCATACCGTAAATGCCTCGCCTTGGAGCCGGAGAATGCTTGGGCCAATCGAAGGTACGGAGCCGTCCTGGCCGACTTGGGGAAAACAGTCCAAGCAACGATCTTTTTCAAAAGAGCGCTCGCCCTTGATCCCCAAGATGAAAGGTCAGAATCTTACCTGGATAGGTTGTCGAAGAAGCATCCGCACCGGCAGGTACGAACTCCCGGAAGGAGAAGAGGGTAAATCGTCATGCGCCTTCGGCGGGGTTGCTTGCTGTTGGTGCATAAGGGTGAGCGGCGCTTGGAGGTTGGGTGGTCATCTTGCTGATGGGAGTGTCGGGCTCTGGGAAGACGACGGTCGGGCAGTTGCTGGCGTCGCAACTCGGATGGGAGTTCGCGGACGGAGACGATTATCATCCCGCGGTGAACGTGGAGAAAATGCGGAATGGGATTCCGCTGACCGACGCCGACCGCGCTCCGTGGCTGGAGACTCTGCGGGCACTGATTGCCGGCTGGATCGCGGCGGGAAAGAATGCGGTACTGGCTTGTTCGGCTTTGAAGCGGTCGTATCGAGAGAGCTTGCTGGTTGGACCAGAAGTGCGGGTCGTCTATCTTCGGGGAACGCCGGAGTTGCTGCGGGAGCGGTTGCGCGCGCGCGTTGGACACTTCATGACGGAACGGATGCTGGAGAGCCAACTGGCGGCGCTCGAGGAGCCGGAAGACGCGGTGGTGGTTGATGTCGACAGGGCTCCGGCTTGGATCGTGGCGGAGATTTTTGCTCGGCTTGGGCTGAAAAACCCTTAACCACAGGGGGCGCAGAGGAACCACAGGGGACACAGGGGAAACCTATCACCACGAAGAATACGATAACAGCGCCTAGGAGAGATGGTGTACGAGATTGAGACGGCGGTGGTGCGCAGGCTCACTTGGCGGCTTGTGCCATTTTTGTTTCTGCTCTACATCGTGGCTTATCTGGACCGGATCAACGTGGGGTTTGCGGCGCTGCAGATGCGGCAACAACTCGCATTCACCGACGCCGTGTATGGGCTTGGCGCAGGAATGTTTTTTGCGGGGTACTTCTTTTTTCAGGTGCCGAGTAACCTGGCGCTGCAGCGGGTGGGGGCGCGACGCTGGATTGCGCTGCTGATGATGGTTTGGGGAGTGATTTCGGCGTCGATGGTATTGGTTCGTGGTCCGCGCAGCTTTTACTTGTTGCGATTTCTGCTGGGGGCGGCGGAAGCGGGATTCTTCCCCGGCGTAATCCTCTATCTCAAGAACTGGTTCCCGGCGCGGGCGCGGGCACGGACGGTGGCTCGATTCATGACGGCGGCACCGTTGTCGGGAGTCGTCGGCGGACCGTTATCCGGCGCGCTCCTCGGCCTCCATCTAACGTCAGGCCTGGCGGGATGGCAATGGATGTTCCTGCTGGAGGGGATCCCGGCGGTGCTGCTGGGCGGTGTCGTATTGGTGTATCTGGTGGACCGGCCGGAGGAGGCACGGTGGCTCTTGCATGAAGAGCGAGACTGGCTGGTGGAGACGCTGCGGCAGGAACGGGCAGAGATCGCGGGGGGAGCGGGAACATTCTCCGCCTTGCGGAGCGGGCGAATCTGGATGTTGGCCCTGGTCTACTTCGGGTTGAATACCGTTTCGTATGGCGTGAGTCTGTGGCTGCCTACGCTGATCCGAAGCTTGTCGGGAGTGAGCAATTTCGCTATCGGCATGCTGTCCGCGATTCCATATGTGGCGGCAGCGGTCGCGATGGTGGCGGTGGGTTTGCACTCCGACCGCTCCGGAGAGCGTCGATGGCATACGGCGATGCCGGCCTTTGCCGGAGCTCTGGCGCTGACCGGCGCGGCGTATTCGACTTCAGTAGGCCCGGCCATTCTTGCCATCAGTGTGGCGGTGCTGGGCGTGTTCTCCATGATGGGACCGTTCTGGGCGATGCCGACGGGCTTGCTGTCAGGCACGGGGGCGGCAGCCGGGATCGCGTTCATTAATTCGGTCGGAAATCTCGGGGGATTTGCTGGTCCTTATGTGATTGGACTGGTGCGCACATCGACCGGACAATTTAAGGGAGGCCTGCTGCTGGTGAGCACCGCGCTCGCCGCCAGCGGAGCGATTGCGCTGATGGTGAGGATCGGCAACGAGTAAATTACAACGCAAACGCACATGTGCTGCATGCAGTGCGCGGACAGGAGTGTCCGCGCTACACGATCGAAGAACCGGTCACGATGCCGCAGTTTCCGGGATGGATTCCACGATCAAACTGCGCCGGCGAACCACACGGCGGCGCTGCGATTCCTGGAGTGGGGCGGAGGCGGCGATCGCGCACAGAACGAAAAACAGCGCGGCGTTTGCCGGGATCTGCAGATTGAAATCGAGAAAGCTGTGCACCAGAATGCCCACACAGCCAAGCAGCGCCGCCACGGTCATCGCGCCGCTCGCGGTTTCGGTCCAATTCTGGATCTTGCTCGCGGCCTGGCGGAACATCAGCACCAGAAACCAGATTGCGATGGAGAATCCAGCCAGTCCGGTTTCGACCAGCAGTTGCAGATAATCGTTGTGCGCCTGGTTCACGAAGAAAGTGGTGTAGAAACTGCGGAATTCCGGGTAGACAATCGGAAAGGCGCCGAGTCCCCAGCCGAGGATGGGCCTCTTGATCAGCATGCGCAAACAGTCACGATCGATGCTTAGGCGAACCCCTCCATTAATCTCTTCACGGGCTTCGGAGTGAATGCTGACCAGGCGGCGGGTGAGTTCGTTGCCGCCCATCCAGACGAGAAAAACCATCACCACCGCCAGAAACGCGCCCAGCATGAGCGGCTGTTTCCAAGTGCCTTCGCGTTTGCGGACCAGAAGCACCCCGAGCACCACCATCTGCGCGACGAATGCCGCCATGCCTCCGCGCGAACCGGAAAGAAAAATGCTCCCCGCCATCAACGCCGCGATTCCTGCCGCTGCAATCTTCCGGTTGCCGTTCGTGAAACGAGTTGCCGCCAGCACCAGAGGGAAGGGCATGAGCATCTCCATCAGGCCGGCGTAATGATTGTGATTGACGTAAGGTCCGTAAATCGAGCCACCCTGCTCCAGTGCCCAGATCCAGTAAAGCTTTCCATTCGGAGCCAGACCTTGCAGCACCGCAAAGAAAGCCACTACCGCGCCATACGCCGCGAACAGCTTGGCCAGCATCTCGAACTGGGAAGATCGACGCAGAGTCTGGGTCACCACAAACGCCAGCATGCCGTAGGCTGCGTAAAGCAGCAAGTGGGAGTAAGTCACCTGACGGTAGGCCGTCGTTCCAACCAACCACTGCACCAGCACCAGCACAAAAAAGGCTGCCATGGGGCGGTAGAGCACGTGGCCGGAAACCTTGAGTTCACGGCTGCTCCACTGCCGCGACGCCCAGGCCGCCAACAGCAACATGGCGCAGGCTTCCAGGGCAAAAATGGACCATGGTTCGACCGCTCCAAAGGCCAGCGGCGCCAGCAACAGCACGGTAGCGGCGCCGGCCAGCAGCCCGTTGTCGGTAAGTCGCGGTTGCGAAACTCTAGCGACGGGCGCGGGTTCGGGTTGCGTTGCCAGAGCGGAACTCACGAGTGGTCCTTCAATTTTTCTGGGGAATTATCGGTGGAGCCTTCGTGGGAATCGTCGGCGGAATTATTGGGAGAAAGTTCGAAATTGTTCAGCCAAAGCTTGCCGCGAATTGGCGAACCGGACGGAAAGCGCTCTATAGCCAGCAGAAGAAGAGTGGTGG
>Ga0210400_10002186_pt1 | contig 18467 bp, 9 predicted proteins | sample IncBWH26MmetaG_FD_155456 | JGI IMG/M metagenome (GOLD analysis project Ga0210400, IMG submission 155456) | Forest soil microbial communities from Barre Woods Harvard Forest LTER site, Petersham, Massachusetts, United States - Inc-BW-H-26-M | ecosystem: Environmental > Terrestrial > Soil >...
GGCGTCGGTTCCAGATGTTCCGCTGGAACCAACAACCAGCGGGATGCCCGCCGCCTTGGCCGCTAGCAGCAACACCCGCAGATCGCGCTCGACCGCCTCATCGGTGGTCTTGGGCTGCGCAGCACCCAGGTAGTACGGCCCGGAGTCGGTCGACCCCCCGTCCACGGCGATGACGTCCGCTCCGAGGATGACGCCCCGCTCTACCGTCCCGTCTGGGAACCCGGCCCCGAGCATGCCGACAGGGAACAGCACCCGAGCAATCGGAGCAGCCCTCTGGGTCCGCACCCCGGCCGGCCCAACAGACGTCTCGGGCCGATTCACTTCGATGGCCACAGTCTCCACGCCCCCTTGATTCCGGTGATCCCGAGCTTCCTGGGATTGTTTGACATATGGTATAGCATATTGCAGAATCAGGGTTAGCGCCGCTAGCGGGGAGCGCAGCACAGTGGGGTGCGAGTTGGAAGGTGGAGCGGACGGAATCTAGCCCTCCCTTGGTGAGCCGGCCGGCGGGTGGAGCCCTGGTTGCAATCGTGCGGCGCTACGCACCGCTGGTGGCTGTCGTATCCGGGATCGCCGTCATGGCGACGCTCTTCCCTTCGCGTCACCAGTTCGCATCCGCAGGAACCGCCAATCAGCTCGGCGGCGAACAGAACCAGGTCGCGGGGAATGCCACCCCAGGCGGTGCCGCGGGGGGCCCGGGCGCCTCTCCCCTATCCGGGGGGGTCGTGCCTGGCCAGTCAGGCTCCGGACCTGTCGCGGAGCCGACGGCGGACACCACTCATTGTGTGAAGGGTCGCGAATGGGACCCGGCGATCGCCTACTGGGCCCCGCCATGCACCGCCGGCACGATCGGAGCGAGATACCCGAACAACGGCGGTGCCACGTCGATGGGCGTCACCGCCGACACCATCACGCTGGTCGACTACGACGACGGCGCCGGACCCCTGACGGATGACCAGATCAAGGCCGTCGACCGTGCCTGGGAGACCTTCATCAACACCCACTACGTGCTCTATGGCCGCAAGGTCAAGATCATCACCTGGCAGGCGAAGGCCGACCAGTTCAACTCGCAGTCGCTGCTCGCCGAGATGGATCAGATTGTCGCGACGGACCACCCGTTCGGCTTCTACTGGAGCACGACGCTGTGCAAGGAGTGCTACGCGGAACTGGCCAGCAAAGGCGTCGTCACAATCGGCTCGCGGGGATCGAGCGATGCTCTCGCCAACGAGCTCGCGCCCTACTTCTACTCGGCGCAGGAGTCCTCCACCCGCATCGAGACGGCATTTGCCCAGTGGTGGTGCAGCCAGATGTCGAGCGCCAACGCGCCGGGTCGCACTGTGAAATGGGCCGGGCATCAAAACCCGGCTCAGAACTTCAACGGGCGGCCGCGCGTACTCGGCATCATCACTCCCAATCCGCCCGACAACCAGGACACGGTCCGCAACTACCTGGTGCCACTGCTGCAGAAGCTGTGCGGCGAGAACGTCAATCACTACTACTTCTATGCCCAGGACGTGAGCACGGCGGCGCAGCAGGTGGCGGCGGGCATTGCGGCGATGGACACAGCCAACAACCCGGCCACGGACGTGCTCTGCCTCTGCGACATCACCGCACCCACCTACCTGTTCAGCGGCGAGCAGGCAAACAACTACTGGCCCGAGAACCTCATCGCGGACAGCACCGGGATGGGCTGGGATGCCAGCGCTCGCGGTACGTACGAGGACAAGCACGGCCAGCCCTCCCAGGGTTGCGCCACACCCGGCCAGGGATGCGAGTACGACATGGTCATGGGTGTGATGGCCGACGGTCCGCAGGCCGGCGGAAACGCGTCGGAAGGCTTTGCGATCTTCCATGCCGGTGGCGGCCAGGACCCCGCCCCGCCGTACCCGATGGACGTCACCAACGACGCCTTCAACTTCACGATGCTCGCCAACCTGATCGAGAACTGCGGCCCAATGCTGACGCCGGCAAACATGCAGGCGCGCGCCCCGCTGATGCCCGCCGTCGGCGGAGGAGCCTCGGGTCGCCCCCTGCTTCAGTTCGCCAGGGGCGACTGGCAGTGGACCCAGGATGCCCGCATCGTCTACTGGGACAAGTACGCGCCCTCGACCTATGACTCGCCGCCTGAGTTCGGCACGATGGTGCAGGTCGGACCGCGCTACAGCCTGAGCGGGTATCCTGCCGCCGTCGATGGACCACCAGTGCCGACAACCGGCCGCACCGGTCCTGGCAAATGACCGCGGCCAACCAAACGGCTGCACGCGCTCTTCGGGGCGCACTCGTCCTCGCCGCGTTTGTCGGGGTAGTCCAGTTCGCGTTCAAGATGTCCCTGAACAACTGGGTGGCGGGGATCTCCCTGGGCTCGCTGTACGGGGTCGTCGCGGTCGGACTGATCCTGATCTACCGCACCAACAAGATCATCAACTTCGCGGCGGGAGCGCTGGGAGCGGTCCCCGCCATCTTTGCCAGCCTGCTCGTCGTCTTCCATCACCAGAACTACCTGTTGATGCTGCCTGTCGTCATCGCTGGTGGAGCGCTGGCCGGCCTTCTCGTGGATCTCGTCGTGATCAGACGTTTCAGTCGGTCCCCACGGCTCATCCTCACGGTCGTCACGATCGCGGTGGCCCAAACGCTGGCGGTTCCGGGGTTCTTCCTCCCAGTGTGGCTGGGGTTCAGCGCCTCCGCGATCCCCGTCGTCACGACGCCCTGGCAGAGCCTCAAGTGGAACGACTCGGTGGGCCGCCCGATCCTGACCGGCAATGAGGTCTTCGCACTGGTCGTCGTGGTCGCCCTGGCCGCGGGGCTTGGGCTTTTCCTCCGCTACACACGGGTCGGAATCGCGCTTCGGGCTTCAGCCGAGAACGCTGACCGAGCCTCGTTGCTCGGTATCCCGGTGAAGCTCGTCGGGACGGTGGCGTGGATCCTGGCGGGACTCATTTCCGGCCTTGCCATCTTTGCCCAGGCGCCGCTGATCGGGGTGCCCAGCAACGCGACCCTCGGCTTCGACACCCTCCTGTACGCCCTGGCGGCCGCCGTGATCGCGGGGATGGAGAGGATGGGCGTCGCGGTGGTCGCGGGCACGGGCGTCGGGGTGATCATCTTCGGCTCCATCTCCACGTCGGGCGACAACAACCTGGCGACGGCGCTGATGCTGGTCGTCATCCTCGGAGCGCTACTGCTGCAGCGAGGCATCGCGTCGCGTGCGTACACCAGCGGAGTCGCCAGCTGGCAGGCGGTACGGGAGTACCGACGGATACCAAGTGAGCTGATCGGCCGCTGGGAGGTACAAGTCGCCCGCGCCGTTACGCCGCTGGCCTGTCTCGCCGCGCTGGTAGCCCTGGCCTTCGTCTTTCCGCCGGAGCAGTTGCCCAACCTGATCCTGCTGCCCCTGTTTGGGACGGCCGCGGTGTCGCTGGTGGTGCTCACCGGTTGGGCGGGCCAGATCAGCCTCGGCCAGTTCGGGATCATCGGCATCAGCGCCGCGGTCTCGGGAGGGCTGGTGGCCAACCACAACATCGACTTCTTCGCCGCGCTCGCGGTCGGCGTCGGGGTTGGCCTGGTAGCGGCCATCGTCGTCGGCCTGCCCGCGATCCGCATCCAGGGCCTCTATCTCGCCGTGAGCACGCTTGCCTTTGGTTACGCCATCCACGACTACGTGCTCAACGTGCACTACCCGATCGGGAAAGCGATCATGCCCGTGGGCATCCGTCCGCACCTCTTCCGGCCGGTCGTCTTCGGCGTCATTGACCTGGAAGACAACCGCTCTTTCTACCTGGCGTGCGTGGCGGTGCTGGTGCTGTGCATGGCCGCCGCCTACGCCTTCCGCAAGTACCGTAGCGGCCGGGTCCTCCTGGCCGCGCGCGACAACCCGGCTGGCGCGGCGGCGTACGGCATCAGCGCAACCGCCAGCCGGCTCGCCGCCTTCGCGGCGTCCGGGGCCATGGCCGGCCTCTGCGGTGTGATGTTCGCGTACTCGCAGCACCAGGTGGTGCGTGACTCGTACACCGTGCAGTTCAGCATCGCCATCTTCCTGGCCGCGGCCATCGGCGGCCTGAACTCGGTCGGGTTCGCGGTGGTGGGGGCAATGGCCTTCGAAGCAATCAGCATCTTCGGCCCCAACCTGCTTTCGGGATCTGGTGCCACCGGCACCTACATCGTCCCGTTGCTTGTCGTGGGTCCGCTGCCGATACTCAACCTGTATCTGAACCCACGCGGCCTGGCCGAGGGTGGCTACTGGCTGCGCGACGCCTTTCTCAGGCGGGTCGCCAAGCGCCACAACATCCTCGTGCCGTCGCTGATCGCGGATGGCCGGGCCGACCGTCCGAAGCCTACAGCCCCGGCGCCGCGCCGCGGGTTGTTCTGGCGGCTGGGGTACTACTGCGCCAGGCGCGCCTGGTTCGTGCTGGGAGCGTGGCTCGTGTTCCTGGTGGCGGTCACATTCGGAAGCTCGGCCTTGAACGGGGTCTACAACGCGGCGCTGAACCTGCCCAACTCATCCGCTCAGATCGGCGCCGACATCGTGAAGGCCCACACCTATCAGGCCGCGACCTCGCCCCCGGGAGTTGCCCAGGGTGACGTCGTGTTCCACACCACCCGGGGGTCACTCGCCGACTACACAGGTTCGATTCAGGCTGCGGTCTCTTCGATCGGGCTGCTGAGCACGGTCAAGGCGGTAACTGACCCGATGGACCAGCTCTCGCCCGACGGGCACGTGGCCATCGCCAGCATCACCTACCAGGACTCCGTCACTCAGCTCGATCAAACCGACGCGGCGGCGGTGAACCAGGCCACCTCTCCGTTGAAGAGCGTGGGAATCGACGTCGATTACACCGGCGACCTGGGCCAGGCGGCCGGTCCCCCCTCGTCCAACGCAGGCGCCGAGCTGATCGGGGTCGGGATCGCGCTGGTCATCGTCCTGCTCGCTTTCGGGAGCGTGGTGGCCACCCTCCTGCCCGTGGGCAGCGCCGTTGTCGGAGTGTTTGCCGGAGTGGGCGTGCTCGGCATCCTGAGCGCCTTTTTCCAGTTCCCGAGCGAGGCGCCAACCCTGGCCCTGATGATGGGACTCGGAGTCGGCATCGACTACGCGCTGTTCCTGTCAACGCGGTTCCGCCAGCACATCATCGACGGCGAGGAGCCGCTCACCGCCGTGGCTCGAGCGATATCGTCAAGCGGCCGCGCGGTGGTCATCGCTGCCGCAACCGTGGTGGTTGCCCTGACCGGGCTGTACGCGTCCGGCGTGTTCTTCATCGGGCAGCTGGGAGTTTCCGCCGGGATCACGGTCGCAGTGGCAGCGCTGGCCGCGGTCACCCTGGTGCCCGCGCTGCTGGGTCTGGCCGGCCGCCGCATCGACGTGCTCAAGGTTCGCCGGTCACCGGTCGCCGAGTCCACCGTCACCGCCGGCGGCTGGCAGCGGTACGCCACCGCGCTCAGCCGGCGCCCAGCCCGCTACCTCGCCGCTGCTCTCGGTCTCCTGGTCCTGCTCGCCCTCCCGGTGCTGAGCATCCAGATCGGCGACCCGGGTGTCCGGGCCCTTCCCCCGCAGAACACCGAGCGGCGCGCCTCCGACTTGGTTGACGCCGCCTTTGGGCCGGGCTACCAGGCCCAGCTGACGGTGGTGGTGAAGGTGCCGGATAACCAGCTCGACGCCCAGATTCAATCGACAGCGCTCTCGCTGCAGCGCGTCCTCGCCTCAACCGGCGGCGTGCAGTCGGCGGGAGTGTTTTTCCCCACCCAGGACCGGGCGGCCCTGGTGGGCAAGGTAATCCCTACCACCGGCCTCTACGACAACAGAACCGCCGACCTCATCAACAGACTCCAGGACACGGTGCTACCGGGACAGCTGTCAGCGCAGGGTTACACCGGCTATGTGACCGGCGGAGTGGCAAAGCTGCTCGCCGTCCATGACGCGGTCCAGAGCTCCCTCCCCATCATCATCCTCAGCGTCGTCGCGGCGGCCATGCTGCTCATCCTCGTCACCTTCCGTTCGCCAGTCCTGGCCGTCAAGGCCGGGCTGATCAACCTGCTCTCGATCGGCGCGTCATACGGCGTGCTCGTCGCTGTCTTCCAGTGGGGCTGGGGTTCGTCGTTCCTGGGCATACCCCAACCGATTCCCATCGTGTCCTACGTGCCGGTGCTGATGTTCGCGATCATCTTCGGCCTCTCGATGGACTACGAGATCTTCCTGCTCGCGCGGATCAAGGAGGCGTGGGACGGCGGGGCGACGAACCGGGGCAGCGTGACCCACGGGCTGGCGGTCACCGCTCGCATCATCACGTCGGCGGCGGTGATCATGGCGTGCGTCTTCTTCTCATTCGTCCTCGTGCCCACTACCACGATCAAGATGCTCGCCCTGGGCCTTGGGGTCAGCGTCATCATCGACGTCACTGTAGTGCGCCTGGTCATCGTGCCAACCGCGATGTTCCTCTTCGGCACTGCCAACTGGTGGACGCCGGCCTGGTTGGACCGGCTCTTGCCTCACCTGGAGGCGGAGGATGGCGTCACGCGACCACGGCCTGACGTCGAGGAGACCGAGACGCGCGCGGCGTTGGGTTCAGCCGCCGTCAACCGCCCACCCGCGGCGGCGAAAGCGGCCCGGCCATGACCGCACTATTAGATGGTGTCGGCTGGGGGGCGGCAGGCGGCTCAGTCTCTGCCGCGGACGGCGGCAACCTCACCTGCCGCGGCGTAGATGTCGCGTACGAGGGCGTCCAGGTGCTGTTCGGCGTCGACCTTGAGGTGCGGGCAGGCGAGATCGTGGCCCTGCTGGGAACCAACGGAGCGGGCAAATCCACCCTGCTGCGGGCGGTTTCGGGGCTGGTCGACCCGGTTGCCGGGTCCATCGAGTTCGACGGCGTCGACATCACCCATGCCGACGCGCTGCACACGTCGCGGATGGGAATCGTCCAGCTGCCGGGAGGGCGCGCGGTGTTCCCGACCCTGACCGTGGCCGAGCATTTCGGCGCCTCGGCGTGGCTGTTGCGCGGGATGACCGGAGCAGCAGAGCGGATCGAGGCGGCTGTCGAGCGGTTCCCGCGCATCAAGGAGCGGTGGAACCAGCTGGGCGGCAACCTGTCCGGGGGTGAGCAGCAGCAGCTGGGGCTGGCCATGGCTTTTGCGGCCAACCCGCGTCTGCTGATCATCGATGAGCTCACCCTCGGTCTGTCGCCGAACATCGTTGACCAGCTGCTTGAGATGGTGCGTGCGATCAACAGCTCGGGCTGCACGGTGGTGATCGTGGAACAGTCGGTCAACACCGCCCTCAATCTCGCCGACCGGGCCTACTTCATGGAGAAGGGCGAGGTGCGGTTCTCGGGGCCGACCAAGCAGCTCCTCGAGCGGAAGGACATTCTGCGCTCGGTCTTCCTAGAGGGCGCCGCTTCGCGAGGAGACAAGCCGCCGTCACGTACCGAACCACGCACGCGGGGCGCCCAGAGGGCCGCAACGTGGGCGCCGGCGGTCCTTCGCGTCGACGGGCTGCGCAAGAGCTTTGGCGGGGTCAGCGCGGTGGGCGGCGTGACCTTCGAGGTGTTGCCTGGTGAGATCCTCGGCCTGATCGGACCGAACGGCGCCGGCAAGACGACGATCTTCGACCTGATCTCGGGCCTGCTCAAGCCGGACGCCGGCGATATCTGGCTCGGCGGCAGGAGGGTCACCGCCTGGAGCTCGCACCGTCGCTCTCGCGCGGGCCTCGGCCGCTCCTTCCAGGACGCCAGGTTGTTCCCCAGCCTCACCGTCGCCGAGTGCCTCGCCATCGGGCTCGAACGCCACCTGGAGACACGTGATCACCTCGCCGCCCTGCTGGCGCTGCCGGCCATCCAGAGGTCGGAAGAGGATGTCGCATATGCCGTGGATGACCTTGTCGAGCTGATGGGACTGAGTGCCTTCCGCGACAAGTTCGTGAGCGAGCTGTCGACCGGGTCGCGGCGGATCGTCGACCTGGCGATGGCGATCGGGCATGAGCCTGACGTCCTGCTGCTTGACGAGCCGTCCTCGGGGATCGCGCAGCGCGAGACCGAGGCGCTGGCGCCGCTGCTGCGTCGGATCCAGGACGAGACGGGATGCGCCATGCTCGTCATCGAGCACGACATGCCCCTGATCACCTCGGTCTCAGACCGGATGCTGGCCCTCGAGCTGGGTCAGGTCATCGCCATCGGCCCGCCTAAAGACGTGATCAACGACCCCAGGGTCGTGACCTCGTACCTGGGCGGAGAGATCCACGTCCGTGAAGGGGTGAGCGCATGAAGACGCGAAGCTGGATGCTCCTGGTGGCGGCCATCGTGGGCGTCGCAGCGGTGGGCCTCGGCCCGGCCAGCGCGTCGGCGGTGGCGCCCGCGGCCATCGGCTGGTGGACCGAGGCGCAACAGGGCGCCTACACCGGCGGTGTCGGGGCTCCGCTGAACCAAGCGCCAAACGCGACCGACTTCCATGTCGGCAACGCCGGCTGTCCGGCCCAGGCCGCACCCTGCTCGGCCGTGCCGACCGGCATAACTGTCGGCCCCGCACCGCCGGCCAATGCCCCGGCCCAGTTTGGGCCAACGGCGATTTCAGCCGTGCTCTACGCCCTTCCGAACGGGGGTCTGCCCGTGGGCACCGACCCGGGAACCGTCATCGCGCAGCTGAGCCTGGCGGTCGATGGCAGCCCGGTGGATCCAAGTTTCAGGCTCCTCGCGTGTCGGGTGCTGGGCGCCTGGTCTCCTATCGATGGCGGCGACTGGTCGCAGCGACCCAGCTACCAGCCGGGGGGCTGCGCGGTCGGGGTGGCTTCCCCCGACGGGATGACCATCGGGTTCACCATCGTGGCCGCCCTCGCGGATCGGACCAACCTGGACCTTGCCCTGGTGCCGCGCAGCGAGGACCCGACACCGTTCATGGTGATGCTGAAGTCCGCCGACGCCAACGCCCTGACCTGGAAGCCGCTCCGCCCGGTGGTCAGCACGAACTACCAACCGGCGCCGCAGTCGGTTGAGATCCCGCCCGCGTCCCTGGGTCTTCCACCGGACCTCGGTAACCAGGCGGCGCCACCGCCGGGGCCCGCGCCTGGCGGAAACCAGCCGGTCAAGGTGCCAGGTGTCGTAGCTTCCCCCCAGGTGACCGCGGCCGTCGCCGACCTAAGAATCATCCTTCTCTTGCTGGCCGCCCTTCTCGTTTTCTTCGCCTCTAACTGGAGCGCGCGGGCTCGGCGCCTGCTCGCGCCGGAGCGAGACAGCTCCCGCGGCGTCGGCCGCTTCGTGGGTCTCCGGCGCGCGAACCCGAGACCGCTCTAGGCGTCAACCTCGCAATCGGCAATGACCGGCTCTTCGACGGCAGCTCGGATCACGGCATCACGGTGCAATCGGCTGGCGCAACGCGCAGAAGGACGTGTTCATCCTCGACCCGCCGGGAACTGACGACAACCAGCCGCGCCTCGCCGACGCGGATCGCGTAGCGGTAGTGGTCGCCAAGGAACGTGACGCTGTCGACCGCACCTCGGAACACGTCTTCACCGCTGGCCTCGCCGTCACGCACGAGCTCGATCGCCTCGGGACGGATCGCGACGGTGATCGTTCCCGATCGGGGGCCCTCCTGAGGGTCGACGACGCGCAGAGAAATGCCGGCCCCCTCGATAGCGACGTCGAGCGATCCTCGCGCCGGAGGCCCGCTGACTGTGCCGCGAAGGAAGTTGCATCGCCCGACGAACTCGGCCACGAAGGGGTCAGCCGGGTGCTGATAGATCGACTCTGGGGTGCCCGTCTGCAGGATTCGCCCCTGGTTCATGACGAGGACGCGATCGCTCATCGACAGGGCTTCGTCCTGGTCGTGGGTCACGAAGATCGTGGTCAGGTGCAGGCGCAGCTGCAGCTCACGGACTGAGTCGCGGGCGCGCTCTCGCAGTTTCGCGTCGAGGTTGGAGAACGGCTCGTCTAACAGCAGGACCCGCGGGGAGAATCCCAACGCTCGAGCCAGGGCGACGCGCTGCTGTTGACCGCCGGAAAGTTCGTGAGGGTAGCGCTTGGAGTGGGCATCGATCTCCACCAGGTCGAGAGCCTCGTGGACCCGCCGCCGCAATTCCTCACCCGGCACGCGCCGTAGCTTGAGCGGGAACGCCACGTTCTCAAAAACCGTCATGTGCGGCCAGATGGCATATGACTGGAAAACGAGGCCGAGGTTGCGTTGCTCGGCGGGCACGTCGATCTTCCGGGCAGCGTCGAAGAACGTCTCCTCGCCAACGCGTATCGTGCCCGCGTCGGCCGTCTGCAGGCCCGCGATGCACATCAGCGTGGTGGACTTCCCGCACCCGCTCGGACCGAGCATCGTTAGAAGCTCCCCATCGGCCACCGAGAAGTCGATCCCCTGGAGCACCGAGGTGGCGGCGTAAGACTTGACCAGGCCAGTCACCTCAATGGCGGGCACGGATCCTCCCGAAGGCGAACACCCCGGCGCCCAAGGCGACCGCGGTGATGCCGACCTGCACCAGCGCGAGGGCCGCAACCGGTCCACTGAGGCCTCGAACGTAGGTCTGAAGAATGGTCACTCCCATGATCTGCGAGTCGGGAGTTACCAGGAACAATGCCGGGTCGTAGTCGTTCAGAAGCGTCACGAACATCAGGATGAACGCGGCGAGGAGGGCGGGACGGAGTTGTGGAAGGACGATCCTGGTGCTGATCCTCCACCAGCTGGCGCCCACCGATCGCGCGGCGGCGTCCAGCTCGGTGCCGATACGCGATAGCGAGGGCAGGATGATCAGATAGGGCAGCGTCACGCTTCGTACGCAGAGCGCCAGCCCGACGCCCCAGATGGAGTTGCGGAGGAATCCGCCGGGGGGGTTGAGGAGCAGGTAGGTCCAGAAGACACCGAGGCCGATCGCGATCCCGGGGATCGACCGCGGCAGCAGCAGCATCGCGCCCTCCGTCGCCCGCAACCGGAACCGTGAGCGATGCGCCACCAACGTGGCGATCGCCACCCCCAAGGTTGTGATCAGCCCACCGAAGGCGGCGATCAGCAGGCTGTGCTGGATGGAATCAGTGAGGCGGCCGGTGTTGGTCAGCGTCGCCCAATTGTTCAGCGTCCCCACCTGCCACGGTGGGATGAGCGGACTGAAGACCGAGACGTTTGCCGTCACCAGTAGGGCCAGGATGGGAATCACAACGGTAAAGGTGAGAAAGGCCGTTATCAGGAGCGCGAACGGCAGACCACCGCGGCCGAGATCGATCGGTGTCGCGCCCGGCTCCCCGGCGGCCAAGCCGACGAACCGCTGTCCTCGACGCAGCACGACCCGACGCCCCACCAGCAGGCACCCGACAGCGACAAGAAGAAGGATCGCGCCGGCACTCACCGTGGTGGGGTCCGGGTCAGGCGAATGCGCCCACGTGTGATAGAGAAAGCTGCCGTAGAGGTCCACGTGGTTGTAGACCCCGACGATCAGGCCGATGCCGACATTCTCGAGGGCCAGGATGGCGACCAGGACCGCCGAGTTGACCAGCGCCGGTCGCAGGAGCGGGAGTGTCACCCGGCGAATCACCGTCAGGGACGTCGCCCCGGCGCTGCGTGCCGCCGCCTCCAGCCGCGTATCGGACTGCTGCAGGCTGGCCCTGCAGGTGAGGAACGCGATGGGAAGAGCCAAGCATCCCCCGAGAATTCCCATGCCGACCACCGAGGACAGGCTCCAAACAGGCACATGGGCGTGTTGCAGAAATACCGTTATGTAGCCGTAGTCGCCATAAATCGCGACCCAGCCCAGCAACAGTCCGAGGGGTGGCAGGGTGATCGGTAGCAGGATCAGCAGGGAGAAGACCCGGCGCCCGGGCAGGTTGGTGCGGGTGCACAGGATCGCGAAGAGGGCGCCGCCGCTGACCGCGAGCGTGGTTGCTATCGCGGCGAACCCGAGCGTGTTCTTGACCGCGGTCCAGAAAAGAGGGTCGGCGAGGAGCTGGGTGTAGCCGTCGAGCGTGAGCTGTCCCCCCGGGAGGTACAGCGGGAGGCTGAGAAGGGACGCATAGAGCAGGGGCAGCACAGGCAGCACCACCAGGACGAACGTGGCGACCCAGACGGTTGTCTGGATCGCCCCTGCCGACCCGGGTCGGGGACGCGTCCCCACGGTGCTGTCTTCGAATGTAGTGGCTACCATCGCGTTTGCTCAAGGCCCGCGACGCCGGGACCCTTACTTGAATCCGAGAGAGTTCCAACGTGCGGTGATCTTCGCCTGGTCGTCGAGGAGCTTGGTGCTGAAGGGGATCACGTAGATGTTCGCTGCTGGCACGTGGGCCTGCAGGTCCGCCAGGCTGTTGGTGCAGCCGGTCGCCGACTGGAAGCCGTTGGCGAATGCCGTCATCCCCGCCGCGCAGAGGGTCTCCTGCCCGGCCTGGCTGTAGACGAAGTCCATGAAGAGCTGCGCCGACGCGGGATGGCCGGCCTTGCTGGGGATCGCCATGCCGCGGGGAATCAGCTCCTGGAAATCACTGGTGTAGCTCATCTCAAAGAGGCCCTTGTACTGCGGGACGAAGGCACGCCCGAGACCGCTCGAGAAGTAACCGGCGGCGAATTGGCCCTTGAGCGCTGCCTCCAGCTGGGTCGTGCCGTCGTCGATGGTCTTGGTGGTCTTGGCGATCTTGGCCAGCGTCTGCCACGCCGGCTCGCCCTTCTGGGTCGTGTAGGCCCAGACAGCGGCGTACCCGATCGGATGGGAAATCGGATACGTGGTGAGGGGCTGTCCGGCGTCGGCTAGCTTGGCGAGATCGTCGTAGGAATGCGGCTGGTGCGCTGTGTCGAGCTCCTTGGTGTTCATTCCCACCAGGAGGGGGTCAGCCTCCATGACGTACTCGCCCGGGCCTTGCTTGGCCCAGGACGGGAAGTTCTGCAAGCCCGCCGGCGAATAGTCGGTCTTGAGGATTCCACGCTGTCCCGCCTGGGCGAACCCGACCGGGTAGGTCGAGATCATGAGGTCTGCCGAAGGGGCGCCCTGGCCCTGCTCCGCCGTTACCTTCGAGAAGATCTCGGGGTCCGACAGCTCATTGTCATTGACCTTGATCCACGGGTACAGGGTGTTGAACTGGTCCAGGACGTGCTTGAAGAGCTCGGCCGGGATGTTGGCGTAAACATTGAGCGCGTTTTCGCTCTTCGATGCGGTGACCAGAGTGCCAATTGAGGCAGGCGCAACCGAGGATCCGGAACCGGATGTGGCTCCCGACCCAGTACTGCTGCTGCCGCACGCAGAGAATGCGGTTGCTGCCAGCAGGGTGAGCACCGCCAGAACAAGCCCTTGCCGGCGGATGGAGCCAACCATGAGATCCTCCTTTGCTAGCGCACGCACGTCTAGCGATGTTGCAAATGAGCCCGGGAACGCGACCCCGGACGATCGACGTCAGCCAACAGGCTCTGCTTCCCGAAATCGCAGATGGTGCATCGCCCCGAGGTGGTGATCGCGCAGCAGGTTCTCCCCAGCCACCCGCATCACGCGCGGTTCATCACGTCAAAGATCTCCGTCCCCATCAGGTTTCACATATGCTATGTGCTATGGCAATGAAAGTCAAGACGGAAGCCTGATAGGTGCACACGACCGACGCAAGGCCCGGTGGGAATTCGAGCGCTTGGACAGCTCATGATGAGATTTGGCTCGTCGAGTGGCCGCCGGTCGATCGACGATCCAGTGCCGCGTCTCGGATGCCTCCCTCGGTCGTAGGTCAGGGCCTGTAAGATCGTCCGTCGGCCCGCGCGGATGTCAGTTGGATGTCAATAGCTGCCAACAAACTCTGTCATCGGCCAAAATCGAATACGCGCCCGCATAGCTCAGTTGGTAGAGCAGTTGACTCTTAATCACGAGTCCTGCTGCTGAGATCAAAACCGGCCCAAAAAGGGCCGATGTCTATCTGATATTTTGCGTCGGCCGTTTTTGATTTTTCCTCAACGGCGCCAGCGGCTCGCCCTTGAAGACGGCTACGACGAGGCTAGCACCAGGCAAGTCTTCAGTCGAGGGACATCACCGCCCCAATCCTCCGTTGCCGATTGCAGAGTGTTTCGTAATCAGCTATGGAGCGTGATGTCCCCTGCGCCTATGGCCTGGTCGTAACCGTTGTCGTAGACGAGCACGCCGTTGTTGTTGTTATCAGTGATCTGGATTCGGAAGGTGTCCGGACCGGGATTCGAGCATTGCTCTCCGTCGATAGCGGTCAGGATGAAGGTGTAGCTGCCGACACCATTGATGCTACCGGTCCCCTTGAACTGGCCGCGGCAGTTACCGGTGATCACCATCCACTGGTAAGCGGTGCTGTGGAAATCGAGGTTGCCCGCCTCGAACTGGAACTGGGTGTTCCCCGATGGCACAGTGGCTCCCCTCTGGTACTTGGAGACGAAGCCGAAGCTTGCCTTACCGGTCGCACCTGCGTCGGCGGCATAGGCCCCGGACGGCGAGTTGATCCAGCCGCCACCGGTGAGGAAGCCGGCGCTTGGGTCGTAGACGACGACGAACTGGAAGCTGTTTGTTCCGCTGCTGCCGTCCGCGTCGGAGATGGTTAGGCTGACCGTGTAGACCCCGGACGCGGTGTAGGTATGGGTTCCGGAGACCGAGCCTGTGCCCGACCCCACCGTCTCTGTAGCTGTCGCACCGCTGGTCGTCCCGTCCCCCCAGGTCCAAACCGCCCTGTGGCTGTCCAAGGTCCCGTGATCGGTGAAGGTGGCCGATGCTGTCACGGTGGTATTCATCGCGATCGGTGCGACCGGAAGGCCGCTGATGGCCCCGACTGTTGGTGTCGCATTGCTGACCGTGACCGTGGAGTTGGCCGTTGCCGTGTTGCCGGCACTGTCGGTTGCGGTGAGGGTGACGGTGTAGGTGCCCTCATCGTTGCAGGTCAGCGACGTGCTGAGTGAGTTGGGAGCGGCCATCGTGCATCCGGCACCAAGATCATCCCCGGCGTTGGGTGCCACCGTCCAAGTCGTCGTCACGGTGTCACCATCGCTATCTCCCGCTGTACCTGAGATGGCGATCGGGGAGCCCTCACTTCCCGAATAAGACGGGCTGCTTACGGCCGCCGTCGGGGACGCGTTCCCATAGGTAAACGTAGTACTCGGGTAATACCCGTAGGCCCATCCAGTGGGGTCGGTAAACAGCAGCAAAATAGCCCCATAGGGGAAGCCGCATCCCGCCGAGTGCGGTTCCGTCCACGCGACCAAGGTCGTGTCCGACTGCACCGACCACGTTTGAACGGTACTTCCGCAAAGATACACTTGGTCTAGGGTCACATTTCCATGGGCATTTGTTAGGAAGCCCGATCCGGTGATGGTTACCTCAGTCCCCCCCGCTGTTGTTCCCGAAGTAGGGCTAATTCCAGTGATTGTGGGTGGGATCGGGCTCGCCGTGAACAACGCAGAGTGTGTAAGCCCGGTCGTGGTCATGCTGTCGCCGGCGACTTGGCCTTTGAGGTTTATCGCGGCTGCGTCGCTGGCGTTGCCCCCCAGAGTGCCGAGGTCGATCATTCCGCCGACTGAGGTCCAGGAGAATGCATGAGTGACTCCGGACGAGGTCGTGCTGTGGCCTGCTACTTGGCCGAAATCGGATAGAGCAACTGCGTCGCTGGCGGTGCCGCCCAGAGTGCCGAGGTCGATCATTCCGCCGACTGAGGTCCAGGAGAATGCGTGAGTGTCCCCGGTGGCTGAGGTGCTGATGCCGACGATCTGCCCACTTTGGTTCAATGCATAGGCTTGGCTATAGGAGCCACCAAGGGTGCCGAGGTCGACCATCCCTCCGGCCGCGGTCCAGGAGAAGGCGTGCTGCACCCCGGAGGCGGTCGCGCTGACGCCGACGACTTGCCCATTGGAACTTACAGCGTTCGGGTCGCTCCACCCGCCGAGGGAGCCAATGTCGACGAACCCGCCGGTCTGCGTCCAGGAGAAGCCATGATTTCCGGAGTTACCAACGACCTGGCCGAAGTAGTTCACGGCGGTGGCGGCACTGTAGCTGCCGAATGAAGGCACTCCAAGGTCGATCATCCCTCCGGATTGGGTCCAGGAGAACGCGTGCTGCGTACCGGAGGCGGTTGTGCTGTAACCGACAACCTGCCCGTTGTCGTTCATGGCGTTGGGAGAGAGGGCTGCGGGATAGCTGTAAGCCCCCCCCAGTGTGCCGAGGTCGATCAATCCGACGGACTGGCTCCAAAAGAACGTGTGCGCGATACCGGCACCGCTGAAGTAGCCCGCGACCTGTCCACTGGCGTTCACGGCGGTAGCGAAGCTGGCGGTTCCGCCCGGCGGCAGGCCGAGGTCGACCAACCCTCCGGCTTGGGTCCAGGAGAATGCGTGCTGCGTGGTGTTGCCCGCGATGTAGCTGTAGCCCACGACATGCCCATCGTCGTTCAACGCATAGGCTTGACTGTAGGATCCGCCGAGGGTGCCGAGATCGGTGATCGGCACCCCCGGGAAGGCGTGCACGACCTGGCTGGGCGTCCCCGCTGTGAGTAGAAGCACGAGAGCTGCAGGCAACCCGAACTTGCGGAACCGGGCACCTCGTGACTTCAGCGGCTCAACGGCTCGGGTCCCGAGTAGCCTGGTGCTGGTACGCATCACATCCTCCAGAAGTAGTCGGCCGTCGGCGAGGTCCCGCACATTTGCATCATCAAGAACCGGCACCGAAGCTCAGTAAAGGCAGGAGTGGATATTCGTGTCCGGGGAGGCTCGGCCGCGCTTCCCAATCGGATGGGCTTGATCCGTCAACTGATGGCGATGACCATCGCGGGACGGCAAGGGCCGAAATCAGAGGCTTACGCACGGCCAAGAACTCTTGACGGGTCGCCGGCCTGGGTCCCGGCGAGCGCCTTCGCTCCTCCCACTGCGAGGCTGGCGTAGGCGGTGCTTGAGCTACAACCTAAGGTGCCGAGATCGTTGATCAGCAGCAGGCCACATCGGGCGATCGCGCGCAGCAGGAACCGGACCCCTAACTCGTAGAGAGTCACCATGTCCTCGCCTCCTCGGACCTTGTCCGAGTGCATGGTGATCGCCGGAGCGTCTGATGCGCCTGTAATAGTGCACGCCCGGGAAGCGTCTTTAGGCGTTGCGCGTCGAGCTTGGCAGTGAACGCTTATCGACGGCCCTGGTACTGGGTTCGGATCCAGCACAAAGAAAGGCCGAAAACCGGCCCTACGGGGACCAGTCTGATCTCAGGTTAGACCTTGGAAGCCTTTTTGAAAAAGGCCTCCCATCTATCTTGCTATCCTCGACCTCCTGCCCGCATAGCTCAGTTGGTAGAGCAGTTGACTCTTAATCAAACGGTCGGGGGTTCGAATCCCTCTGCGGGCACCAGCCAATGTAGAAGTTCGGCTGACCTGTCCCAGAAGCGGGTCGGCTGATGCGTCTCAGGGTTTCGGGTGATGTGTCCCACCGGCTTCGGCTGATGTGTCTCACTCCCTCACATGAGGGAAATGAGCGTGACTGAGCAGAGGTACCAGGCAATCATCGGGGTCTTCGGGGAAGGCAGGACCGTGCAGGAGGTGGCGGCGCAGTGGAAGGTGGACCGACGGACGGTTCACCGCTGGCTGGCGAGATACGAGGCTGAAGGCCTGGAGGGTCTGACCGACGGGTCGCACCGACCGGAGCACTGTCCGCACCAGATGGCCGGCGAGGTGGAGGCGCTGGTGCTCGAGGTGCGGCGAGCCCACCGCTATTGGGGCGCGAGACGGCTGGCGTTGGAGCTGAAGCGCAAAGGCGTGAATCCGGCACCGTCGGCTTCGGCGATTTACCGCTGCCTGGTGCGGGCTGCGGTGATTGACCCGGCCAAGCGGCACCGCCGCAAAGAGACCTGGAAGCGATGGGAACGGGCCGAGCCGATGGAGCTTTGGCAGATGGACACAGTGGGCGGCTTCCTGCTGGCCGACGGCACTACGGCCAAAGCCCTGACCGGGATTGACGACCACTCCCGGTTCTGCGTCTCGGCTCAGCTCATGCCTAAGGAGCGGACCCAGCTGGTCTGCGACAGCTTCGCTGCGGCGCTGAAGACGTACGGGGTCCCACAGCAGGTCCTGACCGACAACGGCAAGGTCTTCACAGGCCGTTTCAACCAGCCTCCGGTGGAGGTCTTGTTCGACCGGATCTGCCGGCTGAACGGAGTCGAGCACCTTTTGACGCAACCGCGGAACCCAACCACGACCGGGAAGATTGAGCGCTTCCACCGCACGTTGCGGGCAGAGTTCGACACCCGCCGGGTCTTCACCAACCTTAGGGCCGCCCAGGGAGCGCTCGACGAATGGGTGGCGTACTACAACACCGGCCGCACGCACCAAGCGCTGGGCGACGCGACGCCGGTGAGCCGGTTCCAGCCGGCGGCTCGAACGCTGCTGCCCGAGCGCAACGGGGAGCAGTGGGTTTCTCGTTCCGTCTCCCGAAATGGGGTTGTCTGCGTCGGCTGGCAGCAGGTCAGTGTAGGCAAGAACTACAGCGGCTCAGCGTGCGACGTGCTGGTCACCGACACGCTGCTGCAGTTCTGGGTGGGCAACGAGTTGCTCAAGACC
>Ga0210400_10002187_pt1 | contig 18462 bp, 6 predicted proteins | sample IncBWH26MmetaG_FD_155456 | JGI IMG/M metagenome (GOLD analysis project Ga0210400, IMG submission 155456) | Forest soil microbial communities from Barre Woods Harvard Forest LTER site, Petersham, Massachusetts, United States - Inc-BW-H-26-M | ecosystem: Environmental > Terrestrial > Soil >...
CGCCGATTGTATGTCGAGCGATATCTCAACTTCCCAGCCGGTGAGTAGTCCCGCGTTCGCAGCGGGCTTGCCCTGGGGGTAAACGATGCTGAAGTTGGAGGTGTTCAGCAGCGGCAGCCCGGTCAGGCGGAAATAAGCATTGGCATCCTTCTCAAGCGTGGGATAGCCAAAGCCCTCGACAAGAACGATCGTTTGACCGGAGCCGTCGAGTCCCTGTTCGTAGACCGCGTTGAGTCCGTAAGCAGTCTGCAACTCCTGCGGCTCATAAGCGCAGGGTATGCCTGACGCCTCGTATAAGGTTCCTGTATAGACTCCTTTCGGCAGGGCGGGCGGCGTCCCGAACTCCAAGTTGAAGGTTTGCGGCGCGGAGAGACACTGGTTAGTAATAAATCCTTTCGGGAAACTGGAAGCGTTGGCGAGCCGACTCATCAGCAGCGGGGCATAGGGTTTCTGAGTGCGCGGGTTGAGCGCGCGGGCGTAGAGCGGGTGCACCTGGTGGCTTTCCAGACCGGCTACGGTGGAGACATAGTTTCCCGCTTCACCACTGAGTCGGGCGTCCTTGACGTTGGCGCGGAAGACCTTTCCGTTGTGCTCGAACTGGTGGATCTCGGTGTTGAAGGCGCTCGCAACATTGGCGATGGTGCCGCGGGCACGGATGGTGAAGCCGATGGAGTCAGCGGAGAGAATCGTAAGTCCGTGGTTCTCAAGTTCCTGACGGACCGCCTGCTGCTGCGCCTTTGTGGGCGCGTACTTTGCGAGATCGGCCTCCGTCATCCACTTGTGAAAAGTCGGGGATGCGGGGTCGTAGAGCGCGTCGACAGCCTTGTCGAATGCCGCCTTATCACTGAGCTTCATGTGGACTGTGATGTTGATCTCGGCCCCCGTATCGGCAAGACCGAGGTCTCTCGAGAGTTGAATGCCGGCAGGCACGTTTCTGGCCGACACTTCCGCGTAGGCACAAGACCCTCCCACCGCGAAAAGCGCGACCACTGCAGTAACCGAGAACTGTTTCAAGAGTTTTTGAAGCGTCATGATTTTCTCCTTGAATTCTTAAATGTGGTTGGATACAGCCGAAAATCGGGAAGGACGACAAGATGCAGGGGAAGTGCTTTGTCCCAGGTCGCGCATCCTTGACGAAAATGCAGCCTGACGAACTCTCACCGAACCAAGAACGCAGGGGATTGTCGCCTGAATCCCTATTCGCGTCAATGTGCAAGAGTTTTCACCACAGACGCGAGTCACTCTTTCGTCCGTGGTTGGCGAAACATCGCTCTCTCACCTCATGAACCTGGCCGCGAGCGGATGCCCGTTCGCGTGCTGCCGCTGTGCGCTGAATTAAGATGAATTCGAGGAGCAGAGCGCTGCACCGTCAGATGTCGGTCCGCTGGTCGGTGTGCCGGCTCAGATACCAGCACGGCATCCAGCCCTGATGCGGGAACAGGGAGTTCACGCAGGTCCAGGGCGTCGGCGGATCGAAAGTCAGCGTCGTCTTTCCATTCTTCTGCAGAACGGCGGTGTAGTGATTCACGATCACCGAGCCGTAAGCATTCCGGTTAGTGGCCGCCCGCACGCGGAGAACGAGATAGTCAAGCCCATAGGCCAGAGCCGACGCACCCAGCACGGCCAGAATCACGACAAGAAGAATCCGCCGCAACCGTACTTTAAGAACGGGCCATGATGTCGGAGTCACGAGGCCAGATTATAACCAAGGCCATAAAGCCTTGACGCAACACGGTGGCATGGGACGAGCTTTAGTCGTCGCGTCAGTCGTAACCTCAGTCGCAACCTCAGTCGCAACTTCAGTCGTAATACTCCAGCCCCAGATGCGTGATCAGTTCCTCACCCTTCAAATGCCGCAGCGTGTTCTTCAACTTCATCAGCTGAATAAACAGATCGTGCTCGGGATACAATCCCGGCGGCGTCATCGGAGACTTGAAGTAAAAGCTGAGCCACTCCTGAATTCCCAGCCCGCGCAATTCCGAACAGCGCTTCGCCAGATCGACCAGCAGCACCAGGTCGAGCACGATGGGCGCCGCCAGAATCGAATCGCGGCACAGGAAATCGACCTTGATTTGCATGGGATAGCCGAGCCATCCGAAGATGTCGATATTGTCCCAACCCTCTTTATTGTCACCACGGGGCGGATAATAATTAATGCGAACCTTGTGGTACATGTTGCCGTAGAGTTCGGGATAAAGATCAGGTTGCAGAATGTGTTCCAGCACTGAAAGCTTCGATTCTTCCTTGGTCTTGAACGACCCCGGATCGTCCAACACTTCCCCGTCCCGGTTTCCGAGGATGTTGGTGGAGAACCATCCATTCAGACCGAGCATGCGAGCCTTGAACGCGGGAGCCAGCACGGTTTTCATCAGCGTCTGCCCGGTCTTAAAATCCTTGCCGCAGATGGGTGCTTCATTCTTCCGCGACAGTTCGAGCATCACCGGCAAATCGACCGTCAGATTCGGCGCGCCGTTGGCGAACGGAACCCCTTCCATCAGCGACGCGTAGGCGTAGATCATCGAGGGGGCGATCAGTTCGTCGTTCTCGCGCAGCGCCTTCTCGAAGGCCTTCACCGACTGGTGCGCCTCAGTCGGCTCAATGAACGATTCGGTCGACCCGCACCACATCGTAATCAACCGGCTGGCTCCGCTGGTTTTCTTGAAGTCGCGAATGTCGTGGCGCAACTGCTCGGCAAGATCCATTTTCGTCTTGCCCTTCTTCACATTGGGCCCGTCAATCTTCTTGACGTAATTGTGATCGAACACCGCGGAGCGCGGCGTGATGCTCGACAGAAACGGCTTCAACTGATCGAGCAGGCGTTGATCGAGTACGCCGGCATGCGACGCCGCTTCGTACATGTTGTCTTCGAAAATATCCCAGCCGGTGAAGACCAGGTCGTCGAGTGTGGCCAAGGGGACAAACTCCTTGATCTTCGGCGTGCGGCCCTCGGTACGCTTGCCGAGGCGCACTGTGCCCATCTGAGTAAGCGACCCGATCGGCTTGGCCAGGCCTTTGCGAATCGCCTCGACACCAGCGACGAAAGTGGTCGCTACCGCGCCCATGCCCGGAATCATCACGCCGAGCTTGCCCTTGGCGGGCTCGATTGTTCCGTTAGCGCCGGTGCCGGTAACCGTCTCCGTACGGGCCTTCTTACCGCCACCCGTTCGAGCCGCCAGTTTCATCTCGCGGCTAGCGCGTTCGGCGTGCGCCAGAGCAGTCTCCCGGTGCTCATGTTCGCGCGCCGCGGCGGAAGTGGGGAATTGCTTACGATGACGTGCCCCGTTGGCATCCCACCAATCGGCCATGAAAACTCCCGGTTTCTTCTGATACATGATTTTTCCTCTCGTGGTGACGGTGACGGTGGCGAGCCACCGCCACCAAGCTAATCCTCTCACGACTCGTGGTGATCTGGCAAACGGTGCCTGACAAACAACGCCAGCCGAATGTGGAGAAACGGGAACGCAGATGTCGTCAGGCGTCAGCCAGCGGAATTACAAACCGATCAACGGCGGCGAACGGGAGTGTCCTGTCCACCTACCAAGTCGAGGAAGGCTTGGTGGATGCGCGTGTCGGCGGAGAGTTCGGGGTGGAAAGTGGCGGCCATGGCTCTTCCCTGCCGGACCGCGACCGCGTCCGGACCTTCGGTGGCGAGGATTTCGACGCCTTCGCCGATGTGCTCAATCTTAGGAGCGCGGATGAAAACCATTTCGAGCGGCGAGCCCGCGGAGTTCCCGCCGGACGCTGGAATACGGAGGTTGCCTTCGCGGATAGAACTGTCGATCTGTCGTCCGTAAGCGTTGCGGCGGATGCGGATGTTGATAGCACCCAGGCCCTTCTGGTGAGGATTCTCCACTTCCGTGGCCAACAAGATGGCACCGGCGCAGGTGCCGAAAGTGGGCTTGGCATGGACGAATTGCTTCAGCTTTTCGAATCCATCGTCACCCAGAAGTTTCAAGAATGTGCCGGATTCGCCGCCCGGGATCACCAGACCGTCGATGGCGTCGAGTTGCTCGGGCCTCTTGACGAGCACGACTTCGGCGCCGAGTTCTTCGAGACGGCGGCGGTGGGCGTCGAAATCGCCTTGCAGGGCCAGGACTCCGATTTTCATGCTGCATCGATTTTACTAGGACAAGCCTTGCCGGGCAGAAATCCGGCTCAATCCGAAATATTTTCGAGCCCAGATCTTGACACTGTGCGTCCAGCACTATATATTACCGCGTGGTTATGGAACTGAGAGGTTATGGAATGGCTGTTCCCGAGCATCTGGATGCCACTTTTGCTGCGCTGGCGGATTCTACGCGGCGCGCGATTCTGGCGCGGTTGGCCAAGGGTGAGGCATCGGTGCTCGAACTGGCCGAGCCGTTTGCCATGAGCCAACCGGCCATTTCGAAACACTTAAAGGTGCTGGAGCGGGCGGGGCTGATTTCCCGCGGGCAGGATGCGCAACGGCGTCCGCGGCGATTGGAAGCGAAGCCGCTGCGCGAAGCCGCGGAGTGGATGGAGAAATATCGGCAGTTCTGGGAGGCGCAGTTCGGGAGGCTGGATAGTTTGCTGCAGGAAATGCAAAGCGGCAAGAGCAAGAAACGAAGGAGACGTGTGGCTACAAAAGCAGGTTCCTCACCGGGCTGTCGGCCCGGTTCGGAATGACAATCTGTAAAGAAGAGCGAAACAAGGAGCGCAGTCATGAAAAACAGCACAACGTTCACAATTAAAGCCCAGGGTGACCGCGAGATTGTGGTGACGCGGGTTTTCGAGGCCCCTCGGGGGCTGGTGTTTGACGCCTACACCAAGCCGGAACTGGTGAAGCGATGGCTACTGGGACCGGATGGCTGGTCGATGCCGGTGTGCGAGATCGATTTGAGGGCAGGCGGAAAGTATCGCTACGTCTGGAGGCAGGACAGCGACGGAAAAGAAATGGGGATGGGCGGCGTCTATCGCGAAGTGGTGCGACCGGAGCGATTTGTGGCTACAGAGAAGTTCGATGAGGCTTGGTATCCGGGCGAGGCCGTGGACACGATTATTTTCACGGAGCAGGCGGGCAGGACTACTCTCACGCAGACGATATTGTATGACTCGCGAGAGACGCGCGATGCGGTGCTGAAGTCGCCGATGCAGCGCGGCATGGCGATGAGTTATGACCGGCTGGAAGAGTTCTTGCCTTCGGTGGCAAGCGTGGTATTGAGTGCTTAGATGCGGTTCGGATCTGGGGAATCCCACCCTTGCGCAAAAAACGCGCAAGGATGGGGCACCCGGCGAATTTCAGCGACGCGGATTTCTAGATTGCGGGCTTTTTCAGAGCAGCGCCCAACACTTTGCCGGGGCCTGATTCCTGCACCAGGGCGATGAGGCGAATGTTTTTTGGATCGGTGCCGGGATGGAGTTTGAGCTGAACGTCCTGGGCGAAACTTTTGCCCTTCTGCAGCTTCCCTACCTTCGTGAGTTCTTGTACAACCGCGACGTGGACCAGGTGCCGGCCACCGTTTTCTCCCTTCAAGACTTGTGATTCCACGTGATCGAGAGCGACCGCGACAAAAACGTCGGCGCCGTGTTTCTCGACATTCGCATCGGTTTCAATGTGAGCCCGCAATAAGTTTGGATTTGCGGGGTCGACGGTCACGTTACTGATGCGCACGGGGACCTTAGGAGTGGCGGCGGCCTTCTTGAGGAGATCCTCGATCTTGTCGTGAGAATCTCCGAGGCGGAGCTCCTGGGTTCCGTCCACGATCAACTGAGGAGTGAAAGCCTCCTTTTCGCCCAGAACAGGTTCGTAGGAACTCTGGCGGTCGGTCAGCGCGGGCGAGGAATTCGGGTCCTTCCAGCCATCGTGGTCCCAGTAGGTCACATGCTCACTGAGAACAATCAGCTGGGCTCCTGAGATGGGTTGATAGGTGTCCAGTTTCTGCAGGACGACGTCGGCGGGAGGACAACTGGAACAACCTTCAGAAGTAAAGAGTTCGACGAGAACCGGATGAGTCTCAGTGCTCGCGGGATTAGCGGCATCGGTGTTCGGAACCTGCGCGGGGGCAACTGAAGCGAAGAACAGAACGGCGACCATGAAGGCCAATGCGGATGACGGCGCTGAGTAGCAACGCGACATGGGAACAATTCTACCACCGTCGCGGATGGGTTTGGTCCAGGACGTCGGCGACATTCGCGTCGGTGAGGACGAGGCGCGGTTTTTTCATTGTCGGGTGCGGGCGCGGAGGGCGGCGATCAGGCCTTTGCGGCGGATTTCGGCCAGCGAGATTTCGGTTTTCGGTCCCCGGGACCGCTTCTGTTCCGTATTCGTAAATCTTCGACAGCCTATTCCCGTCGCAACCTCTTGAGCTTTTGTACTTAGTCCGCGGAGGAAGCGCGTCTCCCAAAATCGCAAACAACCTATAACTCCCTCCTTAACATAGTGGTATGGACTGACGCATTGTTTTTAGTTGGTCACACCCAGCGACGCCGCGGTGTCGTCGGCAATTTACGAAATCCGGAATTTCTACAGGCGATACAGCAATCGAAGAAATCGTGATTGACATCGTTGCTGTGGCACTGTACAAGAGGCGCGTTTCGCGGCGTAAGAAACAGCATTTACTTAACCGCAGCCTGTCCCCCCAGTTTGCGAACTGTTTTTCGCCTGCGTCGGTTTGCAGCCTCCGCTGAATCGTATCCGCACTGGCATGAAAGCAGCAGCGGCATAAAGAGGAATCATGAGCGCATCGGTGTCTCTTGGTCTTAAAGGTTTGGCATTCCTAACCGCTGCCTTCCGGCGGCGATCGCGTCGACAAGTTCGGCAAGCGGCACTGGAACACTTGCGACGTTTTGTCGCGCTATTGCTTGTCTACGCGACGGTTGCTGCGACCATGCCGGTACAGGCGCGAGAGTGGGATAGGGAACGTAGATATCCGACACTCGCCGCGGCCGATGCCAAGGCGCTCGTCCCCGAGCATGCCGCACTGCCTGGTTCGCTCTCACCCGTGAAGCCTGCTCCCGACTGGCTTAGTGCTGCCCCTGGTCGGACTGGTTCCGAAGGAGACTTCTCCCAACCGAAGAACTCACCGAGCGGAAGATTCCTTGCCAGCACGATTCCACTTCTGCGTGATTCCCTATCATCAGGGACAGGTGGCGCGGTTAGGCGCCTGCTAATGGCGTCGCCCATGCCGGCGATGTCGCCAGCTCCGAGCGGTTATTCCACGAGCAGCAGCATTAGCGCAAACTTCAATGGCACTGGGATAGCAGGCGGCGATTACGTCTGGTTCTCGAGCGTTCTGAGGCCTTCGGGTTTGGGGAGCAAGGCAGCTACGATTTTCGTCCGCGGTGCGACGGTGACGTTCTCAGCCAGCGGGACCAATTACAGCGTACCCGTGCCGGACGCAAACATCACGTTCGATCCGAACGCGACCAGCGCAACTACAAGCTTCAACTCGGCGCTGAATCAGTGGCAGACAACCGTCCCGGCAAGTGGGTTAGCGGGGAATACCTTGCTGGATGCGGCGGAGTTTCTGGTGCCGCAGGCGGGATTACCGGGTGGCATCAAGAATGTGACCTGGGCGGCCAACTTCTCCGCCGATACATCCGGCGTTTCGCTTCAGTGGCAGTGGGCTGCCGCTGCTTATACTTCGTTTACAGCGTCGTATGGTTCGGCTGGCGTTAAGCCGGTGGACGACAACAAGGCAAGCCAATATCAGAACTCCGATCATGCGGGCACACCAGAGAACTTTAAGAGCCATGTCGTGGGCGGTGCGACGGGCGGGGGTGGTTCCAACTACACGGGCAGCTACAGTGGAACCACGAGCGTAACTCCAGCCGTAGTTCAGCCTCCTATCGCCAACGCAGGATCGGCGCAGACCGTATACGTGGGAACTACGGTGTCGCTCAATGGAACCGCCTCCTACGATCCCTCCGGATTGCCGTTGACCTACCAGTGGTCTACGCCGTCTGGAAGTACCGCAGGGCTTAACGGCGCAAACACAGCGACGCCTACCTTTGTAGCTCAGACAGCCGGGACTTACACGTGGCAATTGATTGTGAGTGACGGATACGCCAGCAGTACTCCGTCTACGGTGACCATCACGAGCGTGTATTCGACGCCGGTTGCCAATGCGGGATCTGCGCAAACCGACTATGTTGGCGCCACAGTACATCTGGACGGCACTCTATCCTACGACCCGACTGGCTTGCCCCTGACCTATGGCTGGACGCTCATTTCCAAACCCTCAGGGAGTACGGCCACCCTGAACGGTGCGACGACGGCGGCGCCCACTTTTGTTGCCGACAAAACCGGGAATTATACGGCGCAGTTAGTCGTCAGCAACGGCTATAACAACAGCGCGGCTGCGAGCGTCACCGTCACCGCCCAGTATTCGACCCCCGTAGCCAGCGCCGGCCCCCCGCAAACCGTCTACGTCGGACGCACTGTTCAATTGGACGGAAGCGCATCCTCCGATCCGGCAGGTCTGCCGCTGACATACCAGTGGTCGCTGATTTCCGTGCCAACAGGCAGCACAGCAATCCTGAGTGGCTCGAATGGAGCCAAGCCCACATTCGTGGCGGATAAAACCGGTACTTATAAAGCTCAACTGATCGTGAGCAACGCCTATACCAGCAGTGCTCCGTCCACAGTTGTCATTACCAGCCAAAATCTTCCGCCCATCGCGAATGCGGGACAGCCGCAGAGCGTTTATCAGGACGCGACGGTGCAGTTGAACGGAACAGGATCAACCGATCCAGCCGGTCTGCCGATCACGTATCAGTGGTCGTTCGGGTCGGTGCCGAGTGGCAGTAACGCGACACTGAATGGCCCCACGACGCCAATGCCGACCTTCGTCGCCGACAAAGCAGGCACGTACATCGTGCAGTTGATCGTGAACAATGGGGTGTTCAGCAGCAGTCCTTCCAGCGTCACGATTACCACCTCGAACGCGCCGCCCGTGGCCAACGCGGGGCCAAACCAGTCAGTCACCTTGCATTCGACGGTGCAGTTGGATGGCAGCGCTTCTACCGACGCGGATGGAGATTCGCTGACGTATGCGTGGTCGTTGGTGTCAGTTCCTACCGGAAGCAGGGCTTCGCTTTCCAATTCGAATATCGTGAACCCGACTTTCGTAGTGGACGTTGCGGGCAACTATGTTGCGCAACTGACGGTGAACGATGGATTCCAAAGCAGTGCCGCTTCGACGGTGACGATCAGCACCAGCAACACGCCGCCGGTGGCCAACGCGGGGCCAAACCAGACCATTACCGTCACGGGGACGGTGCAACTCGACGGCAGCGGCTCGACTGACGTGGACGGAAATCCGCTTACCTACTCATGGGGATTCTTGACGATTCCGACCGGCAGCCACGCCACACTTATTAATTCGAACGCAGTGAATCCGACATTCGTTGCCGACGTCCTTGGCACTTACGTGGTGCAACTCATCGTGAACGATGGGACCGCTAACAGCACGCCGGCAACGGTTACGATCTCGAGCGGCGATGTGCCGCCGGTTGCGAATCCAGGGCCTGCGCAAAGCGTGAATGTCGGATCGATTGTGAATTTGGACGGGAGTGCCTCCACCGACTCTGATAGCCAACCTCTAACGTACCAGTGGGCGCTCATCAACAAGCCCGCCAATAGCAGCGCCGCTCTATCGCAGGCGAGCTCGGCCACTCCGTACTTCACGGCGGACATCTCGGGAAACTACATCGTGCAGCTGACTGTGAACGACGGCTTCCTCAATAGCAATCCGGCCACAGTCGTTATTTCCACGGTCTACATTCCGCCCGTAGCCAATGCTGGATCCAATCAGACCCTCATAGCTGGAGCGACGGTGCAGTTATCGGGGGCGGCTTCGACCGATACCAATGGCAACCCGATCACGTACAGCTGGGCGATCCTTTCGCAGCCGGCCGGCGGGACCGCAGTTCTTTCGAATCCCACCGCGGTGAATCCAACTTTCGTGGCAAACGCAGCCGGCATGTACGTGGTGCAGCTCACGGTAAACGACGGCACGTCCAACAGCCAGCCGGTCACCGTAACGATTACAGCCACCCCGCAAAATCAGGCGCCCGTAGTCAATGCCGGAGCCAATCAGACCATCACGCTACCCATTAACAGTGTCACGTTAAATGGCACTGCCACCGACGATGGTCTGCCGAATCACACCCTGACGATTTCCTGGAGCGTGCTCAGCGGGCCAGGAACGGTAACGTTCAGCAGTCCAAGTACTCCAGTTACCCAAGCCACGTTCTCGTTGGCTGGAACGTATGTCGTGCAGTTGACCGCGAACGATTCACAACTGTCGAGCAGCGCGAACGCGACCATCATCGTAAATCCGCCAGTGAACCAGGCTCCGGTCGTGAATGCAGGTCCGAACCAGAACATCACGTTGCCCGCCAATACAGTGACTCTGAGTGGAACGGCTACGGATGACGGACTGCCCAACGGAACGCTGAACATCACCTGGAGCGAGGTGAGCGGACCGGGAACGGTATCCTTCAGCAGTCCGCATACCGCCATAACGCAGGCAACGTTCTCTACGTCTGGCTCGTACGTTCTTCAACTGACCGCCAACGACACCCAGCTTTCGAGCAGCGCCACGACCGTCGTGACGGTCGCTCCGCCTGCGGTGAACCAGCCGCCTGTCGTGAATGCCGGCCCGAACCAGGCATTCATGTACCCGGCTTCAACCGTCACGTTGAATGGAACTGCGACCGACGACGGGCTGCCCAACGGAACTCTAATCGTTGCCTGGAGCCAGATCAGCGGACCCACGACGGCAACCTTCAGCAGTCCCAACACGCCGGTCACCCAGGTCAGTCTCGCCGCGCCTGGAGTGTACGTCTTGCAACTGAGCGCGAGCGATACTCAATACACCACGACGTCGCAGGTGACGGTCTATCTGTATACCACCGGCGGCAACGGGCAGAACCAGCCCCCTTACGTCAACGCTGGTCCCGATCAAACTATTCTCCTGCCCACCTCGGCGCAGTTGAATGGCGTGGCGGTGGATGATGGCCTGCCGAACGGAACTCTCGCCATCCAGTGGACGATGTTGAGCGGCCCGGGGACCGTCACTTTCAGCAATCCGAACGCGGCGATAACCCAAGCCTCCTTCAGCATGGCGGGCTCTTATGTGTTGCAGCTGGCGGCAAACGATTCTGTTCTGGTGAGCAATTCCACGGTCACAATCACCGTAGGAAAGTTGACTGGGCACGCCAGCAACAGTGGGACAGATTTCTGGCTGATGTTCCCGGAGTGCTATCAAAACAGCTGCCAGCCTGAACTGATCATCGCCTCCGATGTGAATAATTCAGGCACGATCTCCATTCCCGGACTGAGCTTCACGCAGAACTTCACGCTGGTCAACGGACAAACCACAACCGTGCTTCTGCCCATGGCCGCCGCGCTGACTACGACGGATCTTGTCGAGAACAAAGGCATTCATGTCACTGCACGGTCGGAAGTGACGATTTTTGCCGTCGACTACCTGCAATACGAAACGGATGGGTACCTGGGCTTGCCGACGTCGGTTTTGGGCACCGATTATGTCGTTCCGAGTTGGCAGCAATACAACGCGTCGAGCGAATTTGGCATTGTCGCCGCCTATGACGGCACCACTGTCACCATCACGCCGTCAGTCGGCGCGAGTGGTCGAGCTACGGGGCAGCCCTATACGGTCATACTGAATCAGGGCAGGGCGTATGAGTTGCTGACGAATCAGCAGGACTTCCTGCGGGACGACCTGACTGGAACGATTATCACCTCGGACAAGCCTATCGCTGTGTTTGGCGCGAACGCCTGCGCGAATATCCCGACCACGGCGAATTTCTGCAATCACGTGATCGAGGAGATTCCACCTACCAACCTGTGGGGAGAGTCCTTCGTAACGTTCCCGTTGGCAAACCAGCCGAACGGAAACTTCTTCCGTATCCTTGCGGCCACCAATAACACGAACGTGAACATGAACGGCTCCCCGCTGGCTACTCTGAATCGCGGAGAGTTTTATCAGACCATTCTCTCCGAACCCGCCACGATCACAGCGGACCAGCCGATTTTGGTTGTGCAGTATGAAACCAGCGAGGGCTATCAGCCCGCGTCAAACAACCAGGAAGGCGATCCGTCTATGATTTTGGTGCCGCCGTATGCGCAATATGGCGGGCATTATACGGTTGGCACTCTCACCTCGGGCTTCAATACTGACTACGCTAACGTGGTCGTGCCGACGGCTGCGGTGAATACGGTGCAGTTGGACGGCACTGCGGTATCGTCCTCGATTTTCACGGTGATCGGTTCCAGCTCATATTCAGGAGCTGCCGTGCAGATCTCACCGGGCACACATCACCTCACCGCCGCAGCACCCTTCGGCGTGACCCTCTACGGATACTTTCCCTATGACACGTTTGGGTACCAAGGTGGGATGTCCCTGGATACAGCGACCTCCGGAACCACGATCTCTTTGATTCCGAATGCAGTCAGCCAACTCACCGGGACGCAGCTGTGCCTCGTGGCAAGCGTTCTAGATCCCTACGGCGTACCGGTGGGAGGCGTGGGAGTTAGCTTCAGCGTGACCGGTGCTAACATCTCAAGCCAATCCGTCGATACGACAGCCACTGGCCAGGCAAGCTACTGCTACAGCGGGGCAAATTCGGGAACCGACACCATTCTTGCTTCGGTGGGCCTGGCCTCCGCGACGACTACCATTACCTGGAGTTCATCGGCACCGAATCGGGCGCCAGCCGTGTATACCGGGGTCAATCAAGCCATCAATCTTCCCGCTTCCGCGAATCTTTACGGAGCGATCAGCGATGACGGATTGCCCACTGGCAGCACTCTGTCAATCTCGTGGACTCAAGTAAGCGGGCCCGGGAATGTGACGTTCGCCAACCCGAATGCTGCCGTCACGACAGCCAGCTTCAGTGCTGCGGGCACGTACGATTTGCGGCTTACTGCCAATGATTCGCAGTTGAGCGCCAGTTCCGATGTCACGATCACGGCAGTTACGCCGCCGCAGAACCAGGCTCCGGTCGTGAATGCCGGACCGAATCAGAGTACGACTCTTCCGGCGAATACGGTGACGTTGAACGGATCCGTCACTGACGACGGCCTGCCCGCGAATGCGAAATTGATGGCGCAGTGGAGTCAAGTCAGCGGGCCTACGGGAGCGGTATTTTCAAATTCGACCTCGCCACTCACCCAGGTGACGTTCATCAGTGCAGGCACGTACGTCTTCCAGTTAACGGGTGACGATTCGCAGCTCAAGTCAAGCTCCCAGGTAACGGTGACGGTGGTTGCCCTGAATAAGGCTCCACAGGTGAGTTGCGCCTCTGTGCCAGCCATTACACTTCCAGTGATCACGGCTACGCTGACCTGTACGGTCACGGATGACGGCTTGCCGCAGGGATCAAGCGTCACACAACAGTGGAGCCAGATTAGTGGACCCTCGGCTGTAAGTTTCGCTAGCTCCACATCGGCCAGTACGCAAGCGACGTTCACGGTTGCGGGCACTTATCAGCTACAGCTCACGGCCAGCGACACGCAGCTGACGGGTTCAAGTCCAGTAACGGTAACCGTCAACCCGGCGAGTCAGCCGCCCACGGTAACCATCTCTCCGAGCAGCCAGACGATCGTGCTACCCACGAACGTCGTGACTTTGACCGGCACGGTCACAGACAGCGTGCTGCCCCCGGGCGGTGCTTTAACGCAGAGCTGGAGCGAGCAATCGGGGCCCGCCGGAGTTACCTTCGGCAGCCCGACGCAGAGCACGACCACCGTGACTTTCTCCGCAGCCGGAACGTACACCCTGGTCCTGACGGCGAGCAATACGCAAATGATCGGCAGCGCCACCGCGACCGTAGTGGTGACCGGCGGCACTACTGTGACCAATCCAAATCGAGCGCCCTCGGTGTTCGCGGGAAGTTACAGCTCGATCAGCCTGCCTACGAACTCTCTGACGCTGCAAGGAACCGTCACGGATGACGGCCTTCCGAGCAATACATTAACGGTCGGTTGGTCGGCGGTTTCCGGACCTGCGGCGGTAACCTTCGCCAATCCCAACCAGGCATCGACGCTGGTCACGTTCCCGGTGGCCGGCACGTATCGTCTGCGTTTGTCGGCTAGCGATGGTCAGCTCACCACTTCTTCGGACGCCGTCATCACAGTGAATGCCTCGGATCTGGGGCCGAAGGTTAACTTCAACCCCAACTTCCTCACCGTCATTCTGCCGAATACCACCGCAACGCTGAGCGCCACCATCAGCGCCAACTCGGGCACAACCCTGACTGAAACCTGGAGCGAGTTCAGCGGACCGGGCCCGGTTACATTTTCGACTCCGAATTCAGCCACAACCGAAGCTACATTTTCGGTGGTTGGGGTTTATGAAGTGCAGTTGGCCGTCAGCGATGGGCAATACACCGGCATCGGGAATCTCGGGATAGAAGTGTTCCCATCGGCGCCGGCAGCGCCGCAGGTGATCATCAACACGCCTCAGGACGGTCAGACCGTAACCGCGCCGATCAACGTGGTGGGCTCGGTGCTCGCCAGCACTCAGACCAACGGCATCAGCCCACAGCCGTCATGGACGCTCGACTATAGCCTCAACACGGCAGATGGCGCGTCCACTCAGAATTGGATTCACCTGACCGCTGCCGGCCAGAGCGTGCCCCAGACCAACGCTGTTCTCGGCGTGCTCGACCCCACCGTACTGATGAACGGTTCCTACACGATGCGATTGTCGGTGACTGATGGTTATGGGCAATCCGCCACGACCACGACTTCGTTTGTGGTCAGCAAGAACATGAAGGTCGGCAACTTCCGACTGAGTTTCAACGATCTCACGGTTCCCGTGGCCGGACTGCCGATCACGGTGACGCGCACTTATGACAGTCTCGATGCAGGATTCCATGATTTCGGCACAAGTTGGTCTCTTGGAATCGCGAACGTTCAAATCCAGAAGAACCGTAATCTGGGCAAGAACTGGACAGAATCGAGCAGCGGTGGCGGCGGCGGCTTCCCGAGCTACTGCGTGCAAAGCCTCGGCAACGTGGTCGTAACTGTCACGTTCCCGAATAACCTGCAGTACAGCTTCCAGGCAGTTTCAACGCCGCAGTGCCAGTCCATTGCTCCGCTGACGGCTACCACCGTGGGATTTGTGGAGTTGCCCGGCAGTCCAGGAACGGCCGGCGCTACGCTGGTTCCGGCGGACGGCGGCCAGGTCTTATTTGATGGCGCGGTCCCGGGCAACATGAACCTGATCGACTACAACGCTAATCCCTATAACCCGACCGTCTTCATCCTGACGACGCGCGAGGGTTACAAGTACACCATCGACCAGAAGCTCGGCGTCACCAGCATGTCCGACGCGAATGGGAACTCGCTGACCATCAATGCCAGTGGAGTCATTAGTTCAACCGGCAAGAGCATCGTATTCACGCGTGATTCCTCGAACCGCATCACCCAGATCACCGACCCCAACGGCAACGTTCTGAAGTACAACTATGGCGGTACCAATAATCCACTCTTCACGTTCACGGATGGAGTGGGCAAGACTACGCAATTCGGCTACGCCCCGAACTCCACGACCGGACAGCAGTACTTGAGCCAGATCTTTCTGCCGGGGAGCACCCAGCCGCTGTTGACCAACGAATACGACAACAAGGGCCACGTATTCGAGACGATCGACACCAACGGCAAGCTCATCGCCTACAACCTGAACGAAACCGGCCAGACGGAAACCATCACCGACCGCCTGGGCAATCCAACTGCCTATTCCTACGACGCCGACGGCAACATCCTCACGATGACCGACGCGTTCAACAACACGACCACCTACACCTACGACATCAACGACAACAAGCTCAGCGAGACCAACCCGCTGGGCAAGACCACGACCTATACCTATGACGGCGACAGCAACCGCACCAGCGAGACCGATCCGCTGGGCAACAAGACCAGCTACACCTACAACGCCCGCGGCCAGGTGCTCACCGTCACCGACCCGCTCGGGCACATCACGACCAACGTCTACGACTCGAACGGCAACCTGACCTCGACCACCGACGCCAACGGCAAAACGACGGCGACAGTTTATGGCGCCAACGGCCTGCCCTCGTCCGTCACCGATGCCAACGGCAAAACCACGCAGTTCCAGTACGACGGCTCGGGTAACCTCAAGCAGCAAACCGATGCGCTCAACAACGTCAGCACCTACACCTACGACGCCAACAACAACAAGCTGAGCCAGACTGTCACCCGCACCGTCAACGGACAGCCGCAGACCATCACCACCAGCTACAAGTACGACGCGGATAATCGGCTCACCGAGACCGACTACGCCGACGGGACGAAGACCCAGGTGCAGTACAACTCGATCGGCAAGCAGAGCGTGACCATCGACCAATTCGGCCACTCCACCAGTTACACCTACGACACGATGGGACGTCTCACGACGACGACCTATTTCGACACGACGACCGATAGCGCGACCTACGATGCCGAGAACGACCGCCTGACCTCGACCGACCGCGCCGGCCACACCACCAGCTACAAGTACGACGCCGATAAGCGCCTGATCAAGACCACCTACGCCGATCAGAGCTTCACGCAGACCAATTACGACGCCGCGGGCCGCGTCAGCTCGACCGTCGACGCCAACAACAACACCACTACCTACGGCTACGACGACGCCGGACGCCGCACCACGCTCACCGACGCCCTCACTCACGTCACCACGTTTGCTTACGACAACGCGGGCAATCAAGCCTCGGTAACCGATGCCCGTCAGAACAGGACGCAGTATCAGTACGACACGCTGAACCGCCAGATCGCGGTGATCTATCCCGACCAATCGACTTCGACCACTGCCTACGACGTGCTGGGGCGAGTCATTTCAAAGACCGACCAGGCCGGAAAAGTAACCGCTTACAGCTACGACGCCCTCGGACGCCTGACCTCGGTCACGCAAGATGCCGTCGTTCCAGGAAATCCGGGCGGGCTGAATTTGGTGACCAGTTACGGCTACGACGAAGTGGGCAACCGCATCTCGCAGACCGACGCGAACCAGCACACCACGACTTACGCCTACGACCAACTTGGACGCCGCACCGGCCGCTCCCTGCCCGCGGGACAATCGGAAAGCTACGTCTACGATGCCGCCGGCAATCTGAAGACGAAGACCGACTTCAACGGCAAGATCACCACCTACAACTACGACACGTCGAACCGCTTGCTGTCGAAGACTCCGGACGCGAGTTTCAGCGCTCCGGCCGTGACCTTCACCTACACCGCGAACGGCCTGCGGCACACCATGGCGGATGTTTCGGGCACGACCACATACGGCTACGACACCCGCAATCGCCTGACCTCGAAGCAGACTCCGTTCGGCACGCTGAGCTATACCTACGACAACGCGGGGGATCTGCTATCACTGGCGTCGTCGAACACCAACGGCGCGTCGCTGACCTACACCTACGACACCCTGAACCGGCTGGCGACGGTAACCGACAACCGGTTAGTGGCGCAAGGAGCAACATCGGGACTGACGACGTACAACTACGACGCAGTGGGCAATCTGCAGAACTACGCGTATCCGAATGGCGTCGTCAGCGCGTACAGCTACGACACGCTGAACCGCCTGACACAGATGGGAGCGTCGAAGAACCAGTCGGCAATTTCGAACTATGCCTACACACTGGGCGCGGCGGGCAATCGCTTGACCGTGGCTGAACTCAGCGGCCGCAGCGTGGCCTACGGTTATGACTCGCTGTATCGCTTGACCTCGGAAACCGTCAGCGCCGACCCGCACAGCAACAACGGTGTAGGAAGCTACACCTACGACGCCGTCGGCAACCGCAAGACGCTCACCTCGACGCTGCCTCCGCAAGGCGGCATGACGTACAACTACGACCCCGATGATCGGCTGGCCAGCGATCAGTACGACCCGGACGGCAACACGATCAACTCCAGTGGGATCGCGAACACCTACGACTTCGAGAATCACCTCGTCACGCACGGTGGTGTGACGGTGGCGTATGACGGCGACGGCAATCGCGTAAGCGAGACCGTTGCCGGAGTGACGACGAACTATCTGGTCGATACGCAAAATCCGACCGGCTACGCGCAGGTCGTGGACGAACTGCAGAGTGGCACGGTAACACGCACGTACGCCTATGGCCTGGAGCGCATAAGCGAAAATCAGACGATCAGCAGCACGTGGACGCCAAGCTTCTACAGCTACGACGGCCACGGCAGCGTGCGCCAACTGACGAACTCCGCAGGCACAGTCACCGACAGCTACGTCTACGACGCGTTTGGCAACCTCATCAACCAGACTGGGTCGACGCCCAACAACTACCTCTTCGCCGGGGAACAGTACGATCCGGCGCTGGGCCTCTACTACAACCGCGCTAGATACCTCAACACCGCCACGGGCCGGTTCTGGAGCATGGACACGTACGAAGGGCGAACTAACGATCCGGCGTCGCTACACAAGTATCTCT
>Ga0210400_10002189_pt1 | contig 18449 bp, 20 predicted proteins | sample IncBWH26MmetaG_FD_155456 | JGI IMG/M metagenome (GOLD analysis project Ga0210400, IMG submission 155456) | Forest soil microbial communities from Barre Woods Harvard Forest LTER site, Petersham, Massachusetts, United States - Inc-BW-H-26-M | ecosystem: Environmental > Terrestrial > Soil >...
CCGGCGATTCTCAGCATGGCGGTACACGTTTTTTCCACGCCTTTCGGACCGGCTTTTCACAATTCTTTAACCTAACATTCACGTTGCGGCATTCTTCTGCTCGTAGATTTCTCCGTTACCTGAATTACCCGAGGAGAATCCATGTCTACAAGCAAATTCCCCCTTTTTCTACTGATCGTATTCACCCTTGCCGCCAGTTCACTTTCGTTCGCCCGCGACAACGAAGACGGCCGTGACATCAAGCACGTGCTTCTCATCAGCGTGGACGGCATGCATGCGCTCGATCTGACGAACTACATCGCTGCACATCCCGGCTCAACGCTGGCGCAACTCAGCGGCCATGGCATCACGTACACGAACGCATCTACGCCATATGTCTCTGATTCATTCCCCGGCCTGGCTGCGCTGATTACGGGAGGGTCGCCGACGACGACCGGCCTTTGGTATGACGTCAGTTTCAACCGTAAGCTGTCTCCTCCGGAGCAAACCACGGGAACCGGAATCCCTGGAGGCGCCAACCTTTGCCCCGGCACCGTGGGCGCGGCGCTGGGCTATGATGAAGGCGTTGATTTCGATCTTTCGCGCCTTGATGCCGGCGGAGGCATCAACCCGGCGTTTCTTCCTCGCGATCCCAACGATGGCTGCAAGCCTGTCTTTCCGCACCAGTACGTACGCGTTAATACAATCTTCAATGTTGCGCGGGAAGCCGGCCTCTACACCGCCTGGATCGACAAGCACCCGTCGTATGAATGGGTCAACGGGCCGAGCAATCATGGTACGAATGACTTCTTTGGACCGGAGGTCAACTCTGCAGTCGTCCCCCTGACTGTTGCTCCTTTTGACGTTCCCCGCTGCCACACCATTCCTGATCCCGCCCATACCGATGACTGGACCAAAAGCGCGCTGAACATCACCTGCTATGACGAGATCAAGGTAAACGCCGTCCTCAATCAGATCGACGGCTTCACCCATGACCGCAGCAAGCATGCGCCGGTCCCCGCGATCTTCGGCATGAACTTTCAGGCCGTGAGCGTAGGCCAGAAACTCAAGGGCGCGGGCTACACCGATGTTCTGGGAACACCGTCTGCATTGCTGGCCGGCGACCTGGATTTCGTTGACCTGTCTCTTGGCCGGATGGTAAGCGAACTAAAGCAGAATGGTTTGCTTGACCAGACATTGATCATCGTAACGGCCAAACACGGCCAATCGCCGATTGACATTCAAAAACGCACGGCAATCAATGACGGATTGCCCGCTTCCACCGTGGGCTCCTCATACGCTTTTGATATTTCTGACGATGCCTCTCTGATCTGGCTGAAAGATCCCTCGTTCACCGCTGGCGTGGTAGCCAATCTGAGTACGCCTGCAAACCAGGCAGCGCTCGGGATTCAGGAGATCTTTGCGTCGCAATCGATGGCCAACAAGTTCAACAGCCCCCTGCACGACGAACGTACTCCTGACATTCTTCTCAAAGTCAACACCGGCGTGATATTCACTACCGGATCCAAGATCGCTGAGCATGGAGGCATGAATGAGGACGATGTCCATGTGGCGCTCCTGCTGTCAAATCCCTTATTGAAATCGAAACAGGTCAAGACACCGGTGCTTACGCAGCAGGTAGCACCGACCATTCTCCGCACTCTCCGGTTAGATCCTGATCGCCTGGATTCTGTCCGCCTTGAGCAGATCCCGGTGCTTCCATTCGTCTTCTCAGCAGAACAAAACTGACTAGCGCTTTCACAACTGATTGCGGCTCCCGGGATTCAGGGAGCCGCTTTTCACTTTCACCGAATAAGCTCCGGGGAGACTGACTAGCGAAAAAATGCGGTCGCGAGATCAGCCCCCACCTGAAGGCCGTGATGGCGTAAGGATGATCAGAGTTGGGGCTGTGGACACAAATCCTCCACGGCTATCCCTGTTGCAGGCGACCGCTGTCTGGAATACGAAGTACTTAAATCTTTTCCGCTCGCCATTGCCGAACTTCATCCTCGACAGAAAACGGATTGCCGGCATTCTGGCCGAAACGTGCTTCCAGCGCGCGAGCCGTCTTTTCCAGCGGGATTTCCTCGAAACTACCTCCTTCAACAAAACCGCTCACGAAACGCGCGGCAAATTCTTTCACACCCAGTTGCGCATACTGCGCCACGTGGACCAGTTCATGGAAGAGCAATGTATCGGTGAATTCCTGATGGGAGACAATCACATCCACAAATGTAATGGCCACCATGTCTGCGAAATCCGGCAGGTTGCGGATGCCCATCATCTTGGCCATCGGATACATCGACGGATTCGACACGCGTGTACCGTGCAGAACGCAGAGCCGCGCTGAATCGAGCACTACGGCCGGAAAGAAAGGCTGCATCGCGGCGCGTTGAGCGTCAGTCAGGGGCACGGCCTGAGGTGCGTACTTCTTTCGGCTGCTGTTGATGTAGTCCTCAACCATGGAAACGAGTTGGGAAATCATTGCGGGAGGGAGATTTTTGAGGTCCATGAGGAAATTTGGTAAATGGGTAATTTGGTAATTGTGTAAATGAGACGTTAACAGATTGAGGGGTCAGTCTTAGCCGATAAGTGAAATTGCAAAAGATGGCAAAAAATAAGGGTCCGGCTTGCGCCGGGCCCATTTACTTATTTACCCAATTACCAATTGATTTAGGCGACGCCCATTTCCGCTGCGATGCGTTCGGTCACAAAAGCCTCAATCACGTCGCCCTTCTTGACGTCATTGAAGTTCTGGAGATTAATGCCGCACTCCATGCCATTGCGTACTTCGCTGGCATCGTCTTTGAAACGCCTGAGCGAACCGACCTTGCCTTTGTACACCTGCACGCCATCGCGCAGCAGTCGAACATCGGAATCGCGCTTGATCAGGCCGTCCAGCACATAACAGCCCGCAATGGTGCCTGCCTTGGGTACGCGGAACGTGTCGCGGACTTCAGCACGGCCCTGGTAGGTTTCCTTGATGACCGGATCGAGCAGACCCAGCATGGCTTTCTTGATCTGGTCCTGGAGCTCGTAAATGATCGAGTGCAGCCGGATATCGATCTTCTCCATCTCGGCCAGTTCCTGCGCTTTGCGCTCCGGGCGGACATTGAAGCCGATAATCACCGCATTGGACGCCGACGCCAGGAGCACGTCATTTTCATTGATGGCGCCCACACCGGTATGAAGGATTTTGATCTTCACCTTGTCATTGGAAAGCCTGGTCAGCGTATCGGCCAGAACTTCCGACGATCCCTGAACATCAGCCTTCAGGATGATAGGCAGTTCTTTCATGCCAGCGGTCTTGATCTGTTCGGCCAGGCCTTCCAGAGAAAGCTTGGAACTCTTGGCCAGCGTGGCTTCGCGAGCCCGCTGTTCGCGATACTCGGAAATCTGCCGCGCTTTTTCGCGATCAGCCACCATCAGCACGTCACCCGACTGCGGCAGGCCTTCCAGACCAAGCACCTCAACCGGAGTTGATGGCGGCGCTTCTTCCACCGCTTTGCTGCGATCGTCAAACATGGCGCGCACTTTGCCAAACGTGTTGCCGATGATGAAGTTATCGCCCACACGCAACGTGCCGTTTTGTACCAGAACGGTGGCAACAACTCCGCGGCCGCGGTCAATCTTGGCTTCAACCACAGTACCCGTTGCCGGACGCTCCGGATTGGCCTTGAGGTCTTGCAGGTCGGCCACCAGGCAGATCATTTCCATCAGCAGGTTGAGGTTCGTGCGTTTCTTGGCGGAGACATCCACAAACACCGTGGTGCCGCCCCAGTCTTCCGGCATCAGCCCGCGATCAGCCAGCTGCTTTTTCACGCGGTCCGGCAGCGCGTCGGGTTTATCGATCTTGTTGACTGCCACGATGATCGGCACTTTCGCGGCCTTGGCATGGTCCATCGCTTCGAGCGTTTGCGGCATTACGCCATCATCGGCTGCCACGACCAGAACGACAATATCCGTGACCTTGGCGCCGCGGGCGCGCATCCGTGTAAAGGCTTCGTGACCCGGAGTATCCAGGAACACGATCTGCCGTCCGAACGCCGGTGAATCTTCCTTGGTGATCTTCACCTTGTAAGCGCCGATATGCTGCGTGATTCCACCAGCTTCGCCGCCGGCGACGTCGGTTTCGCGGATCGCATCAAGCAGAGACGTTTTGCCGTGATCGACGTGACCCATGATTGTTACCACCGGAGGACGAGTTACCGCGGCAAGAGCGGCCTTTTCTTCTGTCACTCCCGTCAGCGCCGCCATTTCCTGCGCTGCCTGATCTTCAAAGCTGATTGATTCAGATTCAGCGCCAAAATGACGCGCCAGGTCCTTTGCCAATTCGAAATCGAGGCTCTGGTTTACCGTGGCCATCACGCCCTTCATCAACAGGCGGGCGATCAGATCTTTAGCACGTACGCCCAGCTTTTCCGCCAGGTCTTTTACGCTGATGCCTTCACCAATCGTGATGGATCGAGTAATAGGAAGCGGCTCGTTCGACAACGCCAGACGCGGCGGTGGAACGAAGCCTTTCATCGTGCCTTCTTTTTCCCTGGGGATGTAAGGCTGGCCTGGACGGCGTGTTGGCCCGCCCGGACGTGCCGGCCTTCCCGCCGGCGGAGGTCCACCTGGGCCTACGCCTCCCATGCCCGGACGTGGCGGATAGCCACCGGGTCGCGGCGAGCTTGTCGGATGCGGACCACGGCGCTGTTCACCGGGCCTTCCTTGATAAGGTGGGCGCGATCCCGGAGGACCGCCAGGGCCACTTGGGCCACCCGGCCTGGGCCGCTGAAAAATTGGCTGGCCGCGAACCACGCCTTGCGGACGCTGTCCCGGACCACCCTGACCCTGCATGGGGCGTGTACCTGGGGCTCCCTGCATGGATCGGGCTTGTGGCACGCTGGGCGGAGCTACACGCGGCGGTGGCGCCGTATATACGGGACGCGGACCGGTTTGCGGGGTAATCATTCTTCTCTGCTGCACAATCGGCTGGCCCGGAACGGGCTTGGTCGGTGGCGCAGCGGGAGTTCCCTGAGGGCCTGCTGCTGCCACCGGAGGCGCAACGGGTGTCTTCGGCTGAGCGGCTGGCGGCGTAACCACCACTGCTGGAGGATGTGCGGGCGAGGTGACCACAACTGCGGGCGGAGCGGCCGGCTTTTCAACTGGAGGGGGCGCAACCACTGCCGGCGCCGCCGGCTTGACCACAGGAGGTGTAACCACAACACTTCTTTCCGCTGCCGGAGCAGCCGGTTTGGGGATCACAACAGCTGGCTTTTCGGCCGATGGAGGCGCTGCCGCTGGTGTCGCCGCTTTTACCGGCGTCGGAGGAGCAGCAGGTATTGCTGCAGGCGGCTTGGCTGGTGGTGCCGGCGGATGCTGTTGCTCCTGCTCTCTTTGCCGGAGCAGTTTCATTACGTCGCCAGGTTTGGAAATCTTGGAGAGGTCAATCTTCGGTTTCACCTCTGTAGCGGACGTCCTTTCCCGCGAAGACGAACCGGACCTGGCCGAAAAATGCTTTCGTACCCGTACCGCTTCATCCTCCTCAATCGAGCTTGAGTGGGTCTTCTTCTCGGTCACTCCCACTTCCGGCAGGATATCCAGAATTACCTTGGCTTTTACCTCAAGCTCTCTGGCCAAATCATTGATTCGAATTTTCATCCGCTCTCTATTTCCTCCAGGTACCTGTTACGCGATCATAATGACCTCACGGTTGTTGCCTTGAATCTCACTACGAAGGTTCTTCTTCCGATTCTTCATCCGGCTTTGCCAGTTCCGGTTCTACCAGGCCCGCATCCGCGGGTTGTTCTTCGCCATGCGTGTGCACTTCTGCCACGTCGGCGTCGGGCGCATTTTCCACTCCGGCAATTACTGCCGCTTCACTGGCCTGGCCCGTCTCTACCGCCTCCGCATACTCTGACGCTGCGTCTTCAGCCGCTGCTATCTTGGCCGCCGGCTCTGCGGCTTCCGCGCCTTCCACAGCGGCTGTTTCGCCTGCTTCTGATACGGCAGCTGCCGGGCCTGTTTCAAGGGTAGAGAAGTAATTATTCACCGCAATGCTGATTTTTTCCACTGTCTTGGGGCCTACACCGGGCACTTCTTCCAGTTGCTCGGGGGTCATGTCGGCCAGGGCTTCCACCGTGGAAATCCCTGCCTCATTCAGCTTGCCAATCAGGGCCTCGCCCAGGTCAGTAACGTTTGCCAGCGGAGTGGACTGCTGGCTGGTCAGCGATTCCATCTGCTGTTCCACTTCCTGGCGCTTCTCTTCTTCGCTCTTGATGTCGATTTTCCAGCCCAGCAGCTTGGCCGCCAGCCGCACATTCTGCCCTTTTTTGCCGATGGCAAGCGAGAGCTGGCTGTCATCCACCACAACTTCAAGATGCTTGCCTGACTGATCCACCACGGTCACACGGCTTACCTTGGCCGGCTGGAGCGCTTTTTCCGCGAACGTAACCGGGTCTTCGTGGTATTCGATAATGTCAATCTTCTCGCCGCGCAGCTCGCGGATAATCGACTGCACCCGCATGCCTTTCATCCCGACGCAGGCGCCCACCGCGTCAACGTCCTTGTCGCGCGACATTACCGCAATCTTTGTGCGCTCGCCCGCTTCACGCGCAATGGCCCTGATCTGCACCGTGCCGTCATAGATTTCCGGGACTTCGGTCTGGAACAGGTTCTGCACCAGCTCCGGCGCGGCGCGGGAGACGACCACAGCGGGACCTTTGGAGTTCTTGTCCACGCGCACCAGCACGGCACGCACGCGCTCGCCCACTGAGAATGACTCCAGGCGCGACTGCTCTTTCTTTGACATGCGAGCTTCAGCCCGGCCGATATCAAAGATCACGTCTGGGCCTTCAATGCGTTTTACCGTGGCGTTCAAAACCTCGCCCACGCGTCCGATGTACTCGTTGTAAACCGTGTCGCGCTCGGCTTCACGCACCTTCTGGAAGATAATCTGTTTGGCAATCTGCGCGGAGATGCGGCCCAGGCCTTCCGTGGATTTCAGGAAGCGCACTTCGCCGCCAACTTCGGCATTCGGGTCAATCGCTTTCGCCTCATCCAGAGAAATTTCCAGCTGCGGGTCTTCAATGTCATCTTCTGACGGCAGAATGCTTTTCACCGCGTACACGCGGATCATGCCGGATTCTTTATCCAGTTCCCCCTTCAGATTTTCCTGGCTCTTTTCTTTCTTGCGCGTGGCCGCAACTATGGCGTCTTCCACCGCGCTCACTACAATTTGCGGATCAATTCCCTTTTCCCGGCTCAGGGCGTCAATGACGTTATAAATCTCACTAGCCATACAAAACGGTCCTTATAAGTGCCTTACTAAATTTCTCTTGCTAAATCTCGGGTACCAGATTGGCCTTTTCCACGTTGGCCAGGTCTATCTCAATTTGTTGTCCTGCCTGCGGGTGTCCCGGTTTCGGCTTCTTCTTGCCCGGGATCGTTTCCAGTATCAGCTTGCCTTCTTCAAATCTCTGCAAACGCGCCTCAAAATGCCTGTTGCCGTTCACCGGCTCACGCGTCGTCAGCTTTAACCTGCTCCCGGTAAAGCGCCGGTAATCCTCCGGACGCACCAGTTGCCGGTCCAACCCCGGTGACGATACTTCCAATGTGTAAGCTGGGCCCTGAACTGCATCTTCCACATCCAGGATGGTCGAAACATCCCGGCTGACCATGGCGCAATCTTCGTGCGTTACGCCTTCCGGCTTGTCGATGGTGATTCTCAGGGTGCGCGCTTTGCCGCCGCCCCGCAGTTCCACATTTACAACTTCAATACCCTGTGCAGCGGCCACGCGGACTGCAATTTCGCGAATTGTATTGAGGTCTGCCGCCATCCACTTCCGAGATCAATTCCTGATAACCGTTTCTAATCGCAATCCGCCGCGACAATGAGATTGTTTCTATTCATTTAGCGACTCGGCCTTGTTCCCGCCGAGTTGCGCCGCATCAAGCGCTTGAAAATCCACATATTTTGATGAATCTCAAGCGGTTTGTCGCGAAGCGACCGAAAAAGAAGCCCAAAAATAAAGTGGGCAATCCGCCCACTGGTACGTTCGCCACGAATTGGGGACATCTAACCCACTCAGACCACCTTCCGGCCTGAGCCGAAACCAGCTACCACTACTTAATAATACCCCCAATGCGCATAAAAAACAACGCAGCCGCTATCGCAAAAGCGCCCTCTATCAAGACAAAGAAGCGCCAGCAAACCATTTGTTTTCTGATAGTTCGCGGCCAGCATGATGAGGCAACCTTTTCAATCAATTAGTGCCTGCTAATCTTTTTTTCCCATCAGGCCTATACGGTCGGCGCCCGCGTGATGTGTGATATCCACCGCCTGCGCTACATATTCGAAGTCAACCTCCGGGTCGCCTTTCACAAAAGCCACCCGGTCAACCCGAAGCTTAAATGCAGCCGTGAGCCGTGATTCCAGCTCATCCCACGAAACTTCTTCCTGGTTGATCTTCAGGACTGGGCGCTTGCTTTCACCAACGTCTTTCAATTGGATGACAATCGGCGTCGTAGGATTCGTCTCCTTGCTTTCGATGCTGGGCTGCGGAACCAGAGTCTTCTCTCCCCATTTGTGTTCCGGAAGAATGACCATAAAAATGATCAGCAGGACCAGTAGAACATCAATCAGCGGCGTGACGTTGATCTCGCACGAATGCGTGCTGCGCGCTCCAACCATCATTGACATGGCTTGGCTCCTTGCGTCGGGCCGAACTTGTCGACCTTTTGAGTTTTGCGCGCTTTAGTAATTGACACTTGAAAGACGAGAGATGTTCCCGGTGAATATTCTTGGGAGAAAAATGCTGGCAAAGTAGAACTGCATCCCAGAGCGACCTGCCATCCCGAATTCCGAGCCTGAGGTTTGCCGAGCTCCGAAGTCTCGACCCTGAGCGAAGCGAACGGGGAGAGATCCCTATAGCCAATTGGACTTTGCGGTCGAAAAAAATGCTATGCGACTATTGATCGCGCCTTACGGACGGAATTGATCGTCGCTTAACCGATAAATTGACGGTTGGGGGTAGGGCTCCCTCGCTTCGCTCGGGATTTCAGAAAGAGCTTTATCTGCGCCCATCCGCTCAATCTGCGGCAAAAACTTTTTACCACTTGAACCGCTTATGCCCTTCCATCACGATCTTTCGTGCTGCGTCGCCGTCGGCCCAGCCTGCCATCTCCGTCTTCTTGCCTTCCAGCGCCTTGTAGATGGAAAAGAAATGCTCGATCTCTCGCGCCGTGTGCGGAAAGACCTGAGAATAGTCATTCACGTCGGTATACAGCGGATCGCTCTCCGCCACGGCCAGAATTTTCTCGTCTTTCTTGCCCTGGTCAACCATCTGGAGCACGCCAATGGGCCGCACTTCAATCAGGCATCCGGGAAAGCTCGGTGCTTCCACCAGCACCAGCACGTCCAGGGGATCGCCGTCCTGGCCAAGCGTGCAGGGGATAAATCCGTAGTCGCCGGGATAGTGCACGGGTGAAAACAGGGTGCGGTCCAGCTTAAACACGTGGAGCTGCTTGTCATACTCGTATTTGTTGACTGAGTCTTTGGGAATTTCAATCACCGCGTTCACGCGGTGCGGGGCTTTCTCGCCTATGGGAAGTCTGGTGTAATCCGGCATTTTTAGTTTTTTACCTGTGGCATTCGTTATTCTAGGATACTTAAGTGGGGCTGCGAGGTGGCCACCATGCGCCTGATTATCGGATTCTTTGTGCTTCTGCTTTCATTCGGAGCCGCGGCCCAGGAGTGCACCACCACAGTGCTGGTGTCCTTTTATGATCAGCTCACGAAGAATGAAATTGAAACGCTCAAGACAGACGACCTGGAAGTGAGGATCGACGGCAAAAAACTGCCGGTGCTGAGTGCCAGCCGCGACTTCAACAACCGGCTGTTGATCCTGCTCGAGACCGAGGGTTCGGCGAAGAATGAAAAACTTGGCGATCTGGTGCAGACTGTCATGCGCCAGGCGCGGCAGGCGCCGGAGGGCAAGCCGGTTGCCTTCGGAGTCTTTGCCGAAAAAGCTTCCTTTACCAAAGGCTTTTCTTCGGAACCGGAAATGCGCACCGCCGCCGTGAATGAAGTCATCGAAGGCGCGGGGCCGCTCGGCAAACGGGTGGCGCTCTGGGACGCCCTGCATGAAGCTCTGGCCCTCTTTGGACCGCACCAACCCGGGGACACCATCTTGCTGGTCGGCGATCCATATGATGATTCCAGCCATCACTCGGCCCAGAGCGTAGAGAAAGAATTCATTACCAGCGAGACCCGTCTGTTCATGATGCGGAGAATTCATAGCAGCCGCGTTGATCGCGACTTTCTATGGAACTCGCATGAACTGGAGAAAATGGTATTGGCGCGCATCACCCAGGAAACCGGAGGGCTCCTGAGTGAGTATGTCGCATCGTTGATCCGTTTCGCCTGGGCTGGTTACCTTCTGGAAATCAAGCTGCCTCCAGGCATAAGCAAGCCGCACAAATGGAAGGTAGAATTCCGGGGGCCCGCGGCTGAAACTCACAGGAAAACGAATTTTTATTATCCGGCCCGCTTCCCGTCATGCGACCGGGAAGATACTCCCCTCAAAAAAGAAGGCGCCCGATCGGGCGCCCTCTAAACAAATAACTTGTGGCTGAGTCGCTACTTCTTCTCTTCGTCGCTGCCGCCTTGTTCGGCTGCCGCGGCTGCCTGCTCTTCTTCCATCTGCTTGCGGACTTCATCCTGGCGCTTGGTGCGGATCTCCGCCCGCTTGGCACGCTTGGCTTCAATCACCTTTTCGCTGCCCAGCAATTCGATGTAGCACGTTGCAGCGCCGTCGCCCACGCGCCACCCCTTGTGGATGATGCGCAGGTAACCGCCGCTGCGGTCGCCGAAACGAGGCGCCACGGTTTCAAACAAGCGGCTCACTGACTCGCGCGTCATCAGGTAGCTGCCGGCCAGGCGGCGCGCCGAAAGATCGCCGCGTTTGCCCAGGGTAATCATCTTTTCCACGTGCGGACGCATGGCCTTGGCCTTGGCCGGCGTGGTTTCAAGCCGCTCTTCCATGATGAGCGAGGTCACCAGGTTGCGCAGCAGCGCCCGTCGATGGCTGGTGTTACGTCCGAGTTTTTTTGTGTGTCTCTGGTGCCGCATGACTTTGTGTCCTTCAGAAGAATTTCTGTTGCAAGACCAGCCGCCTGGCTACTAGCTTCTAGTCGAAAAGCCTTTGGCTATTAGCCATTGGCCCTTAGCTAAATCTTTCTGGGCTCGAATGTCGAGAGAATAACTATTCGGCTCTGAGGCTCCCCGATCTCCCGATCACCAGATGTCCCGATCTCCCGATTCCTCAGAATTCCTGCCCGTCGCCGCCTTCATCCAGGCCGCCGCCGCCCATGGGCACTGCGGATGGCATCTGACTGGTGGGTCCGGGTACGGCGTTGCCCTGATCATCGATCTTCATGCCCAGCGAGAGGCCCATGGAAGCAAGGATTTCCTTGATCTCATTGAGCGACTTGCGGCCGAAGTTCTTGGTCTTGAGCATCTCCGCTTCCGTCTTCTGTACCAGCTCACCGATGGACTGGATATTCGCATTCTTCAGGCAGTTGTAGCTGCGCACGGAAAGCTCCAGCTCTTCGACGGAACGGTTCAGGTTTTCATTCTTGATCAGCGGCTTCTCTTCGCCACGCGACTCCGTCTCCAACTCCTCTTCAAAGTTGATGAAGATGGTCATGTGGTCTTTGAGCAGCTTCGCCGCCAGGCCCAGCGCGTCAGCCGGAGCGATGGACCCGTTGGTCCAGATTTCAATATCGAGCTTATCGTAGTCGGTGATCTGCCCCAAACGGGCCGCTTCCACGGTGTAATTGCATTTGCGCACCGGAGAATGAACGGAATCGATTGGGATGAAGCCAAGTCCCAGGTCTTCGTCAAAATTCTTGTCGGCAGCCACATAGCCGCGGCCGCGCTTCAGGCGCATTTCCATGTCGAGCTTGCCGCCTTCGGAAACGGTGGCGATGTACACGGTCTTGTCCAGGATTTCCACGTCACCATCGGCTTCAATCATTGCAGAGGTGATTACGCCCGGCTGCTCGGCCTTCAGGTAGATGGCCTTGGGACCGTCGCCATTCAGCTTGAACGGGACCTGTTTCAGGTTAAGGATAATGTCGGTTGCGTCTTCCACTACGCCGGGAATCGACTGGAATTCATGCAGCACGCCTTCAATCTTCACGGCGGTTACGGCCGCGCCTTCAATGGAGGACAGCAGCACGCGCCGGAGGGCGTTGCCAATGGTGGTGCCGAATCCACGCTCAAAGGGCTGGGCGTAAAAGCGGCCATATTTGTCGGTAAGTGTCTCAGTATCGGTGGCTAGACGCTTGGGTTTTTGGAAACCTCTCCAGAGAACCATATTCTTTTTGTCCTTTCAACTCCGCTCCGTTTGGCACATGCGGCTGGGAGGCCACAAGGCTGTTCTGGTGCGGGCAATTGCGAAGCTGCCAGCGAGCTGCAGCTTCTGGCGAAATAAAATTGTAGGTCGATGAATCAGTGGGAACCTATTTGATGCTCGGCCCCAAAGCTTAGATTCATCAGGCGGCATGCGGCGGGCCTGTGCCCGCCGCTCACCGTTTCTTTTAGAGCTCCACAACGCTTCGTTGTTTCGCCCTCCGCTTCGCTCGTGCATTCCGGCACTCGCTCCGCGTTCACCCGGTTACTTGCTGTAAAGCTCGACGATAAGCTGTTCATTCACCGGCGCATTGATGTCTTCGCGCTTCGGCAGCGACAGCACGCGGCCCTTCAGGTTGTCGCGGTCCACTTCCAGCCATCCCACAACGGGCTGGTGGCTCGAATAGTCGCGCGCACCCTCAATCACCGTGAATTTCTTGGCCTTGTCACGCACCTGGATCTCGTCCCCGGCGCTTACCTGGAATGAGGGGATGTTCACGCGGCGTCCGTTCACGTCAATGTGGCCGTGGCGGACAATCTGCCGCGACTGCCGCCGTGACGTGGCGAAGCCCAGCCGGTAAACCACGTTATCCAGCCGGCGCTCCAGTTGTTGCAGGAGCAGTTCGCCGGTGACACCGGGCTTGCGCGCGGCTTTCTCAAAGTAGTTGCGGAACTGGTTTTCCAGGGTGAAATACATGCGCTTGGTCTTCTGCTTTTCCCGGAGTTGCAGGCCGTAGCCGACAACTTTGGCCTTGCGGTCCTTGCCATGCTGGCCGGGAGCGAAGTTGCGCTTTTCCACGGGGCACTTGTCTGTAAAACACTTGGCCCCTTTCAAAAACAATTTCATGCCTTCGCGACGGCAAAGGCGGCAGACTGCACCTTTATAACGTGCCATTAATTCTCCTCTTCGAGTGGCGATGGGTTTACAGGGTGGTGTTCCCCTTCCGTCCCCATCCGTTTACAACTTGAAATTTCAAATTTGAAATTTCAAAACTAAAAATCAGACTCTGCGCCGTTTCGGCGGACGGCATCCGTTGTGCGGAATCGGCGTGACGTCTTTAATCGTCTTCACGTCCAGCCCGGCAGCAGCCAGGGCGCGGATCGCCGACTCACGTCCTGAGCCGGGTCCATTCACGCGCACTTCAACCGAACGCATGCCATGGTCACGGGCCTGGCTGGCGGCATTGCTCGCGGCCTGCTGCGCCGCGAACGGCGTGCCTTTGCGCGAACCGCGGAAGCCCAGCGAACCGGAGCTCTTCCACGCCAGCGTTTTTCCTTCACTGTCCGTGATGGTCACAATGGTGTTGTTGAAGGACGCCTGAATGAACGCTACGCCGTGCGGCACGTTCTTGCGTTCCTTCTTCTTGAAAACTTTTTTCTTGCTTTTTGTTCCGGTGGCTGCGCCGCCGGCTGGTGCTGCTGCTTTCGCCATTACTTTATTCCTCTGCATCGCTGATTGGCCGTAGCGGTTTCACTATGCCATCAGCGGCTTGATTAGCTTTGAGCTTTGAGCTCCTAGCTTCCAGCAAATCTTTTCGAACCGGGTCGCTATTGGCGAGAAGCCAGTCGCTAGCGGCTGCTTACGTTTTTGCTGCGGTCTTCTTCTTGTTCGCGACCGTGCCTTTGCGCGGGCCCTTGCGGGTGCGCGCATTGGTGTGGGTACGCTGTCCGCGGACCGGCAGGTTGCGGCGGTGGCGATAGCCACGATACGAGCCGATTTCGATCAGCCGCTTGATGTGCATGGAGATGTCTTTGCGCAGATCACCTTCCACGTCGCCTTCGGCTTCAATGGCCTGGCGGATGCGGTTGACTTCATCCTCGTTCAGGTCCTGGACTTTCTTCATCGGCTCGACCTTCGCTGTTTCCAGAAGCCGCGTGGAACGCGAGTTGCCGATTCCGTAGATATACGTCAGCGCGATGTTCACATGCTTGTTGCGCGGAAGATCAACGCCTGAAATGCGTGCCATTTATCTTTTCTCCTTAGGGCTCCGCCGCTTCGCTGCTCCGCCCTCGCGCTCCGTTCGCGCGGGACAGCGCTCTCTTCGCGCTTCACCCGTCCCTTTAACTCAAGTGTCGATCGGTTTACAGCCCGGCAGGGCCTTCATCCCGATCCCGGATAACTACCCTTGCCTTTGTTTGTGTTTCGAGTTCTCGCAGATCACACGCACCACGCCCTTGCGGTGCACGATCTTGCACTTGTCGCAAATCTTCTTTACTGATGCTCTAACCTTCATAATTTCCCGATTCCCATTTGGCCCAGGCTCTGCTGCCCGTGCTCCTTATTTGTATCTGTACACAATCCGTCCACGCGTGAGGTCATAGGGTGAAAGTTCCACCGCGACCTTGTCGCCGGGAAGAATGCGGATGAAGTTCTTGCGCATTCTGCCGGAAACATGTGCCAGCACCTGATGCTTGTTTTCCAGTTCCACCCGGAACATGGCATTCGGCAGCGGCTCGACCACCGTTGCCATCACCTCAATCGCGTCTTCTTTACTCACCTAGCTCCTTGAGAGTCTCGTTATGGGAGATCCCTCGCTTTGTCTTACTCGGTCAGCACCAGCGGCCCATTCCTCGTCACCGCCACCGTGTGCTCAAAATGCGCGCTATAGCTGCCGTCTTCGGTGACCGCGGTCCACTTATCGTCCAGAACGCGCGCCCCCGGCTTGCCGATGTTTACCATGGGCTCAATGGCAATGACCATGCCTTCGCGCAACCGTGTGCCATGGCCGCGCGTGCCAAAATTCGGTACCTGTGGGTCTTCGTGCAGCCGCGTGCCGATTCCATGTCCTACAAACTCCCGCACCACGCTGAAGCCGTTGGCTTCAACGTATTCCTGCACTGCTGCTCCCACATCTCCAACCGTCTTGCCCAGCCTGACCTCATCGATGGCTTTCTTCAACGACGTTTCCGTCACGTCGAGCAGCTTCTGCAATTCCGGCGCCAGCGACTTTCCCACCGGAACGGTGATGGCTGAATCGCCGTAGTAGCCATCCAGCACCACGCCGCAATCGATGGAAACGATATCGCCTTCCTTCAGCACCCGTTTTTCTGACGGGATACCGTGGATAATCTCATTGTTCACTGAAGTACAGAGCACGCAGGGATAATCGCAATAGCCTTTAAATGCGGGTTTGGCGCCGAACTCGCGAATCTTTTCTTCCGCAGCGTTTTCCAGGTCCATGGTGGAAACGCCGGGTGCAACCAGCGCGCGCACCGCATCCAGCACCTGCCGGACGATCTGCCCGCTGCGCTTCATCTTTGCCAGTTCGGATTGTGATTTGCAATTAATCATTCTTGCTTGGTCAATCACTCAGTCCCTGCCGCAGCCGCGCGCCTTCAATTGCGCGAAACATGTCCGCCATAACCTTTTCAACGGATTGTTCCCCGTTGACCCGGCGCAACCTTCCGTGCTTCCGGTAAAAATCTTCCAGAGGCTTGGTCTGGCGTTCATAGCTCTTCAAACGCTCAGATATAACCTCTTCCGTATCGTCAACGCGCTGGAACAACTGGGTGCCGCAGACGTCGCAAAGGCCTTCATTTTTGGGCGGCTGGAGATAGATGTTGTAAATCTTGCCGTCGACAGGACAAGTACGGCGGCCTGTAAGCCGTTGCAGTAATTGATTATAACTTACATCAACGTCCACGACAACCGTCTGCTTTTTCTCGCCTGCCTTCGCCGCCAACTCACGATCCAGCCATTCCGCCTGTGCTACCGTCCGCGGAAACCCATCCAGAACGAATCCCCGATCAGCATCCGGCTGCTTAATCCGGTCTGCAACCATCCCATTTACCAGGTCGTCGGATACCAGATCGCCCCGCTCCATGACCCTTTTTGCTTTCCTGCCCAATTCCGTGCCGCGGGCCACATTGTCCCGCAGAATGTCCCCCGTGGAGATGTGGGGTATGCCGTAATGTCCGGCGATCAACTTGGCCTGTGTGCCTTTTCCTGCCCCGGGCGCTCCCAGCAGGACGATCGAACCCACAGGTATGTTTTTGCCGCTCATAGCGTCAATACTGTTGCCAGCCGGACGTTCCGCTTAACCCCAGAGCCTTCTGCCGCGAACGCGTCCGCTGCGAGAAGTAAAGCCTTCATAGTGCCGCATGACCAGTTGCGATTCGATCTGGTTTACCGTGTCCATGGCCACGCCCACCACGATCAGCAGCGATGTGCCGCCAAAGTAAAAGTTCACGTTCAATCCGTGCAGCACCCATGTGGGCAGGCCGCTGAACACTCTCGGTCCGATCCAAGGTATGTGATCAAGATGGATACCGGCGATCATCCACTCAGGAATCAGCGAGATCAGGATAAGGTACAAACCGCCCACCAGCGTAACCCGGGTCAGCACGTCATTGATGTAGTCGCGTGTGCGATGGCCGGGACGTATGCCGGGAATAAAGCCGCCGTATTTCCGCATGTTGTCCGCCACATCCGACGGGTTGAATACGATGGAAACGTAGAAATAAGCAAAGAAGATGATGCCGACCGCGTAGAGCAGCGTGTAGAGCGGCTCGCCCCACTTGAGCTGCTCCATGGTGCCGCCGAAATAGCGGTTCAGCGTTCCGCCCGGCTTAAAGGCGTTGGAAAGCGTAAGCATCTGCGGGATGCTGAGCAGCGATGAAGCAAAAATCACCGGCATTACGCCGCCCGAGTTTACGCGCAGAGGCAGGTGCGTAGCCTGGCCGCCCATAATACGGCGTCCTACAACGCGCTTGGCATACTGCACCGGAATACGCCGCTCCGAGCGTTCCATGAAGACAATGAACGCCACCACCAAAACCATGATCGTAACGAGTATCAGCAGCGCTGGAACGGTAAAACTGCCCCAGGCAGATGAGCGCGCTTTTTGCGACAAGTCCACCACGGCCTTCGGCAATCCGACGACAATGCCCGAAAAAATTAGCAATGACATGCCATTGCCCACGCCGCGTTCCGTAATCTGCTCGCCCAGCCACATAATGAAGATGCTGCCCGTGGTCAGGGTAATGATCGTCATCAGGATGAACGACGGTCCCGGATTGACGACGAACTTTTGCGCCTGCAACGTAAAGGCGATGCCCATACTCTGCAGAATCGAAAGAATCAGCGTGAGATAACGCGTCCACTGGGTGATCTTCCGCCGGCCCAGGTCGCCTTCTTTTTGCAGGCGCGCCAGCGGTTCCCATACCACGGTCAGCAGCTGCAAAATAATTGACGCTGTGATGTAGGGCATGATGCCCAGTGCAAAAATGGTCAGCCGACGCAAGTTGCCGCCGCTGAACAGATCGTAGAAGCCCAGCAATCCGCCGCTCTGCTGTTCAAAGGCCTTCTGCAACTGGTCAGTATTGATGCCCGGCGTGGGAATGTGCGAACCCAGGCGATAGACCGCCAGCATGGCCAGCGTAAACAGCACGCGCTTGCGCAGGTCCGGTACTCGAAAGATATTCGCCAGTTTCTCGAACATTTAGGTCACCTTTTTCTTTAGTTTCGAAGGTGCCTTGCTTTTGCCCGCCTGGGGTTCGTCTTTGGCGCCCGCCACAGTGGCGGATCCAATGACTTCAACTTTACCGCCGGCCTTGGTGATTTTTTCTTCGGCCGACTTGGAGAACTTGTGCGCCTGCACGTTCAGCGCCGTCTTCAATTCGCCATCGCCCAGGATCTTGATCAGATCGTTCTTGTGTACTACGCCGTTCTTGATCAGAAGTTCCGGAGTAATATTTTTCTCGCCCAGTTCCACCAGGCGGTCCAGGTTGACTACCTGATATTCCACGCGGAAGATATTGGTGAAGCCGCGCTTGGGCAAGCGGCGATGCAACGGCATCTGGCCGCCTTCAAAGCCGCGCATCATTCGCGAGCCTGAGCGGGAACGCTGGCCTTTGTGGCCGCGCGTTGAAGTCTTGCCCATACCACTGCCCATGCCCCGGCCCACGCGTTTCTTGTTGGACGTGGCGCCCTTGGGAGGCCGTAAATTCGATAAGTTCGTTGGCACTTGATTTCCTTTTGCGCAGCCCTGTTTTCCAGCGGCTACTCGGTTTCCCTGTTCTGGACCGCGTTCTCATTCGATCCGCGCCGGGTTCCGATCACCCGATC
>Ga0210400_10002190_pt1 | contig 18448 bp, 17 predicted proteins | sample IncBWH26MmetaG_FD_155456 | JGI IMG/M metagenome (GOLD analysis project Ga0210400, IMG submission 155456) | Forest soil microbial communities from Barre Woods Harvard Forest LTER site, Petersham, Massachusetts, United States - Inc-BW-H-26-M | ecosystem: Environmental > Terrestrial > Soil >...
CCGGTCGAACCGCCCATCCTGGCCGCGGAAGGCCGGATTGTCGTAGATCGCGCTGCGGATCACCTCGTCCGAGACGTCGAGCCGCAGCCGCGCGGCTTCCTGGTCGAGCAGGTCGCGGTCGATCAGCTGGGCCAGCAGCGTGTCGACGACTCCGAGCTGCTTGATTTGCTGCTGATCGATCGCGCCGCCGAGCTGGGCGCGCAGCCGCTCCAACGTCGGCTGCAACAGCCGCTGCAGATCGTCGGCGCGGATGCTGTCGTCGCCGACCGTGGCGACCACCGTGTCGGGTGAGTGGCCCTGGTAATAGTCGGACCGGGTAAAGATCCCCCAGAACCCGAACGAGATGATCAGGAGGCCGAACAGAATCTTGACGACAATCGAGCCCGCTCTGGTGCGGATGGCTTGCAGCATTGGCGTGCCGGTGTGATCGTGGAACAGGATGTATAGAGACGGGCCGGGGGCACCGCAACCATTCGCCGGCGCCGGCCCGTCCGCGGCTCGGGGAGTAGAAATGGCTGAGCGAAAACCGCTTGTCGCCGGCAATTGGAAGATGAACGGATTGCGTGCCGACGGCCTCGCGCTGGCGCGCGCCGTCGCCGAGCGGGCGCGTCAGCCGCATCGCTGCGACCTCTTGGTCTGCCCGCCGGCGACGCTGCTGATAGCGGTCGGCGAGGTGCTCGCCGGCAGCGGCGTCGGGCTCGGTGGCCAGGATTGCCATCCCGAGCCCAAGGGAGCTTTCACCGGCGATATCAGCGCCGAGATGCTCAGAGATGCCGGCTGCAGCCATGCCATCGTCGGGCATTCCGAGCGCCGCCACGCCTGCGGCGAGACCGACGCCGATGTCCGGGCCAAGACATTGGCGGCCTGGCGCGCCGGGCTCGTCGCGATCGTCTGCGTCGGCGAGACTCGCGCCGAGCGCGAGGCTGGCCGCGCCACGGCGCTCGTCGCCGGCCAGCTTGCCGGGTCGCTGCCCGACGGCGCCGATGCCGGCAAGCTGATCGTCGCCTATGAGCCGGTCTGGGCGATCGGCACCGGGCTGACCCCGACGCTGGCCGACATCGCCGAGATCCACGCGGTGATCCGGACCCGCATTCCGGCGGACACCCGGATCCTCTACGGCGGCTCGGTCAACCCGAAGAACGCCGGCGAGATCCTGGCGCTCGGGGGGGTGGATGGCGCGCTGGTCGGCGGCGCCAGCCTCAAGGCCGAGGATTTCTGGGCAATTGCGCAGGCTTGTGGGTGAGTGGACCGCGGGCGTCCCGCCCGCATCTGGCGTCCGATACCGAGCGATGCTGATTGCGGAGCGGGACGCCCACGGTCCGTCAGTGAGCAGTCCGTTGACGCTGCTTACTGTCGTGCCGGCTAGCCATCGCTGGCGCGAGGGCCTACATAAGGCGGCAACCCTGACATTGCCGCGACGCCTATGATCGTTCTGTTGTTCGTTGTTCACGTCCTGATCGCGATTGCGTTGGTCGGGGTGGTGCTGTTGCAGAAGAGCGAGGGCGGCGCCCTCGGCATGGGCGGTGGCGGCATGTCGGGCTTCATGACCGGCCGCTCGACCGCCAATCTGTTGACCCGCACGACCGCGATACTGGCCGCGCTGTTCTTCCTGACCAGCATCATTCTGGTGGTGTTGGGTAATGCCGCCCGGGCGCCGCGCTCGATGATCGACGAAGCGCCGCCGGGACCGGTCGTGCCGCTGGCACCCTCGCCTGCGGCACCGCAAGTGCCCGTCGCTCCGGCGACCCCCGCGTTACCGGCGCAGCCCAGCGTGCCGCTCGCCAAGTGATCGGCCGGCGGCTATCGCGAATCGCGCTTTTCGCAAGGAATAGCAGGCTGATTGGGACGATCGAGCCGGCTGGTTACGCCGTTGAAATGGCCGAACGTCTTAGCGCCATCCAAGGGTGCTGGGATGCAGAGCGTTGATTCACAATGAATTTGCGGCCGGTGATGGGCGGTCGCGGTTTTCCCGTGGGATGCTTATGCCTCTTGCTCTACACTAAAGGTCCATGACGCGGTTCATCTTTATCACCGGCGGCGTGGTCTCCTCTCTCGGCAAAGGTCTGTGCTCGGCGGCGCTGGGCGCGCTGTTGCAGGCGCGCGGCTTCAAGGTGCGCCTGCGCAAGCTCGATCCCTACCTCAATGTCGATCCCGGCACGATGAGCCCCTATCAGCACGGGGAAGTCTTCGTGACCGATGACGGGGCCGAGACCGACCTCGATCTAGGCCATTACGAGCGCTATGTCGGGGTCGCCGCTCGCAAGAGCGACAGCGTCACGACCGGGCGCATCTATTCGACCGTGATCGGCCGCGAGCGGCGCGGCGAATATCTCGGCGCGACGGTGCAGGTGATTCCGCACGTCACCGACGCGATCAGGGAATTCATCACTGCCGACCTGACGGACGAGGATTTCGTCTTGTGCGAGATCGGCGGCACGGTCGGCGACATCGAGAGCCTGCCGTTCCTCGAGGCGATCCGCCAGCTCGGCAACGAGCTCGGCCGCGAGCGGGTGTGCTTCGTCCATCTGACATTAGTGCCGTGGATCGCCTCGGCCGGCGAATTGAAGACCAAGCCGACCCAGCATTCGGCGAAGGAACTCCTGGGGCTTGGCATCCAGCCTGACATCCTGTTGTGCCGCTGCGAGCGGCCGATCCCCGACAGTGCGCGCAAGAAGATCGCGTTGTTCTGTAATTTGCGCGAGGCGCGGGTCATCCCGGCGATCGACGTCGACACAATCTATGCCGTGCCCGGCTCGTACCATGCCGAGGGCTTCGACCGCGAAGTCTGCGCTCATTTCGGGCTCGCGACGCGCGAGCCGGATCTCTCCGGCTGGAATTCGATCGTCGATCGTATCCGGCGGCCCGAGGGCGAGGTCAACATCGCGATCGTCGGCAAATACACGCATCTGCAGGACAGCTACAAATCCTTGGCCGAGGCGATGACCCATGGCGGCATCGCCAACAACGTCCGGGTCAAGCTGGACTGGATCGATTCCGAGGTGTTCGAGACCGAGAGCGAGGCGCTGCAGCAATTGGAGGGGGTGCACGCGATCCTGGTGCCGGGCGGCTTCGGCGAGCGCGGCTCGGAGGGCAAGATCGAGGCGGCGCGGTTCGCGCGCGAACGCAACGTGCCGTATTTCGGCATTTGCTTCGGCATGCAGATGGCCGTGATCGAGGCGGCGCGGCATCTGGCGCGGCTGCCCGGCGCCGGCTCGACCGAATTCGGCCCATGCGAGCATCCGGTGATCGGGCTGATGACCGAGTGGATGCGCGGCAACGAACTCGAACAGCGCGAGGCAAACAGCGATCTCGGCGGCACGATGCGGCTCGGCGCCTATGAGGCGGTGCTCGACCCGGAAAGCCGGGTCGCCGAAATCTACGCCGCCGACCGGATCAGCGAGCGCCACCGCCACCGCTACGAGGTGAACATCGCCTATCGAGACAGCCTCGAAGAAGCGGGTCTGCGGTTCTCCGGCATGTCGCCCGACGGGCTGTTGCCGGAGATCGTCGAGCTTCCCGATCACCCCTGGTTCATCGGCGTGCAGTTCCATCCCGAGCTGAAATCCAAGCCGTTCGAGCCGCACCCGCTGTTCACGTCCTTCGTCAAAGCCGCGGTAGACCAGTCGCGGCTCGTTTGACGTCGGGCTGTGCCTTTTGGGGACGGTACTTTGCAGTCCGCCCTAAGCTAAATTGTCATCCCGGCGAAGGCCGGGACCCATTCGTCAGCGGCTCGTACGCCTGCCGGCATGGATCCCGGCCTTCGCCGGGATGACGACAAGGGACGGGCGGGACAGGACAGGACAGGGGGCCGAATTACATGCAGCCACGCCACGTTTCGATCGGTGATCTGACGCTCGGTAACGATTTGCCGCTGGTCTTCATCGTCGGGCCCAACACGCTGGAGTCGCGCGGCCACGCGCTGGAGATCAGCGCGGCATTGGCCGAAATGGCCCGGAAGCTGAAGATTGGCCTGATCTACAAGACCTCGTTCGACAAGGCGAACCGTTCCTCGCTCGGCGGGGAACGGGGCATCGGGCTCAAGGCCGGGTTGCCGATCCTTGCCGAGGTGCGCGAGCGAACCGGCCTGCCGGTGCTGACTGATATCCACGCACCCGAGCAATGCGCGCCGGTCGCCGAAGTCGTCGATGTTCTGCAGACCCCCGCCTTTCTGTGCCGCCAGACCGATCTGCTGTTGGCCGCCGGCGCGACCGGCAAGCCGGTCAACGTCAAGAAGGGCCAGTTCCTAGCACCATGGGATATGAAGAACGTCGCCGCCAAGATCGCCTCGACCGGCAACGAACAAATCCTCTTATGCGAGCGCGGCGCGAGCTTTGGCTACAACACGCTAGTCGTCGACATGCGCGCCCTGCCGATCATGACGCAGACCGGCTACCCGGTTGTATTCGACGCGACGCATGCCGTGACGCAGCCGGGCGGGCTCGGCGACCGCTCGGGCGGTGAGCGCGAGTTCGGCCCGGTCCTCGCGCGCGCCGCCGCGGCAATCGGCGTCGCCGCAATCTTTCTGGAAACGCATCAGGACCCGGACCACGCCACGACCGCCGAGGCGCCGACCATGCTGCCGCTAAAGGCCTTGCCGGAACTGATCGAGACGTTGGTCGCCCTCGACCAGGTAGCGAAGGCCCGGCCCGCCGGGACATGATGAAAACTCCCTTTCCCCCCATCAGGGGAGAGGGTTGGGGTGAGGGGGCACTTTGCGGTAATGCTGGCGGCATAGACCCTCACCCGGCCGCGGGCGACGCCCGCGGCCACCCTCTTCCGCGATGCGGGAGAGGGGCTCGCGCCGGGAGCCCCGCATGACCGCGATTGCCGATATCCATGCCCGCGAGATCCTCGATAGCCGCGGCAACCCGACAGTAGAAGTCGAGGTGACGCTCGAGAGCGGCGTGCTCGGCCGGGCGGCGGTGCCCTCGGGCGCTTCGACCGGGGCGCATGAGGCGGTCGAGAAGCGCGATGGTGGCGCCCGCTATGGGGGCCGCGGCGTGCTTGAAGCGGTTGGCGCGGTCAATGGCGAGATCTTCGACGCGCTGTCAGGCTTCGACGCCGCCGGCCAGTTGGCGATCGACCGCACCCTGATCGAGCTTGATGGGACGCCCAACAAGAGCCGGCTCGGCGCCAACGCGGTGCTCGGCGTCAGCCTCGCCTGCGCCAAGGCCGCCGCCACCGAGCTCGACCAGCCGCTCTACCGCTATGTCGGCGGCGTCTTCGCCCGCACCTTGCCGGTGCCGATGATGAACATCGTCAATGGCGGGGTGCATGCCGACAACCCGATCGACATCCAGGAATTCATGATCATGCCGGTCGGCGCGCCGAGCGTGACGGACGCCATCCGCATCGGCTCCGAGGTGTTCCATGCGCTGCGCAAGAAGCTGCACGATGCCGGCCACAACACCAATGTCGGCGACGAGGGCGGCTTCGCCCCGAACCTGCCTTCGGCCGATGCTGCGCTGGGTTTTGTCACGCAGGCGATCGAGGCGGCCGGCTACAAGCCCGGCGAGGATGTCGTGCTGGCGCTCGACCCCGCGGCCAGCGAATTCTACCGCGAGGGTCAATACCGGCTGGAGGGCGAAGGTAAGGTGCTCGATGCCACCGGCCTCGTCGCCTACTACACCGATCTCGTGGATCGCTATCCGATCGTGTCGATCGAGGACGGCATGGCCGAGGACGATTGGGATGGGTGGGCGTTGCTGACCCAGGCGCTCGGCGGCCGCATCCAGCTGGTCGGCGACGATCTTTTCGTCACCAACCCGACGCGCTTGAAAAGCGGTATTGAGCGCAGCATCGCCAACGCGCTCCTGGTCAAGGTCAACCAGATCGGCACCTTGTCGGAGACGTTGGAGGCGGTCGAGATCGCGTTGCGCGCCCGCTATGGCGCGGTGTTCTCACATCGATCCGGCGAAACCGAGGATACGACGATCGCCGATCTCGCGGTCGCCACCAATTGCGGTCAGATCAAGACCGGCTCGCTGTCGCGCTCCGACAGGCTGGCCAAATACAACCAGCTGATTCGGATCGAAGAGCAGCTCGGCGGCGATGCCATCTATCCCGGCCGATCGGTAATCCGGCGTTAGATTGCAGCGGCTTAACGCCACTGAGTTGGTGTCCTGCTTCCCGCCATTGCGCGTTTCGCGCGCGCTCGACCTCAGGCATTTTTTATAATCTTATCAGCGCTGTAGCCGACTCCGTTAAGCGATCGCAGGAGGATTCGCGAAACATCCCCGATGAAAATGCGCGTTTTCAACTGAGTTATTACGCGGTTTCCATTTTTATTCAGTGTTCGATACGCGTTACTGGCATTGACGCAGACGGTGGCAAGTGATTCTGTTGGCCGGTGATCGTATTCCGCGAAATGCGCCGCCGCGCCAAGGTTCTCGTCGCGCCCGTACTGGGCTTGGCGCTGACCGGCTATTTCGCCTACCACCTGGTCGAGGGCGATCGCGGCCTGCGGGCGTGGATGCGCCTGACGCAGGAATTGCGTACCGCCAAGGTGGCGCTGGCCGACGTCTCGACCGAGCGCGCCAGGCTCGAGCGCCGGGCCAGCAATATGCGGTCCGAGCATCTCGACCCGGACCTGCTCGACTCGCAGGTGCGGCGGACGCTCGATTTCGCCGCGCCCGACGAGATCGTGATCATCCAGCCAGCCAAGCCGCGCTGACGCCACACGGTTAAGGCTCTAAAACCAAAGGGCAATGGCAAGGTCTCCTCGCCGGCCAGAGGCATGGCCCACGATGCCCCTGAGGTTGCAAACCGCGGGATTTGACACCATGCTTCCCTCAGCCCGGAGGAACGCCAGAATGGCCGTCACGCGGAAGACCAATAGGGTCAAGCCCGCCGAGCCTCGAATCTCGGCCGAGGCGCTGAAGCGCTGGTACACCGATATGCTGCTGATCCGCCGCTTCGAGGAGCGCGCCGGGCAAATGTACGGCATGGGGCTGATCGGCGGATTCTGTCATCTCTATATCGGGCAGGAGGCGGTGGTCGTCGGCATGCAGGCGGCGTTGGAGGAGGGCGACACGATCGTCACCTCCTACCGCGATCACGGCCACATGCTGGCCTGCGGCATGGACCCGAAAGGCGTGATGTCCGAATTGACCGGGCGGCGATGCGGCTATTCGCACGGCAAGGGCGGCTCGATGCATATGTTCAGCCGCGAGAAGAATTTTTTCGGCGGCCACGGCATCGTCGGGGCCCAGGTGCCGATCGGCACCGGGCTCGGCTTTGCCCACCGCTACCGCGACGACGGGCGGATCTCGGTGACCTATCTCGGCGATGGCGCGATCAACCAGGGCCAGGTCTACGAGAGCTTCAACATGGCCTCGCTGTGGAAGCTGCCGGTCGTCTATGTCGTCGAGAATAACCGCTATGGCATGGGAACCTCGGTCAGCCGCGCTTCGGCCCGCACCGACCTCTACCACCGCGGCGTCGCCTACGGCATCCCGGGCGAGCAGGTCGATGGGATGGATGTCGTCGCGGTTCACGAAGCCGCCGTCGAGGCCATCGAGCACGCCCGCGCCGGCCAGGGGCCGATCATTCTCGAAATGCTGACCTACCGCTATCGCGGCCATTCGATGTCGGACCCGGCGAAGTACCGCACCAAGGACGAAGTCAACCGCATGCGCACGGAGCATGATCCGATCGACCATCTGCGCCAGCGCCTGCTTGACGAGCACGGCGCCGGTGAGGACGAGTTGAAGCAGATCGAGAAACGCGCCCGCGACATCGTTGCGGAAGCCGCGCAGTTCGCGCAGGACTGCCCGGAACCCGATCCGAGCGAGCTGTGGACGGATGTGCTGGCCGAGGCCTGAACCCACCCCGGGCGGAGTAGGGTGAGTGAACATCCGCGAGGGATGCCGAGGACCGAATGGCTAGCGAAGTGCTGATGCCGGCGCTGTCGCCGACGATGACCGAGGGCAAGATCGCCCGCTGGGTCAAGAATGTCGGCGAGCCGGTGCGGGCGGGCGACGTGCTCGCTGAGATCGAGACCGACAAGGCAACGATGGAAGTCGAAGCGGTGGATGAGGGCGTGCTGGCGAAGATCGTGATCCCCGAGGGCACCGACCATGTCGCGGTCAATACCCCGATCGCGGTGATCGCCGAGAACGGCGAGGACGTCGCCGAGGTCGACGCCAAACCGCAGTCAGCGCCCCAGGCCAAAGCGCCTGAGCAGCAGGAAGTGCCGCCCCCGCCGCCGCCTGCGGTGCGCGATGGTGCCGTAGGGCCGGCCCGCCCGGCGCCGGTGTCAGCCGCCGGACCGTCCGAATACACCGGCAAGACCGTGACACAGACCGTGCGCGAGGCCTTGCGCGATGCGATCGCCGAGGAGATGCGGCGCGATAACAATGTCTTGCTGATTGGCGAGGAGGTCGCGGAGTACCAGGGCGCCTACAAGGTCAGCCAGGGGCTGTTGCAGGAATTCGGGCCGCGCCGGGTCATCGACACGCCGATCACCGAGCAGGGCTTCGCCGGGCTCGGCATCGGCGCCGCGTTCGCCGGGCTGCGGCCGATCGTCGAGTTCATGACCTTCAATTTCGCGATGCAGGCGATGGACCAGCTGATCAACTCGGCGGCCAAAACGCGCTACATGTCGGGCGGGCAGATGTCGGCGCCGATCGTGTTCCGCGGCCCCAACGGCATCGCATCGCGCGTCGCGGCACAGCATTCGCAATGCTATGCCAGCTGGTACGCGCATGTGCCGGGGCTCAAGGTCGTGGCGCCCTACACCGGCGCCGACCACAAGGGGCTGTTGAAATCCGCGATCCGCGATCCGAACCCGGTGATCTTTCTCGAGCACGAGCTGGTCTACGGCGAGAGCTTCGCGGTGCCCGACGACCCGGAATTCCTGGTGCCGATCGGCAAGGCGCGGATCGCCCGGGCCGGCGAGCACGTCACGATCACCGCTTTCTCGCGCATGGTGAAGCTAGCCCTGCAGGCCGCCGTGGAGCTGGAAAAGGCCGGAATTTCGGCCGAGGTCATCGATTTGCGCTCGCTGCGGCCGTTCGATGTCGCTGCGGTCGCCGAGTCGGTCAAGAAGACCAACCGCATCGTGTCGGTCGAGGAGGGCTGGCCGTTTGCCGGCATCGGCTCCGAGATTGCGGCGATCGTCATGGAAGAATGCTTCGACTGGCTCGACGCGCCGCTGAAGCGGGTCGCCGGCAAGGACGTGCCATTGCCCTATGCCGCCAATCTCGAACGCCTCGCGGTGCCGCAGGTCGAGGACATCGTCGCCGCGGCGCGCGAGGTGGCGTACCGCTAGCCGGCTCGGCCGAGCACGGGCGCCAAAGGGACAGCACATGCCGATCGAAATCCGGATGCCGGCCCTGTCGCCGACGATGACCGAAGGCAACCTCGCTCGCTGGCTGAAGAAAGAGGGCGACGAGGTGCATGCCGGCGACGTCATCGCCGAGATCGAGACCGACAAGGCGACGATGGAATACGAGGCGGCCGATGAGGGCCGCATCGGCAAGATCATCGTCCCGGAAGGCGCGCAGGGCATCAAGGTGCACGAGCCGATCGCCTTGCTGCTCGAGGAGGGCGAGGATCCCGCGGCGCTCGAAAAATTCGCTTCCGCAGCCCCATCGGGCAATGGGCAACGTGCCGAAACGCCGGCGGCGCCGCCGACGAGCGTCAGCCCGAAAACCGAAGCGCCACCCGCTCCTGTGGGACGCCCATCCGCGGCGCCGGCCGAGCGGCCGGCTCCTGCGCACGTCAATGGCGACCGCGTCTTCGCCAGCCCACTGGCGCGCCGCATGGCGCAGCAGGCCGGGCTCGACCTGGCCACGCTGCGCGGCTCGGGGCCACAGGGCCGCATCGTCAAGGCGGATATCGACAAGGCGCTTGGAGCCCCAGGCGCAGTGCCCGGCCCGACTGTACCCCGTCCGCCCGTTGCCACCCCGGGCATCACGCCGGCGGCGCCGTCTATGCCGGTTTTTGCCAAGGAGCAGGTGCTGGCATTGGCTGGCAACCCGCCCTACCACGAAAAGCCGCACAGCGCGATGCGCCGGGTTATCGCCCGACGGCTCAGCGAGTCGAAGCAGACCGTCCCGCATTTCTATCTGTCGATCGATTGCACGATCGACGAGTTGTTGAAGATCCGGGCCACGCTGAACGCGAAGGCCCCCAAGGACCAAGGCGGCTACAAGATCTCGGTCAATGATTTCGTGATCCGCGCCGCGGCGCTGGCGTTGCGCCAGGTGCCGGCAGCCAACGCGTCGTGGAGCGACGATGCGATCCTGATATGGGATCAGGTCGATATCGCCGTCGCGGTGGCGCTCGACGACGGCCTGATCACCCCGATCATCAAGGGCGCCGATCAGAAAGGCCTCGCCCAGATCGCGCACGAAAGCAAGGATCTCGCCGAGCGCGCCCGGGCCGGCAAATTGAAGCTCGAGGAGTTCCAGGGCGGCACGTTCTCGATCTCCAATCTCGGCATGTACGGCATTCGCGAGTTCGCCGCGGTGATCAACCCGCCGCAGGGCGGCATCCTGGCGGTTGGAGCCGGCGAGCCGCGCCCGGTCGTCAGAGATGGGCAGCTCGCGGTTGCGACCGTGATGACCTGCACCTTGTCGGGCGATCACCGCGTCGTCGATGGCGCGGTCGGCGCGCAATTCCTCGCCGCCTTCAGGAAGCTCGTCGAAGACCCGCTGACGATGCTGCTCTAGCCAGACAGAGCAGCTTTGCTGCTAGCGGGATTGCTTCCCGAGTTTTGAATTCGCAAATACCCCGTGGCCGAGGGGTCCTCTATCGAATGGCAGACAATTCTTTCGACCTGGTGGTGATCGGCGGCGGGCCGGGCGGCTATGTCGCGGCGATCCGGGCGGCGCAGCTCGGCATGAAGACCGCGCTGGTCGAACGGGACCAGCTCGGCGGCATCTGCCTCAACTGGGGCTGCATCCCGACCAAGGCGTTGCTGCGCGCCTCCGAGATCCACCATCTGCTGCACCACCTCGATCAGTTCGGCTTTTCGGCGAAGGACGTCACCTACGACCCCAAGAAGGTCATCGCCCGCTCGCGCTCCGTCGCCAAGCAATTGTCGAACGGCGTCGGGCATCTGATGCACAAGAACAAGGTCACCGTGTTCGACGGACAGGCCAGGCTCGCCGGCCCAATGGCCCAAGGCGGAAAGGTCGCCGTCGCCAAGGACGGCAAGGCCGTTGCCGATCTGGAGGCGCCGCATATCGTGCTGGCGACCGGCGCGCGGGCGCGCTCGCTGCCCGGCCTGGAGCCCGACGTTAAGCTGGTGTGGACCTACAAGGAAGCGATGATCCCGGAAGCGATCCCGAAGTCGCTGCTGGTGGTCGGCTCGGGCGCGATCGGCATTGAATTCGCCAGCTTCTACCGCGACATGGGCGCCGAGGTGACGGTCGTCGAGGTGCTCGACCGAGTGCTGCCGGTCGAGGATGAGGAGATCTCCGCCTTCGCCCGCAAGGCCTTCGAAAAGCAGGGCATCAAGATCCACACCGGCGCGACCGTAAAGGCGCTTAAGCGCGGCAAGGACAATGTCGCGGCCCAGATCGAGGCCGGCGGCAAAACCTCCGACATCACGGTCGAGCGCGTGATCCTGGCGGTCGGCATCGTCGGCAATGTCGAGGATGTCGGCCTCGAAGGCACCAAGGTCAAGGTCGATCGAACGCATGTCGTGGTCGACGAATGGCTGCGCACTGGCGAGCCCGGGCTTTACGCGATCGGCGATCTGGTCGGCCCGCCCTGGCTGGCGCACAAGGCGATGCACGAGGGCGTCATCTGCGTCGAGCACATTGCCGGGCTCAACGATGTGCATCCGCTCGACACGCGCAACATTCCGGCCTGCACCTATTGCCGGCCGCAGATCGCCAGCGTCGGACTGACCGAGAAGGCGGCGCGCGACGCCGGGTACGAGGTCAAGATCGGGCACTTCCCGTTCATCGGCAACGGCAAGGCGATCGCGCTCGGCGAGCCCGAGGGCATGGTCAAGACCGTGTTCGACGGCAAGACCGGCGAGCTGTTGGGCGCGCACATGGTCGGCGCCGAGGTCACCGAACTGATCCAGGGCTACACGATCGCCAAGACGCTGGAGACGACCGAGAGCGAGCTGATGCGGACGATCTTTCCGCACCCGACGATCTCCGAGACGATGCACGAAGCCGTGCTTGACGCTTATGGCCGCGCCATCCACTTCTAGGATGCGGCAGTAAGGCAGCATCGATGACTTTTCCCGAGGCGCGGCATGCGGCGCCGGAGCCATTGCGGCATCCGGAGAAGGCGGCGCGGCCCGACCAGCCGAGCCCGCGCAAGCCGCCCTGGATCCGCGTCAAGGCGCCGACTTCGCCGGAATACCAGGCGACGCGCCGCCTGATGCGCGACCTCAAGCTCAACACGGTCTGCGAGGAGGCGGCCTGCCCGAATATCGGCGAGTGCTGGAAGGAAAAGCACGCGACGATGATGATCTTGGGTGCGGTCTGCACCCGCGCCTGCACTTTCTGCAATGTCGCGACCGGCCGGCCCGACCTGCTCGACCCGCATGAGCCCGCGCGAGTCGGGGAGGCCGTCGCCGCGCTCGGCCTCAACCACATCGTCGTGACCTCGGTTGATCGCGACGACCTCGACGATGGCGGCGCCGGGCATTTCGCGCAGACCATCGCCGCGATCCGCGCCGCCGCGCCCGATACGACGATCGAAGTGCTGGTGCCGGATTTCCTGCGCAAGGACGGTGCGATCGAGATGGTCGTGGCGGCCAGGCCGGATGTTCTCAACCACAATCTCGAAACCGTGCCGCGGCTCTACGGCGAGGTACGGCCGGGCGCCCGCTATTTCCACTCATTGCGGCTGCTCGACCAGGCCAAGCGGCTCGACCCTTCGCTGTTCACGAAATCGGGCCTGATGGTCGGGCTTGGCGAGGGGCGCGCCGAGGTGCTGCAAGTCATGGACGACCTCCGCGAGGCGCAGGTCGATTTTCTGACGATCGGCCAATATTTGCAGCCGACGCCGAAGCATCACCCGGTTGCCGGTTTCGTCACGCCGGAGGAATTCGAGGGTTATCGCCGCCAGGCATTCGGCAAGGGGTTCCTGATGGTCTCGGCCTCGCCATTGACGCGCTCTTCGTACCACGCAGGCGAGGATTTTGCGCAGCTCAAGGCGGCCCGCGCCGCGGCGCTCGCCGCCCGCGCCTAGCCCGATGCCGACCCATGCCGAGCAGCGAGTTCTGCCTTACACGCCGGAACAGCTGTTCGCGCTGGTCGCCGATGTCGAGCGCTATCCCGAATTTCTGCCATGGTGCGTCGGCGCCCGCATTCGCGAGCGCTGCCCCGACCTGATCGTCGCTGATCTGATCATCGGCTTTCGCGTGTTCCGCGAGCGCTTCACGTCGCGGGTCAGGCTCGATCCGCCGCGGCGCATCGATGTGGAGTACACCGAGGGACCATTCCGCTACCTCAACAACCATTGGGTGTTCGAGAAGGTGCCGGGCGGTTGCCGCCTCGATTTCTTTGTCGATTTCGAATTCAAGTCGCGCCTCCTGCAGCGCGTCATCGAGCTGCTGTTCCACGAAGCGGTGCGCCGCATGGTCGGCGCTTTCGAACATCGCGCGCAGCAGCTCTACGGCAAACCCGCCGCCGACCCTGCCAGTAAAGCGGCGATGTAAGACGAGGCCGCCTGCCTTCGGGCCAACCTATCACCGGCGTCCCGGCGAAAGCCGGGACCCACCGGTCCGACGCACGAACGGCTGATGAGTGGATCCCGGCTTTCGCCGGGACGCGGTACAAAGGTTGCGGGGGCGCCTGAGACTACTCCGCCGCGAGCGCGGATTGCTCCTCGGCGATCATACGCTCGACCATGCGGCGCATATGCATGCGGTTGGCGTCTGATGCGATATCGACCAACCCCGTTTCGCCGAACGCGTCGAGCCGCGCCTGTTGCGCCTCGACCATCGCTTTGTCCTCGACAAAGGTCGGGGCGATCTCGCGGTAGAGCTGCTCGGTCGCTTCCGGCTCATTCTGGCGATAGCCGTTCGCCACCGACCAGAAATAGAGGCAGCTCGTGTCGGTCTCCGGGGTGAGCCCGTGGAACAGGCGGAACTGGAAGCGGAAATCGCGCTGCGGGTCGGCGTAGTCGCTGCCGACGTCGGTTGCGCCGGTCCATTGCAGGACCGTGCTCGGCGCGACGAACTCGAATTCCTGGCAGCGGTCGACTCGGCCGCTGAACCCGGCCGCCCTGACATAGCTCGGCGGCGGCACCGAATTCTTCATCCAGCGGGTGAATTTGAGTCCCCGCGGCGTGCGCACCGTCTTCATCTCGGCATCGACATGCGCTGCCGGGTTACCGCCGACCGTCTTGGCGTGCAGATAGCCGAGATGCGTCAAATCCATCAGATTGTCGACCATCAGCGTGTAATTGCCTTTGATCGGGTACATGTCGTGCTTGTTGGGCCACGTCGCTTTGTCGTTGTGGTACGGGAATTCGACGATCGACGACGGATCGGCCTTGGCCGCTTCGCCCATCCAGAGCCAGACGAGCTGATCCTTCTCGACGACCGGATAGCTGCGCACCCGGGCGTCGTCCGGGATGCGCGATTGCCCGGGAATGGCGACGCAATGCCCCGACCCGTCGAAGACGAGTCCGTGGTAGCCGCATTGGATGCCGGCTTCGACGATCGTACCCATGTGCAAGGGCGCCGCGCGATGACAGCAGCGGTCGGTCAGCGCGGCGGCCCGGTTGTCCTTGTCACGAAACAGCACGATCGGCTCGTCGCAGATGCGGCGGGCGAGCGGTTCGGCCTTGAGCTCGTCGGCCCAGGCGGCGATGTACCAGGCATTGCGGAGCAGCATCGGAGGGCTCCCTCAGGCGGCTGCGGCGGATTGCCACCGATGATAAATCCGCCGCGGTGATGGCGAAAGCGCCTCGTTGGCTATGCCGCTTGCGCTTCGTCCTGCAGCATCTGCAACGCCTCGACGAGCGCCGCCTCCCGGATTTCGGTGCGGTCGCCGGGGAACACGCGGCGCTCGACGCGGCAGGCGCCGTCGCGCCGCGCCACCCCGAGATAGACGAGCCCGACCGGCTTCTGCGGGCTGCCGCCGCCCGGCCCGGCGATGCCGGTGATCGACACGGCGACATCGGCCGGGGCGCGCCGGACCGCGTCGCGTGCCATCGCTGCCGTGGTCTGGGCGCTGACCGCGCCATGCGCCGCGATCGTGTCGCTCGGCACCGCGAGCATCTCGATCTTCGCCTCGTTCGAATATGTGATGAAGCCGCGCTCGACGACGTCCGAGGAGCCGGCGATCGCGGTCAACGCGGCGGCGACCAACCCGCCGGTACAGGATTCGGCGGTCGCGAGGCGCCAGCCACGGCTCCGGCAGGCGGCCAATACGGCCTCGGCGAGCGTCAATGTTTCAGGGTCGAACACCGAACACTCCCTCGCCGATCACCAGCAATAACAGAGCGTAGAGCGCTGCCACGACATCGTCGAGCATGATGCCGAGCCCGCCCGCGACGCGGCGCTCGACCAGGCGGGCCGGCCACGGCTTGGTGATGTCGAACAGGCGGAACAGCAGAAAGGCCGCCGTATAGAGCCGCCAATCCAGCGGCGCCGCGAGCAGCACCAGCCATTGTGCCGCGATCTCGTCGATGACGATAAACCCGGGGTCGTGCCGGCCGCTGCTCCGGGCGACCCGCGCCGCCGCCCACCAGCCGAAGGCAAATGCGATCCCCGCGGCAACGGCAAGAGCTGCGGTTCCGCCCAGGCCGCGGATGACCCAGGCGCAGGGCAGGGCGGCCAAGGATGCCCAGGTGCCCGGCATCATCGGTAACAGCCCGACGCCGCACCCGGTTGCGACCAATGCCGCGGGATCCCACCACGGCAAGCCCAAGGCCGGAGAGCGCATCATTTCACCCGCAGTCCCGGCGAAAGACGGGACCCACCTGTCAGCCGTCCGAGCCTTTGAAGGGTGGGTCCCGGCTTTCGCCGGGACTGCGGTTTAACGGGCGACAAAAGCGTAGTTACAGCGGCAGCCGGATCGTGGCGACGGCCTGCGCGGCAATGCCCTCGCCGCGGCCGGTGAAGCCGAGCCGCTCGGTCGTCGTCGCCTTGACGCTGACCCGATCGGTCGAAATTCCCAGGATTTCCGCCAATCGCTCGATCATGCGGTCGCGGTATGGCGCGATTTTCGGCCGCTCGCAGATGATCGTCACATCGACCGCGGCGATCGTGCCGCCGCGGTCGCGCACCAGCGTGGCGGCATAAGCGAGGAACCGGTCCGAAGAGGCGCCGCGCCAGCGCGGGTCGCTCGGCGGGAAATGCATGCCGATATCGCCGGCGCCGATCGCGCCGAGCACGGCGTCGGTCAGCGCGTGCAGCCCGACATCGGCATCGGAATGCCCGACCGGCGCCACCTCGTGCGGGATCGCGACGCCGCAGACCATCACATGGTCGCCGGGGCCGAAGGGGTGGACGTCGAACCCCTGGCCGACCCGCACATCCGCCTGGCGCGCGGCCAGCAGCCGTTCCGCCGCGGCAAGGTCCTCCGCCGTTGTCACCTTCAAATTCTCCTCGCTGCCCATGACGATCAGCGGCGCGATGCCGGCCGCCTCGGCGACCGCGGCATCATCGGTCAACATGCGGCCCGCCATTTCCCGGTGCGCCGCCAGGATCGCATCGAAATGAAAGCCCTGCGGCGTCTGGGCGCGCCACAATTGCGAGCGGTCGATCGTCTCGAGAACCCGTCCATCCGCGGCGCGTTTGATCGTGTCGCCGAGCGGCAGGGCTGGGATCGCCGCCGGTGCCCGGTCGAGCCCGTCGATGACCCGGTCGATCAGCGCGGCGTCCGGAAAGGGCCGCGCGCCGTCATGGATCAGCACGCGGTCCGGTTGTCGGGCGGCCAGCGCTTCGAGACCGAGCCTAACCGAATCCTGCCGCTCCGCGCCACCCGGCACCGCCGGCAGCAGCGACAGCCCGGACATCGCCTGATCGAACAGCTTGCGGTCTTCCGGCCGGATCGCAACCAAGACGCCGGCGATCCGGGGATGCGTCGCGAAGGCGCTTACCGCGTGGCGCAGCACGGTCGTGCCGCCAAGCCCGAGATATTGCTTGGGTTGCGAACCGCCGAAGCGGGAGCCCCGCCCGGCGGCGACGATCAGAGCAAAGGTAGAGGCCACCGTTCCAGGCCTCCAATTGTCATAGCGAGGGGCTACCGGCAGATTGCTTCGCTCTGAGCGCAATGACAATGCATTCGTAGGAGGCTCATGTTGCGGTGCAACAAGGTTTGGAGTAGACTCTCTGATGAAAAATTAGGCAAATTCGGGGTTTGCACAATCTGTGAGCATCCGCCTCGGCTCCATCATCATTGACGATCCGGTCATCCTGGCGCCGATGTCGGGGGTGACCGATCTGCCGTTCCGCCGCATCGTCAAACGCCAGGGCGCCGCCCTCGTCGTTTCGGAGATGATTGCCAGCGAGGCGGCCATCCGCGACACAAGGCAATCGCTGGCGATGGCGCAGAGCTGCGCCGACGAGCAGCCGATGGCGGTGCAGCTCGCCGGCTGCGAGCCGCGGGTCATGGCGGAGGCGGCCAAGCTCAACGCCGATCGCGGCGCCCGGCTGATCGACATCAATTTCGGCTGCCCGGTCAAGAAGGTGGTCAACGGCCATGCCGGTTCGGCCCTGATGCGCGACGAACTGCATGCCGCGCGCATCCTCGAAGCCACCGTGAGGGCGGTCGATCTGCCGGTCACCCTCAAGATGCGCACGGGCTGGGACGACAACCACCGTAACGCCCCGCGTCTCGCGCAAATCGCCGAAGCCTGCGGCATTCGGATGGTCACGGTGCATGGCCGCACCCGCTGCCAGTTCTACGCCGGCAAGTCGGATTGGGGATTCATCCGGGCGGTCAAGGAAGCGGTTGCGATCCCGGTCATCGCCAATGGCGACATCACCACCCTCGCCGAGGTCGACCAGGCCTTGGCCGCATCCGGCGCGGACGGGCTGATGATCGGTCGCGGCTGCTACGGTCGGCCGTGGTTTATCGCGCAGGTGATTGCCTGGCTGCGGTCGCGCCGGCGGTTGCCCGATCCGCCGCTCGCCGCGCAATACCAGATCCTGCGCCATCATTACGACGAGATGCTCACGCATTACGGGACGCCGGGGATTCATATCGCGCGCAAGCATATCGGCTGGTATTCGAAAGGCCTGCCGGGCTCGGCCGAATTCCGCGCGTCCGTCAACCGCACCGAGACGGCGGCCGAGGTCAGGGACCTGATGCGGGCGTTTTACGAGCCGCTGCTAGAGCGCGAGGCGGCTTGATGCTGAGCTCGTTGCGCCGCCAACGATCGGCTTCGGCGAATGCGCTGCGGCTCCCTGATGCCGCGGCCCTATTGTCGGCGTTGCCCGATCCGGTCCTCGCGCTCGACCGCAACGATATCGTGCGCTTCGTCAACCCGGCGGCCGAGCAGAGGACCGGATCGGGCA
>Ga0210400_10002191_pt1 | contig 18444 bp, 19 predicted proteins | sample IncBWH26MmetaG_FD_155456 | JGI IMG/M metagenome (GOLD analysis project Ga0210400, IMG submission 155456) | Forest soil microbial communities from Barre Woods Harvard Forest LTER site, Petersham, Massachusetts, United States - Inc-BW-H-26-M | ecosystem: Environmental > Terrestrial > Soil >...
TGGACAATTGGCGCAATTCAGCGAGTTGAGCGAGGTGACTTCCATCTATCAACTCTTGCAGCAAAATGTTTCGAACGGGTCGGGTTCGAGCGGATCCGGAACTGGCTCAGGGGCCGGTTCGGGAACTGGGTCTGGCTCAGGTGCAAGCGGCGGAGCTACAGGCGCAAGCAGCATTGCGAACCTTGCCGCCCTGGCCAGTCCGGTTGCGAATCCTGGGGCCTCCACCGGTCCGGCCGTTCCCGCAGCTGTGTCCAACTTTGCAGCTCCACCTTTGTCCGCTTTGACCAGCAAAATTCAAGGAGTGTTCTAACATGCCAAATTTTTCGATACCACTATCCGGGCTGACTGCCGAATCCACCGCTCTGTCGACGGTCGCCAATAACCTCTCCAATCAGAACACAACCGGCTACAAGGACAAGGTCGCGCTGTTTAGCGATTTGTTTTATCAGAGCCTTGGCACGACCGGGGCGGGCGACCCCATCCAGGTGGGTGCGGGCACGCAGATCGGCTCACTACCTTCCTTGTTCACGCAGGGTAGCGTCTCGGCCACCGGCGTACCCACCGATGTGGCCATTCAAGGCGCCGGCTTTTTTGCGGTGAAGGATTCGAGCGGCATTACCAGCTACACGCGGGCGGGCAACTTTTCGGTTGACGCCAACAATTTTCTGGTTACCTCGGATGGGCAGCAGGTGCTGGGCTACCCAGCGGTGAACGGAGTCGTGAATACCGGCGCGGGCATTGTACCGCTCCAACTCGGCGCAGGAACCATTAGTCCGCCTTCGGCTACCGGGAATGTCCAGCTAACCTCGAATCTTGACGCGGCCACCGGCATCGGAAGCACCTTCTCCACACCGGTCACAATCTATGACTCGCTGGGCGCTGCCCACAGCTTGACTTATACCTTTACCAATACCGGCCCAAATACCTGGAGCTACAGTCTCGGCATCCCGCCAGCGGATCTGAATGCCGTCGGCGGCGTCGCTCCGACCGGAATTCTTGCAAGCGGCACTCTAACGTTCAACGGAAATGGCGTCATGATCGGAAACAGCGGAGGTGCGGGTGTGCCCGCCTACGGAGGAACTAACGCCGGAAACGGAACGGTCTCCGGGCTCGCCGCAACTGCCGCTACCGTGGGGCAAACCATTACCCTGACAGCGACCAGCGCAACCCAATTTTCCGTGACTGGATCGGTATCGGGGACCCTGGGAACAGCGACAGTCGGAGCTCCCTTCACGTCCAGTCAACTCGATTTCACGATCAACTCGGGCTCGGTCGCCTTCGCCTCCGGCGATACGATTACCGTGCCCGTGACGCCGGTGAAGTTGGCGAATGTGACCGGAATTCCGATTGCCGGCTTCGCCGATGGGGCCACCAATCAGACTTTCAACTGGAACCTTCTGAACGGTACATCTCCTGTGATCACGCAGGTAGCCGCGCCCAGCAGTACGTCGTCGATCGGACAGGACGGCAGCAGCAGCGGATCGCTCGCCAATTTCACGATTGGCTCCGATGGCACGATTACCGGGTCGTTTACCAATGGTAAGACGCAAGCGCTGGGAGAACTGGCTCTCGCCAATTTTGCCAATGAGAACGGACTCCAACTCGAAGGCAACACAGATTTCACGCCAACTCTGGCCTCGGGGCCCGCTGTCGTTGGGGTTCCGGGGGCAGGCGGATTGGGAACCCTTTCTGGCGGATCTCTGGAATTGTCGAACGTGGATATCGCCACCGAATTTGCGAATTTGATCGTAGCCCAGCGTGGTTTCGAAGCAGATGCGAAAGCAGTGACGACATTTGATCAAATCACTCAGGACACCATCGCGCTCAAGCAGTAGAACAACCTCCGACTCCATCGCGCCCTTCATCAGCTTCCTTTCCGGCGGCGAAGGGAGGTTCAGTTTGGCTGAGGGCCCGAACCAGTTAAGGGGAGGTTCTTTCAAGGACAGGCCCTTCGCTCCGCCTGAAGAACGGCTGTGCTCAGGATTACGAGTCGCGTAAAAAACCGACGTACGTGTCTACCGAACCTAATATCGAAGTCTGTTCGGGAGGCTGTCCCATACTTCAAAAGCGGCTAATGCCTCGTCGCGCATCATTTGCATCATCGGAATCTTACGCTGTGCATGCGGCTGTGTGAGTTCGCGGTAGATGAGCGAGTCGTCAAATCCAATCGCGGACGCGTCCGAAGCGGAGTTCGCGTAGTAAACGCGCGAGAGGTGGGCCCAGTAGATTGCGCCCAGACACATCGGGCACGGCTCACAAGAACTGTAGATTTCGCATCCGGCAAGATCAAAGATGCCAAGCTTCTGACAGGCCTCTCGAATGGCGAGCACTTCGGCGTGCGCAGTAGGGTCGTTCGTGGCCGTGACCTGATTCGCACCCTCGGCGATAATCGCGCAATTTCTCACAATCACGGCGCCGAATGGGCCTCGTCCGCCCCGGACGTTTTCAATGGAGAGTTGAATGGCGCGCGCCATGAATGGGTTCTTCATTTTGGATTAGTGCGCCTGGATCGACTCGCGAATTTTGGCATAGCCAGGCTTAATCGCAGAATAGATGAAGTGGCAGCGCTCCTTGTAGGGCAAGAAAGCGCTCTTCATGGCGTTGATGGTGATCTTTTCAAAGTCTTCGAGCGAAAGCCCAAACGTCTCGGCAGCGGCTTCAAATTCCTGACTCATCGTCGTTTGGCTCATCAGCCGGTTGTCGGTATTCAATGTCACTCGAAATTTTTCCTGATAAAAGATTCGGAAAGGATGCTCGGCCAGACTTGGAGTAGCGCCGGTGTGAACGTTGCTGAGCAGGCAAATCTCCAGCGGAATTCGTTTGTCGAGTACATATTGCGCAAGGTCGCCCAAATTCATGGCCTTCCCGTCTGCAACAGCGATGTCTTCAATAAGCCGCGTTCCGTGCCCGATGCGGTGCGCTCCGCAGTATTGGATAGCCTGCCAGATCGACTCCTTCCCATACCCTTCACCGGCGTGAACTGTGATATTGAAGTTCTCGCGCTGAATGTAGTGAAAAGCGTCGACGTGCTTCTTGGGAGGATAGCCGCCTTCCTCGCCCGCAAGATCGAAGCCGACAACACCGCGCGCGCGAAAGTCGACGGCAAGCTCAGCCATTTCAAGCGATACATTCATGTTGCGCATGGCACAGATAATCAAGCCGGAGGAAATTCCAAAGTCTTTTCGCCCTCGCTCCAGTCCCTTCAACACAGCGGAGACAATCTGCTGATGCGTCAGTCCCTTCTGTGTGTGAAAAACGGGGGCGAAGCGCGTTTCAAAATAGACGATTCCATCCCGGCTCAGGTCTTCAGCTTGTTCGTAGGCAACGCGTTGCAGGGCCTCTTCTGTCTGCATGACCGCGATCGTGTGGGCAAAGCCTTCCAGATACTTGGCAAGATTGCCCTGATTGGCTCCACGGAAAAACCAACGCGATAACTCCTTAGGATTGGTCGTAGGAAGCCCGGTGTACCTGGCCTCTTTGGCGAGATCAATAATCGTCTGCGGCCGCAACGCGCCGTCCAAGTGTTCGTGCAGCAGAACTTTGGGAAGGCGCGGCAGTAATTGTTTGTCGAATTTCATACAATGCGGCTCCAACCGTCAGCGATTACTCTGCGCCGATGTCCTCATTCCAAACCGCTGGATTAGCGCGAATGTACGCGGCTAACATCGTGATGCACTCTTCGGAATCGAGATCGACGACATTAATTCCCAGCGAGCGCAACCATTCCAGTCCTCCCTGGAAATTTCGGCTCTCGCCAGCCACTACTGTACCGAAGCCAAACTGCCGTACCAGGCCGCTGCAATACCAGCAGGGCGCCAGCGTCGTTACCATGATGAGGTGGCGATAGCTACGTTGGCGTCCTGCCCTGCGAAAGGCGTCAGTCTCGCCGTGCAACGAAGGATCGCCCTGCTGTACGCGGCGGTTGCGTCCGGCACTCAGCACTCCGCCGTTCTGGTCAAAAATCGCGGCGCCAATTGGGATGCCGCCTTCCGCCAAACCTTGGCGCGCTTCGGCGATCGCCAAGGAGAGCATTTCAGAATACCCCGGACGGGACATGACTTCTGATTATATGAGGAAGACTGATTGCGTTATGCAAATGACATTTGTCACGCCCGCTGCGTGATGGAAGGCACTGGTGCGGCGGGCATCCTTCCGCGATGATGGCACCACTGGGCGGGAAGGAATAGCCGATCCGCCCTTCGGCGACTGAGTGCTGGGAGGACTGAAGATGATCGCAACCGTAGAACAAGTGGAACCCTCACCCTCGACCGTACGATCCGCACGCTCCGACTTCATCGTGGCGAGTCTTGAGGGCGTAAACAAGAACTACGACAATATCAAAGCCCTGCGCGATGTCGATTTTCGAGTATGTGCGGGCGAGGTCGTGGCCCTGCTAGGACCAAACGGCGCGGGCAAAACAACCGCGGTAAAGCTGCTGCTTGGATTGCTGCAGCCCAACTCCGGGAAAGTGCGAGTTCTTGGAGGTGACCCCACCAATCCGCAAAATCGCATGCGCACCGGTGCCATGTTGCAGGTGGGAAGGGTTCCCGAGACGCTTCGCGTCCGGGAGCACATTGATTTGTTTTCCAGCTATTACGCAAAACCCATGCCCCTGGCCGAAGTCCTCTCAGCCGCGGGGCTCGAGAAAATAAGCGACCGCAAGTTCGGCGATCTCTCCGGCGGCCAGAAACAGCGAGTTCTCTTTGCTCTAGCTATTTGCGGCGATCCCGATTTGATTTTCTTGGACGAGCCAACCGTCGGTCTCGATGTAGAAGCGCGACGGCTACTGTGGGATGAGATTCGCCACATGGTGCAGCGGGGAAAAACCGTGCTGCTCACTACTCACTATCTGCAGGAAGCCGATGCGCTGGCTGACCGGGTTGCGGTTATCAATCAAGGTGAAATCATTGCGCAGGGTACTCCCACCGAGATCAAGGCCAAAACCAGCGGCAAGCGGATTCGTTGCATCACGAGTCTTAGCACCGACAGCTTGCGTCAGTTGCCGGGAGTGACGGAGGTAAAAGACGACCGCGAAGCCGTAGAAATCCACGCCAGAGAGGCAGAGCCTGTCGTGCGCGAACTTCTGGCGCGAGACTCGACAGTCTCCGGCCTTGAAATCAACAGCGCAGGCCTGGAGGAAGCTTTCCTCGCGCTGACCCAGGACGCGAATCGAGACGGAAACAGTTCCAACTGATCACTTCACCGGAAGCAGCGCGGAAGCGCTTGAAGGAGAGATGCTATGAGCACCGCAACCATCGCACTGAGCCCCGAGTCAATCGAGCGTTCGCCGCGTCATGCCGTGACGATTTATTTCAAAGAAGCAAAGTACGAATTTCTAAAAAATCTCCGCCTCCGCATGTACACGGCCTCGGTGCTCAGCTTCCCAATTATGTTTTATGTTCTGTTCGGGCTGGTGCTGAACTCGAAAGAGTCAATCGGACGCACCAGCGTTCCTACGTATCTCATCGCTACGTACGGCACCTTCGGCGTGATGGGGGCGTCGTTGTTCGGAACCGCAGCCGGTCTGGCCTCCGATCGCGGCCTGGGATGGTTACAGGTGAAGCGCGCCAGCCCCATGCCGCCATTCGCCTACTTCGCCGCCAAGGTCATCACCAGCATGATATTCAGCACCACCGTGGTGCTCGCACTGTTTCTGCTCGGAGTTACGCTGGGCGGCGTGCGAATGCCGGTTGCCGATTTCGCCAAGCTGCTCGGAACGCTGGTGGCCGGTTCGCTGCCATTTTCCGCCATGGGCCTGGCCGTCGGCTATTTTGCCGGTCCAAACTCGGCTCCGCCCACCATCAACCTGATCTATCTTCCCATGTCATTCTGTAGCGGCTTGTGGGTCCCATTCATGTTTTTGCCTCAGGTCGTTCAGAAAATTGCCCTCGTGCTGCCTTCGTATCACCTGTCTCAACTTGCCCTGGGAGTGGTGGGAGCTGGGCGTCATGAATCGGCCGCCGGCCACTGGGAAGTATTGCTCGCCTTCACCATGATCTGCCTGGGCGTCGCCCGTATCGGCTTCCAGCGCGATCAGGAGAAAATGTACGGCTAGGGAGGGGCAACCGTCATGAGTGTCGACGCGAAAAAGGGGTACGGATCGACAGCAGCCTTGCTGGTCTTCGGAGTGTTGGCGTTTTACGGTGGCACACCCTGGCTACTGGTGCTGATTCCGGCGGCAGCGTTAGTCTGGTATTCAGCCGCCGGAGCAATTTCCCGCCGAATTCGCAATTGACGCGGAGAGAGAATAGAAGAGGTGATCATGACGATGAATGCCGTGACCGGGATGCCTCTTCCGCCTAGCACTTCCACGTACCCAATGCGAAATGAATGCGGGGTGTACTGGGTCGCATGAGACTGATCCCCAAGAACAGCGAGTTCACATGGGCGATTTACTCGGTCCTGTACTTCGGCTTTTTCTTTACGGATCCCATCGTAAGCCACGCCAGCGCGCTGGTATGGTGCATCACCCTGTTGGCAACCGCGGTTTTTCTTGTCCTGTACTTCAGTCTGTTCTGGGTAAGCTGTCGCCAGGGGTTGCTGCACCTCGCCGCTATGGTTCTGATGGGGTTTGGCTTTGCCAAATACAACGGCGGCGCCACGACCTTTTTCATCTTCGCGGCGGCTTGCGGGCCCTTCATCGTCGACAACGAGGCCGACGGATTCAAAGTTCTGTTCGTCGTCGAAGCGGCAGGAGTATTTACCTGGTGGTTCTTCCATCTCAACGGGTGGTTTCTACTGTTTTCGAACGGCCTGGCGTTCGTGATCGGGATCAGTAACATTCACTTCGCGCAAAGGAACCGTACCAACAGGAAACTGATTCGGGCAGGCGAGGAGATCGAAAATCTGGCTAAAGTTGCGGAACGGGAACGCATCGCTCGTGATCTGCACGATGTTTTGGGACACACGTTATCAATCATTACCCTGAAATCGGAACTCGCCGGTAAGCTGATCGATCGCGATCCGCAACGCGCGGGGAAGGAAATCGGCGAAGTAGAGCAGATCTCACGGCAGGCTCTCTCCGACGTGCGCGATGCGATTCGCGGATACCGCTCGCGTGGATTGGTGGCGGAACTGGCGCAAGCCAAGACCACGCTCGAAACTGCGGGGCTGACCGTTCAATGCGATGCCGCCACAACGGTGAAACTTCCTGCGGTTCAGGAGAGTGTTCTGTCACTTGCCGTGCGTGAGGCAGTCACCAATGTGGTGCGGCACGCCAACGCCCATGCCTGCCGCATGCGCCTCGAACAACAAAACGGATCGTGCCGTCTTGAAATTCAGGATGATGGCCGCGGCGGTTCGACTGACGAAGGCAATGGATTGCGCGGCATGCGCGAACGCGTGGAAATGCTGGGAGGGACACTCATTCGCGATACTGCGGCTGGGACTACACTGGTGATCACCCTGCCCCTGAAGGAAATGGTCGAGAAGGCCGAGGGCAGCCCAAAGTGAGTCCCCCGGCGAGAGAAAACGCAAAAGAATGCCGCAAGACCATTCGCGTGGTTCTGGCCGAAGATCAAGGCATGGTGCTGGGAGCTTTGGCTGCCTTGCTGGAAATCGAAGGCGATATTTCTGTAATGGCGCAAGCGCGCAATGGGAAAGAGGCGCTGGAGGCCGTACTGGCACACAAGCCCGACGTCTTCATCACCGATATTGAAATGCCCCACATGAGCGGCCTCGACGTTGCCGCGGAGTTGAAGCGCCGGCGCACTGGAACCCGCGTCGTCATCGTCACCACGTTTGCACGGGCCGGATATTTACGCCGTGCGCTGGAAGCGGGCGCCTCGGGATATTTACTGAAGGACATGCGCGCAGAAGAGCTCGCCGACGCCGTTCGCCGCGTCCACCAGGGCTTGCGAGTGATCCACCCCGAACTCGCGATGGAAGCCTGGGGCGAAATGGACCCGCTCACGGATCGCGAACGCCAGGTCTTACGCTTGGCGGGCGAAGGTATGGCCAGCGGCGAAATCGCTGCGCAGTTGGGCCTTTCCGACGGCACGGTAAGAAATTACCTTTCCGAGGCGATCAGCAAATTAGGAGCAAGCAATCGGGTGGAGGCCGCGCGGTTGGCTCGCACCAAGGGATGGCTGTAAGAAAAACGCTCACTCATCGACGCTGCCGCTTGCGTGGTAAAGTGACTTCAAAAGTCAGATAAGGAATCAGAAACATGGCCTACCTCGATGACTCCCTGGCCCACTTGGAAGGGTTCGAAGGAATCGTGCCTTGGATGTACCTGGACACCAAGGGCTTCGTGACTGTAGGCGTTGGAGAAATGCTCGCAAACGCGTCGCGGGCGCAGTCGCTGGGCTTTGTAGATGCAGATAGCCAGCCCGTCGCTCCGGCTGTGATCCTGGCCGATTATGAGCGAGTATCAGCTCTTCCCCGCGCTAAATTGCCAGCTTTCTATCGCGCTCCTGGTTCTCCAGTTTTGCCGTACCCGGAGATCGATTCTCTTCTTCGCCAACACCTGACTTACTTCGATGAACAACTGAGTCAGCGTTTTGCCGCCTACCCGAATTTCCCAGATCCGGCGAAGCTTGGACTGCTCGACATGATCTTCAATCTAGGAGTCATCGGGTTGTTTAAGGGCTTCCCCACATTAATAGAGCACGTCCAGAAACGAGATTGGGAGAACGCGGCAACGCAATGCCACCGCAACGGGCCAAACCCCGAGCGTAACGAGTGGGCGAAGCAGCAATTCCTGGCCGCAGCCGGCACCGTAACTAGCGGATCAGAATCCAGGCCGGATGCAGTTTTGGCTGACGCACCGGACCAGAGAAAGAAAAGATCCGTTGCTTCGGCTGAAAAACGGCTGCGCTCGGGATGACGCCGTCGGTTAGAATGGGAGCTCATTCGGGAGCCCCCCAACAATTCACTGAGGTGGAATACCGCATGGATTCCAATTCCGCCGACGTAACAGCACTGCTGACCGAAATGGCCAGAGGAAACGCGGAAGCGGGGCCACAGCTGATTCCGCTGGTTTACAACGAACTGCGGCGCATGGCTGAGGGCTACATGCGGCGTGAGCGTCCGGATCACACGTTGCAAACCACGGCACTGGTTCACGAGGCGTATTTGAAGCTAGTGGGTCAGCACTCAGTGAACTGGCAGAATCGTGCGCACTTCTTCGGAGTTGCCGCTCAAGTCATGCGGCGCGTTCTCGTCGACTACGCCCGCGGTCATATGAGGGAAAAAAGAGGCGGTGGCCGCGATGAAGCGCCTCTGGACGATGCGATTGTTTTTTCGCCCGAGCGCGCCGAGGAATTTCTGGAGCTCGATCGCGCTCTGCAAGCGCTGTCGGCCTTGGATCCCCGTCAGGCCAAGATTGTCGAGCTGAGGTATTTCGGCGGATCGACAGTCGAAGAAACCGCAGAGGCGTTGGGCATCTCTCCAAAGACCGTGAAACGCGACTGGACCGTAGCCAAAGCCTGGCTTCACGGCGAGCTGAAGGCCAGCCATGGAAACGCAGCCCGCGAAGTGGGAAATAGTTAAGAGCCTTTTTGAGGCTGCCCAGGATCTTCCGCCTGAGGAAGTAGCCCAGTTCCTTGCCGACCGATGTCAGGACCCCGACGTTTGCCGGGAAGTGCAGCGCCTGCTCAGCGAATACCGAGAAGCAAGCGGTTTTCTCTCTTCGCCCGCCGTGGCCCGCTTGTGGCCGAGCGATTCCGTCGAGTTCAGCGCAGGTGAGGTCATCGCCGGCCGATACAAGATTGTTGAATTCGTAGCCGCCGGCGGCATGGGGGTGGTTTACAAAGCCGAAGATCCCGACCTCCGGCGATTTGTAGCATTGAAGTTTCTTCCCTCCGAATCGGCAACTGATCCTCAGGCGCAGGCGCGCCTGAAGCGGGAAGCGCAGGCCGCATCCGCCCTCAACCATCCGAATATTTGCACGATCTACGAAGTGGGCAATCACGCCGGCCGATCGTTCATCGCAATGGAGTTCCTCGACGGCATGACCTTGAAGCAGCGCCTGGGCGAGGGACTGCTGGACATCGGGACCGTGATCAATCTATCGATCGAGATCACCGACGCTCTGGAGGCGGCCCACAGTGCCAGCGTGTTGCATCGCGACATAAAGCCGGCGAACATCTTCATCACGCAGCGCGGACATGCAAAGATTCTTGATTTTGGAATCGCCAAAGTCCGAAATTTCCAGGCCAAGTCCGAACCCGTCGCGGCGGCAATTGCCGATGGTTTGCAGACCGCTGCGGGAACAATTGCGGGCACGGCGGCCTATATGGCGCCGGAGCAAATACGAGGCGAAGAGTTAGATGCCCGCACCGATCTTTTCTCCTTCGGCATCACTCTTTATGCAATGGCGACGGGGTGCTTGCCCTTCGAAGCGCCAAACGCACCGGCTGTCTGCCAAGCGATCCTAAATGCCAAGCCTGTGCCGCCCTCAGAGATTCGCCATGAAGTTCCGCCAAAGCTTGAGGCTGTCATCCAAAAATCCCTTAAGAAAGATCGCAATTCGCGCTACCAACGCGCAGCCGAAATCAGAGACGAACTGACCGCTCTGCGCCGCCAAAATGAATTTGCCACACAGTCGGAACTACTTGCGGCCAAAACGCAGACGCGTCGGCGTATTTGGTATGCCGCTGTCGCAGCCGTTTTGTTCGCGGGCATAGCCGGATGGTTGCACTGGAGAAAATCTTCCGGCCTCACGGAGAAAGATTCCGTAGTGCTGGCCGATTTCGCCAACACCACGGACGACCCTGTTTTCGCCGAGGCTCTGAAGGCAGGCCTGGCAGCCGATTTGGGCCAATCCCCATTCCTCAACATCCTTTCGTACGATGACGTGACCAAACAGCTGCGTTATATGGGACGCCCTCCCGATTCGCCGCTGACGCCAGAAATTGCGCGTCAAGTGTGCCAGCGTGCCGGCAGTAAAGCGATGCTCACGGGCAGCATAGCGACCCTGGGTACGCACTACGCGATCACGTTGAGCGCATCAGATTGTGCCAGCGGCAAGACGTTGGGGATGGAGCAGGAGGAGGCCCCTCGTCGCGAGGAAGTCTTGTCGCGCCTGCATCAAGCGGCGCGGAGATTGCGTGGCCAACTAGGCGAGTCGCTGGCCTCGGTAGGAAAATACGACGCGCCGCTGGAGCAGGCGACGACATCATCACTGGAGGCGCTGCAAATTTTCAGCGTAGCGATCACTACCTGGCGCTCTCAGGGAGACGCAACCGCGGTGCCGCTGTTTCAGCGCGCGTTGCAACTGGATCCAAGTTTCGCTCTGGCTTATTCGGACATGGGGACCACATATTGCAACCTGGGAGAAACCGCGTTGTGCGCCCAGTTTGTGGGCAAGGCATATGAGCTTCGAGGACGGGTTAGCGAGCGCGAAAAGTTGCTCATTGAGTCGAACTATTATTTGTACGTGACAGGAGAGCTGGAAAAAGCTCTACAGGTTTTTCAGGCGTGGAAGCAGATCTATCCGCGCACACCTGCCGCCTATATTCAGTCGGGACTGGTGGCGTCTGAGTTAGGACGGCTGGACTCGGCACTGGACAACGACCTGCAGGCGTTTCGGCTCAAGAGCAACAATCAGCTGGTCTACCAGAACCTGTCTTATGACTACATGTACCTGGATCGTCTGGATCAAGCCAAAGCTCTGCTCAGCGAAGCGCGAGAGAGAAAGCTGGACGAATCGCTGCTCGAAAATTCCTATCAACTGGCTTTTTTGCTCAATGACACCAAGGAAGAGGAGCGCTGCCTCGCTGCTTCGAAGGGCAAGCCAGAGTTCGAGTCCGCCATTCTTGCCAGCCAATCGGATACAGAAGCTTTTCATGGACGACTGAGCAATGCTCGCGAGTTTTCGCGGCGGGCCATTGCTTCGGCACTTGCCGCCGGTTCAAAAGAGACCGCTGCCGAGTGGCAAGTGACGAGCGCACTGCGGGAGGCAGAGCTGGGGAACAAAATCCAGGCAGTTCGGGATGCCAGCGCCGCGCTCGCCCTGTCCCCGACGAGGAACGTGCAGGTGGCAGCGTCTTTGGCTTTCGCGCGAGCTGGCAGCCTTGATCGGGCAGAGGCAATCGCGAAGGACTTGGAAAAGCGCTTTGCTACAGATACCCTGATGACCAACTACTGGCTACCCAGCATCCGCGCCGCAATCCAGATCGCGAGAAAGAATCCGTCGCAGGCGATCGACGAACTGCAGGTGGCTGAATCCTACGAGCTAGGTGGAAACCAGCCGCCCTTTACTTCAGGTGGAACTCTTTATCCGGCTTATTTGCGTGGCCAAGCGTACCTTTTCACGAAGCAATGGGAAAAGGCCGCCGCCGAATTTCAGAAGATTGTGGACCACCGAGGATTAGTTTGGAACTTCACTCTCGGCGCGCTCGCCAATCTGCAGCTGGCGCGAGCCTATGCTGGTTCAGGAGACCTGCCCAGAGCTGAGGCTGCTTACCGCAGCTTCCTGACTCTCTGGCAGGACGGAGATAGCGACGTCAGTTTGCTGGCGCAGGCGAAGATGGAATGTAGCAAGCTGCATTGAGTGTCCCAGCCGATCAGCGACTATCGAGCCTTCAATTGCCTGGGCCCGTGAGCGAAACGACAGCTCCATTCCCGTTCGCCGCGCCTTGAGAAACAGTTCCGAGGCACGCGCTTGTGCATCCGCCCTTTCCGTGCGGTGTGGAATCGAAGCCCGGCGGCGGAATAAGCAGCCCAGCCGCCGGCTTGCGACCGGGGTCTAAGCCATGCAGGCCGGTAAAGTCGACCAGCGGGTATATCGTCCAGTTTGCCGAACCGGAGCAACTCGAAGTCTGGCTGCAAAGCACAAAGGCCGTCCCGCAGCCCACCGTCGAGCAGTTTCCTCCAAGCGTTCCTCCCTCGCTCGCGGTCCCGTAAAGATCAGTTCCTGTTCCGTCCGCTTCCAATGTCAGGTCGTCCAACGGAGCCGCGCCGTCCATCGGCCCGCCGGAAAAATTGTAGATTGCCGTCTCGGTATAGCCATTTCCGTTCGGCTGTAGTTCAAACACAACGCCGCAACCCGCGGCCGCAATCGCACAGCCCGCGGGACCGCCAAACTGCGTGGTTCCGAAGACGTTCCCGAAGGCGTCCAGGACGACCGCCCCGGCGGGGTTGGCGCCATTCGGTCCGGCGAACGGAAACGAGAAATTTAGCTGCCATATTCCTCCCGACTGACCCAGTTGGAACACCGTGCCTAAGTTGGGGCCTCCTCCGCGATATGTGGTTCCCCACAGAACGCCGCCTGAGCCAAAAACCACTCCAGCTTTTGGATTTTCTCCGTTAGCCCCTGTAAACGACAACAGAACCTGCTCTGTTCCTGAAACCGTCAATTCGAAAACCTCGCCGTGATTCGAAGCCCCTCCGGCGTAAGTGGTTCCATAAAGGTTTCCGTTTGCGTCCAGAACGAGCCGGCTCAGAGGATGTGCGCCGCTGACGTGAGTGGCGGTCTTGCCGGAGAATGAAAGCAGGACGCTTTCCTGAAACTGTCCGCCCGAATAAGTCAGCTTGAAGACCGTGCCCAAGTTGTGCGTCCCGCCGTTGTAGGTCGTGCCGTAGAGATTACCGGCGGCATCGGCGACCAACCCGGCCTGCGGATTCGCGCCGTCGATCCCGCCCTGGAAGTTGGAGACGACACTATAGAAAGTGCCGTCGTGGTTGACGGCGAACACCGTGCCGCAATGTGCTGCACAAGCCGTGCCGGTCCCTCCGGTGTTGGTGACGCCATAAACCAAATTGGTGACCGGGTCATAAACCAGGTCTGCAACCGGGTCAGCTCCGTCGTCGAAGCGGGCACCCCTAAATGCGTGCAAGACCGTTTCGGTGCTGGACCAGCCAGGCGTAACTGCTCCCAACAACCAGGCAAACGCACAGAAGATGGCTAGTTTGCGCATAGCAACCTCGAACAAAAAAATTTGGTTTGGAGAAGCGGCCAGAGTTGAACCCTGCCGGCACGCCTGAGACGGTGCCTAGAGGTTACCGCGTTCCCACCAAAAGTCAACCTTGTTTCGCGAACTCCCGAGCAGCAGCATTCTCGTGGTGCTAAAATCATACGTTTGCGTCTGAACCTGATTTTCCATAGGTAGACTTCATGCCCCCCACAATGCTGGCTGTAGTTAAACCGGAGGCCGCGCCGGGCGCGGAGATCCGGCAAGTGAACATTCCCGCCTTCGGTCCGAATGATGTGCTGGTGAAGGTGAAGGTCGCATCGATCTGCGGCACTGACCTGCACATCTACAACTGGGACCGCTGGGCGCAGAACCGCATTCACCCGCCGCTGATCCCAGGGCACGAATTTTGCGGCGAAGTCTCGGCTTTCGGCAACGAGGTCAGCAGCGTCAAGGAAGGTGACTTCGTTTCCGCGGAGATGCACGTAGCCTGCGGAAAGTGCCTGCAATGCCGCACCGGCGAGGCTCATATTTGCCAGAATGTGAAAATTATCGGCGTGGATGCCGATGGCGCATTCGCGGAATATGTGGTGATACCGGAGTCGAACATCTGGAAGCTGGATCCCGCGATCCCGCTGGAATACGCGTCGATTCTCGATCCGCTGGGAAATGCAGTGCATACCGTTCTGGCCGGCGAGATTGCCGCGAAAACTGTCGCCATCACGGGATGCGGGCCGATCGGACTGTTTGCCATTGCGGTGGCGAGGGCGGTGGGAGCCACCAGTGTGTTCGCCATCGAAGTGAACGAGCACCGCCGCAAGATCGCGCGCGAGATGAAGGCAGACTACGTAATCGATCCGTCGAAAGAAAATGCCAGCGCCGTTGTGATGGAAAAAACCGGCGGCCTCGGCGTCGACGTCGTGCTAGAAATGGCGGGGCATCCCAACTCGATTCGCACCGCTTTCGATATAGTCCGCCGCGGCGGCAGAATCTCCCTCCTCGGCTTGACCTCGAAACCGATTTCACTCAACTTTTCCGAAGATATTATTTTCAAAGGCATCACGGTGCAGGGCATCAACGGGCGTCGCATGTACCAAACCTGGTACCAGATGACGGCGTTGTTGAAAGCGGGCAAGCTCAGCCTGCATCCAGTAATCACGGACCGCATTCCGATGAAAGAGTTTTCAGCCGCGATGGAGCGCCTCAAGACCGGCGAAGCCAGTAAAATACTGGTTTATCCCAACGGCGTGAGATGAGTGTAGCGCGGACACTCCCTTCGGCAAGCTCAGGGTGGGTTATGTCCGCGAAAGCGTAAAGCGAGTAAGCCCAAGCAGGATCACATTTGCCGCTGGAAGTGTATTTCATGGCCCTTGACGCATTCGTGCGCTGCACTTGCATTCGCAACGGCAAGGCCAAGCCGCATCCATTCCCTGACCGGCTCGCTTTCGACGAATCTGGAGAGCCCATTTTGATCGGCGAGCCCTCGGAGGAAGAATGGGAAGCACACGACCGATGGGTGATGAGCTCTTGCCAGCACGAGGGATTTCTGCTGTCCCTGTTTCTCGGCAACATCACGCGCGTGAAAAATCTGCGCGGCTTTCTGCGCGGCTTGCAGGGCAAACCGGGGCCCCGTTTCCCGATTCTCCTGGAAAAAGTTCTCTACGATGGCACGCACACTGGCGACTGGATTCCAGTCAAGAAATCGCCCGCGCTGCTGAAAGAAGTGAACACCGTGCTCCACTCCAGCGACATCCTGGCCGAGTCGGAGAAGGAGTTTTTCAATAATATGAAGCAGCTTTGCGAAGCCAGCATTGAGACCGGAAATCCGATCATGTTTTGACTACGCAACTCCGCAACCCTGGTTCAAGTGAATGAACGCGGATGAACGCGGATGAACGCAACTTAAGACGCGACTTTAAATCGTTGTCGTCCTGAGCGAAGTGAGGGGTCCGCAAAGCGGAGCCATCACGAAGTCGAAGGATCTCTACCAGCGAGGGACTTCCGGATCGCGTAATGGTAGTCAGCATTGAGCCGAAATGCTCCGCGTTGATCCGCGTGAGCACGCGGCAAAGAACTCTGAGGAAACCATGACCACCGCAACCCGCACCAACCCGCTTTCATATCTCACCGATCAGCTCGACGAACTCAAAGCCAAAGGCACGCACTTCAAGCTGCGCGTGCTCGACGACGAGCAAGCGCCCGTCTGCACCTTCGACGGCAAGAAGGTCATCAACCTCGCCTCGAACAACTACTTAGGGCTGACCACACATCCCAAGCTGCGGGAGGCCGCGCTCGAAGCCACACGCAAGTACGGCGTGGGATCGGGTGCCGTGCGTACCATTGCCGGAACGATGAAGATCCACATGGAGCTGGAAGAAAAAATCGCGCGTTTCAAGAACGTGGAAGCGTGCGTCGTGTTCCAGTCAGGCTTCGCGGCGAATGCGGGGACGGTGTCGGCCGTGCTGGGCAAAGACGATTTCATTATCTCCGACGCGCTGAATCACGCTTCGATCATCGATGGCGCCCGATTGTCGCGGGCGAAGATTCTGGTCTTCCGCCACAAAGACGTTGCGCACGCCGAAGAACAACTGGCCAGTGTAAAAGACGAGCCTGGCAAGAAGCTGCTGATCACCGACGGCGTCTTCTCGATGGATGGTGATATCGGCCCGCTGCCCGGCTTGTGCGACGTCGCGGAGAAGTACGGCGCAATAATGATGGTCGACGATGCGCACGCCTCCGGCGTTCTCGGCCGCAACGGCCGTGGCACGGTGGATCATTTCAAAGTGCACGGCCGCGTCGATATTCAGGTCGGAACTTTGTCGAAGGCAATCGGTGCTCTGGGCGGATACGTCTGCGGTACCCGCGATCTGATTGACTTTCTCTATCACCGCGCGCGGCCGTTCTTGTTTTCAACCTCGCATCCGCCGTCGGTCGCGGCGACCTGCATTGCGGCTTTCGACGTTTTGGAAAACGAGCCGGAGCGCATCGAGAAGCTCTGGGAGAACACGCGCTTTTGGAAAAAAGAACTCGGCCTGCTCGGCTTCGACATCGGCGGGCGCGCCACTCCGGCCAGCGAGACGCCGATCACCCCAATCATCATCGGCGACGGCAAGCTCACCATGGACTTTTCCCGCGAACTGTTCAAAGAAGGCGTCCTCGGCACCGGCATCGCCTTCCCCACCGTTCCCGAAGGCAAAGCCCGCATCCGCACCATCATGACGGCGACCCACACGCCGGAGGAGTTAGAGCAGGCCCTGGAAGTGCTGGGGAGGGTTGGAAAGAGGGTGGGAATCTTGATGCAGCCTAAATAAGTGGCGCCGTCGCACGCTCTTTGCAGCTCCGTTCGCCTTCGCGCTCGTCGGCCCATTGCTTGCGAAATTCCGCTTACCAATTCCGCATCGTGCGAGCTGCGTTGCGGTTCTAATTGCTCCGGGAGGTTTGTGGAGATCGCTGGCGATGCAGATCGAAGACTTAGTCGTCCCGCAAAAGTTTAAGAGTTCCGAGGTGGTGTTGGGTCCATTCGTCTCGGCCAGTAGCTCGCGTTCGACCCTTGCTCGACCTGCTATCGCAGCCTCCCTTGACGGGATGCCACACGCGATCTTCGCTCGGGCTCCGGGCTTACCGCCAACCGGAAAAACCTACCCAACGCCTCGGAACTCTATCCTGCCTTCGACGTTTCTTCTTGTTCTCCTCGACCAGCGCTTTGCAATCGACCCTTGCTTGCCCTCCCTGGTCACTTTCGTGAAGAGGGTGACTGCGCTTGAGTCCCGGACGCCGCACCAACCGGAAAAACTTTAGAAGCTGTCAAAGAACGATTATGTTTCTACTCTTTCTATTTTTGCAGTCAACGAAAAACGTGCGCTTGCAACTCGCGTATTTTCAGCCGAGTGCACGCCGTCCACAGGCGGGTGACCGGATTTGGTGCATCCGGCGTAACGAGGTTCGCTCAAAGCTCTTGCCAACGCGTTTCCAGGAAACGACCAGAGACTGCCAGCCGCGACATTTTTTCTGTGAAGAGCTCTTCTGGGATGTGAAAATCACGCAGAACCAGCACTGGATAACGCATCCCGCTACTGCGCATCTCCGAGTGGATCATCCCACTTCAATTTCTTCATCGACAAGTTGCTTGTCGTCCTCGGTGGTCCCTGTGAGCGCGAAAGAATTAGTGATTGCTGCAATCCCTTTCCCCACGCTGGTAATGACGTAAGAGCAGCCGATCCAATGCGCCTCAGCAAAATCCGTTTGCGACCAGCGAGCCGGATGGTCCGGATGAGAATGGTAGAAGCCAACAATGTCCTCGCCACGCTCGCGGCCCTCGCGCTGAATGCGCACGAGTTCGCGCGGATCGATGTTGTAACGGTTTTGCGGCGAGTCTGTGCGGGTGTTTCCACAGCGCGCGGTCGAAGTTACGATGCGCGTCGTGTCGTCATCCATGCGCCCCAGCAGCACTCCGCAACATTCGTGCGGATAGGTTTCCTCGCCGTGCTGGCGAAGGGCTTCATAATGTTTCGGACCTATTTTTAGCATCGATATAACTAGATTTCGCCACGGAGACACTGAGAAAACTGGTTGCAAATTTCGGATCTAG